>Ga0307426_1001283_pt1 | contig 16704 bp, 9 predicted proteins | sample SalMarWE160340MG_FD_202165 | JGI IMG/M metagenome (GOLD analysis project Ga0307426, IMG submission 202165) | Salt marsh sediment microbial communities from the Plum Island Ecosystem LTER, Massachusetts, United States - WE1603-40 | ecosystem: Environmental > Aquatic > Marine > Intertidal zone >... | reverse complement strand
TCTTTGCATGATTATTATATTGGTAGGTACGCTTACGTAGTATAGCCAACGCCACGGCGCTAATCAATGGATTGGGGCATAATGCAACAAGTGTCAATATGCCTCAATGGTCGTTTGATTCCTTTATTCGGCATTTAGTAATCGGAGATGCAAAATGAATCAGGTTCCACCTTAAGGCAAATAAAATGCGGATCATTATTAAGCATTGACAATAGAATAACATATAAACGATATTTAACCTTCAAATGCGCCTTTTGGAAGGAGACCGTCAATGAAATTGGCCCTGAAACTGACATTCGCCGTCATGCTGGTTATGACTATTCTATTATTAATTCACAGCATCCTTGTGGTGGACCGGGAGATTGAACTTTTCGAGAATGATATGGAAAGGCACGCCAGAATCGTCGGCAATGCCTTATTGGCGATAGTGCCGGAATTCCTGGAACGTGGTGGCAAGGAAAAACTCGGCGCTATTATAAAACGTGTAAATCAAGCGGAACCATTCCTTCGTATTCGCATGGTCGATATTGGAGAATCATCCACGGACCGCTCGAAACTACACCTTAATGAAATGGAATGGGACAGTCTCCAGAGCGGTCATGAAATAATTCATAAGGCCCGGGATGAAGAAAACCAGGAATATTTGTTTGCTTATTTTCCGATTCTGATTGAGGATTCCGAATACTCGGCCATCGAAATTGCCGAATCGCTGACGCCGATGAGGCAGTACATACAGAATACGATTGCAAGAAAAATTATCCTCTTTGTTGCCGTGGTTCTTCTGGGGAGTCTTTTAGTTCTCTGGCTGGGCGCGAAAATTGTCGGCGAATCGGTCAAAAATATGGTGCAATTGACCACCCGGGTAAGTAACGGCAATTTCAGCGGAACCGTGACCGTTAAGAACCGGAATGACGAGTTGTCAAGACTGGCTGCCGGTCTTAACGATATGGTGACGAATCTGAAAAAATCCAGAGAACGCCTGGAGGAAGAGACTTCTCAAAAGATGGAAGCTCTCGAGCAACTTCATCATGCCGAGAGACTGGCAACGGTGGGCAAACTCGCGTCAGGATTGGCGCACGAATTGGGGACACCGCTGAATGTGGTATCCGGAAGAGCCAAAATGGTTTCACTGGGGCAGCTAAATTCCGAGGAAATATCAGAATGTGCCGAAATTATTGACGAGCAATCCGATAAAATGACGAAAATTATAAGGCAGCTTTTGGATTTTGCCCGAATACGGAAACCGGAAAAAAAACCGAGCATGATGAACGAGTTGGTAGATAAAGTCCTGTATCTGCTAAAACCGATGGCGTCGGGTAAGGGAATCAAATTCAACATCATACGGCCTGAACATTTACCTGTGGTAAATATCGATCCCGGACAAATTCAACAGGTATTGACAAATCTTATAATGAATGCTATACATGCTATGCCGGACGGAGGCGAAATTAAAATCGTCATGAAGGAAGAAGAGGCCAAACCTCCCGCCGATCTCGGACATGAAATAGTGAATTATTTATGTTTGGAGATAATCGACAAAGGTACCGGGATTCCCGGGGAAAATCTGTCGCAAATATTTACGCCCTTTTTCTCCACCAAAGAAGTCGGGAAAGGAACCGGCCTCGGACTATCAATATCCCATGGTATAGTGCGGGAACACAAAGGCTGGATATCCGTATCCAGCGAGCAGGGCAAAGGGAGTACTTTTGCGGTCTATCTCCCTCTCAAGGATGATTGATGCAGGGCAGAATCCTGATTGTCGATGATGATAAGAGCATGTGCAAAATGCTCGAAACCGATTTGATTAAAAGGGGCTTTGAAATTCGATGGAAAACTTCCGCCGAAGAAGCCTTCGGACTTTTCATGTCTGAATCTTTTGACGCCGTTCTGACAGATCTGCAATTACCGGAGATGGGCGGAATCGCGCTTTGCGAAAGGATGGCGGTCAATCACCCGGAAATCCCGGTTGTCGTTATTACCGCCTTCGGCAGCATGGATACGGCCATTGACGCCCTGAGAGCCGGGGCCTATGATTTCGTGAGCAAGCCAGTCGATCTGGAATCGTTATCCTTCACCCTCGATCGGGCGGTTCGGCACCATGCTCTTCTCGATAAAATCGAGTTGCTCAGTCGAGCTATGGAAGAGGCTCATAAATATGAAAACCTCATCGGCGACAGTCCGGCCATGAGACGGGTCTTCGACATAATGAAACGCATCACCGAGTTGGACTCATCGGTCTTGATTTCCGGCGAATCCGGCACCGGCAAAGAACTGGTCGCGCGGGCTTTACATAATCGCAGCCATCGCAACGAAAAGCCGTTTATTGCCGTCAATTGTTCCGCCGTCCCGGAATCTCTTCTGGAAAGCGAGTTATTCGGACATATCGGCGGCTCTTTTACAAATGCAAGAAAATCTCGTGACGGTCTATTCGTTCAGGCCGACGGGGGTACTTTGCTCCTGGACGAAATCGGTGATATGCCGTTGCCGTTACAGCCGAAAATATTACGGGCTATTGAGCAGCGGACGGTCAGACCGATCGGCGGCGATCGGGAAATCCCTTTCGATGTCAGAATCATCGCCGCCACCAACCAGGATGTGGAATCGAAAGTAGAGAATGGGCAGTTTCGGGATGACCTGTACTATCGATTGAATGTTTTGCAAATAGAGCTGCCGCCGTTGCGCGCGAGAGAGAATGATATACTCCTTCTGGCTCAAAATTTTTTGGAGTATTTCGCCCGGACGACCGGTAAAAAAATCATCGGTATTTCCGCTCCGGCCGCCGAAAAACTTCTGGATTATTCCTGGCCGGGGAATGTCAGGGAACTGCGCAATTGTATCGAACGTGCCGTTGCGCTGACGTCTTATGAAAAACTGGTGGTTGATGATCTTCCGGAAAAAATCCGGGCGTACACGAAAAAAGGGCTTAATATTAATACTTTCAATCCGACCGAACTTATGCCGATGGAAGAGATGGAACAGCGCTATATTCAACATGTCTTACAGGCGGTGCGCGGAAACAAGTCGAAAACGGCCCACGTTCTTGGTTTTGACAGGAAAACGCTCTACCGAAAATTGGAAAAATATCGAATAATTTATGACATTGAAAATTAATTTCTAGATTTATAATTCAATATCTGTTCGCAGCCGCACGGCAATAAAATATCCGTAGCATTATGTCCCACTGTGGCATTAGGCCACAACAATTTGTTTTTAAAAAAATAAGAAGAACTGATTACCAAAACATAATCGTGCAGCCTAAATGCTTGTCGTTGAATGAAGACCGCCATAATCTTTTCAGTTTATGCATTTCGGTATGCGCCTTGCTATTTAACCGAGCAAATGAAAAACAAGCAAAGAAATAAAAAAAGGAAATTTATGAATACAGATTTGAAAAACGAGGCACAGAATGATTTCTGGGTCACTGTTAAATTGGTCGGAGAATTATTTTCTGAAGACGGAATGCGTCGCCATAATGCACGCCTGGGGCTGGAGCAAGAAGGTCAAAAGGCAACGCCGCTGTTAATCGGCGCGCTCAAGAGTAAAAATACCGACGTCAGGTGGGAGGCCGCCAAGGCTTTGATTAAAATTAAAGATCCATTGGCGGCGGATGCCCTGACGGACACCCTAATGGATGAAGATTATGAAGTCCGCTGGCTGGCCGCCGAAGCGCTTATCGCTTTGGGCCGGGATGCCATTGAACCTGTATTGCGGAAGCTCCTCGGTCATTATGATTCGACATTTCTCAGAACCGGCGCTCATCACGTCCTGGAAAACCTGAAAAGAAACGAAACTCTGGATGACGAGACGTTAAAGGTCCTTGATGAGTTAAATGAGATTTTGCCCTTTGAGCCTTATCCGCTCGGTGCGAAAAATGCTCTGGAGACTCTGCGCCGAAAGGAAAGAGAACAAAACACATCAAAGAATAAAGCTGCCGGATCCGGCAAAGGATAGAATTTATGACGGGACCGAGGAACATATCGACTCAATCGGATTTGAATAATTTGACCGATGCCGAAAATCATAATTTAAATGAACAAAACAGCGAAATGCCGGCCGGGAGCAGAGACGGTCTCTCGTCGGCGAAGGCTGAAGCTCTGCATGAAAAATATGGTTATAACGAACTGCCCGAAAAAGACAAAAATTCAATCATCTTATTTTTATCATATTTCTGGGGGCCGATACCCTGGATGATCGAGGTGGCCGCGGCTTTATCGGCTATCGTGAAAGACTGGACCGACTTTGTTATAATTCTGATTTTATTATTCATGAATGCGGCCGTAGGTTTCTGGGAGGAGCATCAAGCGGGCAATGCCATAAAGGCCCTGAAATCACACCTGGCCGTTCAAACGCGTGTCAAACGCGATAATGTCTGGAAGAAAATTAGGGCCCGGGAGCTGGTGCCGGGTGACCTTATCAGAGTCCGAATCGGCGATATCGTCCCGGCCGATTCACAATTGATCGATGATACCATCCTTCAGGTGGATCAATCGGCGTTGACCGGCGAATCGCTGCCGGTTGAAGTCAAAGACAACGGGGCGATCTATTCCGGTTCGGTGATAAAGCAGGGGGAAAGCGATGCCGCTGTCACGGCTATCGGGGATAAGACGTATTTCGGAAAGACCGCACGTCTGGTCGAAAGAGCGCACAGCGTCAGTCATTTTCAGCAGGCAATCTTAAGGATCGGCGATTTCCTGATAGTAACCGCTCTGGTCCTGGTCTCTCTTATCTTTGTTGTCGGGATCATTCGCGGTGAAAGCCTGATAACGACATTACAATTTGCTTTAATTCTGACAGTGGCCGCGATACCGGCGGCAATGCCGGCCGTTCTTTCGGTGACCATGGCCGTCGGCGCCAGAAAATTGGCCAAAAAGGACGCTATTGTAAGGCGGTTGGCGTCTATCGAAGAACTCGCTGGAGTTGATGTTTTATGTTCGGATAAGACCGGTACAATCACCAAAAACGAGCTCTCGATATCCGAGCCGTTTTGCGTAAACGGCATAAGTGCGGATGAGGTCATTATGAATGGAGCCCTGGCATCACGCGAGGAAGATCAGGATTCCATTGACCTCGCGATAATCAATGCGGTCGAAGATAAAAGCCGTTTTGAATCATTCAATACTATAAAATTCACGCCGTTCGATCCGGTCCACAAGCGTACCCAGGCCGAAATTGAAGATAAGTCCGGAAACCGTTATAAAGTGACGAAAGGGGCGCCGCAGGTGATTTTATCCATGAGTGCCAACGCGCCGGAAATAAATGACGATGCGGAAAAAACAATTAATGATTTCGCATCGCGCGGTTACCGATCCCTCGGCGTTGCACGTACGGATGAAAAGGGCGATTGGCGATTTATCGGGATCATACCATTATACGATCCCCCCAGAGATGATTCGCGGGAGACGATAGATAAAGCGGAGAATCTGGGAATCAAAATTAAAATGGTTACCGGTGACCAGCTGGCCATCGCAAAGGAAATCGCCCGTCAGGTCGGCCTCGGGACCGATATTCGTAACGCCGATATTTTCGAGAATTCAAAGGATAAGGCCGACAAAAACATCCTGGCGACTATTGGCCAATCCGACGGTTTTTCCCAGGTATATCCGGAACATAAATTCAAAATCGTCGAAGCCCTTCAGGATTCGAAGCATATTGTCGGCATGACCGGTGATGGTGTTAACGACGCCCCGGCCTTGAAAAAGGCTGATGCCGGGATTGCCGTCTCCGGTGCTACCGATGCCGCCCGTGCCGCAGCCGATATCGTTTTGCTCAGTCCCGGATTGTCGGTCATAATCGATGCTATTCAAATCAGCCGCAAAATATTCCATCGTATGACCGGTTATGCCATTTACCGCATCGCCGAGACGATCAGAGTATTGCTCTTTATGGCATTATCGATTTTGCTTTACCATTTCTATCCGGTTACGGCGGCGATGATAGTTCTTCTCGCTCTGCTTAATGACGGTCCGATTTTGACCATGGCGTATGATCGTGCGTTAGCTTCGTCGAAGCCGGTCTCGTGGAAAATGAAGGAGATTATCGGCATTGCGGGTATGCTGGGCGTTATCGGCGTCGTCGCCACGTTCGTGCTGTTTGCTTTCAGTAAATCGGTCTTTCACCTCAATAATAATATGATTCAGACTTTGATTTTTCTCAAACTGGCCGTGGCCGGACATCTGACAATATTTATCACGAGGGTAAGAGGTCCGTTCTGGTCGCTGGCTCCTTCGGGCGCTTTATTCTGGTCGGCGGTCGTCACCAAAATACTGGCTACGCTGGCCGCAGTGTATGGAATTTTTATGCCGGCGATCGGCTGGAAATGGGCCCTTCTCGTGTGGGGGTATGCCGGAATGTGGCTGATTGTCAATGATTATTTAAAACGAGCCGGTTACAGTCTATTTGACCGCGCTGACCAGCACGCGAATTTAAGATTGGGCAATGAAAATTAATTAATTCACAATGGAAGTAAATGGAAATAAAACCAACAAAAAAGGAGGAAATGATGAGACATTCAATTAATATTTTAACCTTAACCCTCTTGCTGGCATTTGCGCTTCCTTCATTCGGAACCGCGCAAATGATGATGGGCGGCAGCCATAGTAACATGCCTATGGGCAAGGCCGACTCCACGTCACAGCCATCATCGATGATGGGATCGGACATTATGCCTATGATGGAGGATTTATCCGGTCATTACAATACGGCCCTTGATGATTTCAACAAGCTTGAATCGCATTTCAACAAGATGATGACGATTACCGACATGGATGTGTTGAAAACAGAGATGAAAAAGCACCAGGACATGATGAAGAACATGCACAAGGATATGATGGAGCAGGAAGGTATGATTAATAACATGATGTCGTCGATGCAAATGAACGGCATGCACGGTATGCACGGCATGACGAAAGAAACGAGTAAAATGACGGCGGGGAACAAATGAATTCTTCTCGGTGACGCCGTTAATGAGCCACGGAGATGGCCCTTACGGGCTGTCCCCGTGCGCAAAAACGGATAAAGCCAGGCAAGGAGGAAAATATTATGAAATTTACAAAAAAAACTGCAGTGACGTGGGGCCTTCTATACATTATCCTTCTGACAGGTGTCACTCTATTGATGACGCACGCCAGCAAGACCCACGCCGGAGAGTCTCAAAGTCAGACAATATCTGCCGAACAGCGGCCGATTACAAACCTCAGGGATTTAAACCAGGCACTTATTGATATTGTAGCCGAAGTCAAACCGGCCGTTGTGACCGTTTCGACCGAACGTGTCCTGTCCGTGAACGTGTCGCCCTTTGCTTCTAATCCCTTTTTCGACTTTTTTTTCGGCCCGCAAAACGGTCAGCAACCCGAGGAACGGGAATATCATCAGGAAGGTCTGGGATCGGGAGTGATTGTCAGCAGCGACGGATACATTCTTACCAACAATCACGTTATTGACGAGGCGGACAGCATTTATGTCCGGCTGTATGACGACCGAAGATTATTAGCCAAAGTTATCGGCGCCGATCCGAAAACCGACGTGGCGGTGTTGAGAATCAAAGCCGATAATCTTCCCTTCATCAATATCGGAAACAGCGATTCGATTCAGGTCGGCGAAATAGTCCTGGCCATCGGAAGCCCAATGAGCGAAAACCTCGCCTACACCGTAACGCAGGGAATAATAAGCGCCAAGGGTCGATCCAATGTCGGCCTGACATATTATGAAGACTTCATTCAGACCGATGCGGCCATCAATCCGGGCAATTCCGGTGGTCCGCTGATTGACCTTGATGGCAGGCTAATAGGCATTAACACCGCCATTATCAGCCGCTCCGGCGGCAACATGGGACTCGGTTTTTCGGTACCGTCGAATCTGGCCCTGCATGTTATGAACTCCCTTATAAAAGAAGGGCGGGTCGTTCGCGGATGGCTGGGTGTGAATATCCAGAACATCAATGATCAAATCGGCCGTGCTCTGGGTCTCAACGAAATATACGGAGCTCTGGTCGGCGACGTGCTTCATGATAGCCCGGCCGAAAAAGCCGGATTGAAGTCCGGGGACGTGATTCTTGACATTAACGGGGAAAAAGTACAAAATGCTTCGCAACTCAGTAATCGTATATCATCCATGGCTCCCGGCACAACAATAACACTGACCGTGATGCGTGATTCGCAAAAGATTGACATAACCGCCAAACTGGCTGAAATGCCATCGGAGATTGCCGGGAGTAGCGGATCCAAAATAAATACCCAGCAACTCGGTTTCAGTGTCAAGACCTTTGACAAGGGTTTGGCTGATAAATACGGTATCGAACAATGGATGAAAGGCGTCGTCGTGACATCGATCGATACCGGCAGTCGTGCCTATCAAGCCGGTTTAAGAGAAGGTGATTTGATCCTGCAGGTGGATCGCCAGGATGTTCAAACCAGTCAGAAATTCGCGACTCTCGTTAAGGATAAGAAAAAGGGAGATACTATCCTTTTAAAGATAAATCGGCAAGGCAGCGGATTTTTTATTGCCTTCTCGCTTTAGAGGATTTGGGTACTAAAACTGATCCGTAATAGAAGGTAAATATGAAAACAAAGGAGATTAAAATGTCGGTACGAAATATGATAGCAGTATTGGTCCCTATAACCGCGGCGGTTGTACTGTTCGGATGTAAAGCCAAAACTAAAGCCGACGAGCCGATTGCAGTCGCCGAGGAGCAAGTCAAATCACCGTCCGACAGTTCGGTCGCGGATGAAATATGGTATTTCTTCAACGGCGATGTTCAGAAAAACCTGCAACTGGCTCGTAATACATTTACATCCAAAGATTATGATTCTATGATTTACGGTATCGAGAAGGCGGCGGCGATTATGAAACTCGAGGCGCAACGCGCCTCAGGCCAAAATAAGATCGACCTGGATAATTCCATAAAGAAAATGGAAAATCTGGCCAATGACGTTCGCGCCAAGGTCTTTGTCCCCGTTCCGGAATATGAACAGGCGTTTGGTAATGCCCAGTATGTCCTGGGTAAATTTCATCTGGACAAAGCGAAGGAAATGTGGAAAAGAAAGGACTATTTTACTACCGGTGAGGAATTGAATGAAGCATCCCTTAATCTGGAGAACGCCCACCTCTGGATCGGACATGAAGTAGACAGTACTTCGATGAAGGCGCTGGACCAATCGCAAAAAGTGGCCATGGATCTTATGAAAGACGTTAAGTGGGTTCCCGACAATGTTGTCAATGCTTTCGAATCCCTGAGCACCGAGGTGGGCAAATTGAAAGGTCAAATCGTTACTTAAAAAAGGCGGTTCGTGAACATGAATTACTTTCAGGACGCAAATAAAGGATAAGGCATGGCAGTTTAAAAATCCTAAAAACCCCGTTTTTTATATAGATGCATAAAGGGTGGGTCGTATTTTGACAGGATTCCAAAATACTTCCCGCCCTTTGTCGTTTTAGATACAGAGTAAATATCAAAAAAATAAAACCCCACTCTTGACAAATCATATAAAAAACGTTATAAAAGAATATAATCACACTTTACATCATGTAAGTGATTAACAAAATACTGTTGCGGGCCGACGGTATCCCCTGATTAGCAAAATTATACTCCGACTTATTCGTCGCTGTCACAAGGAGGTGGTTCGATGACTTAAGATCATTTGAGTCTGAAAGTAACCGGAAGCTATGCTATTTTCATCGGAAGGGGGTGATAGTTGAAAAAATAATTCCATAGTTAGTAAATCACATGAAATCATAATCATGGGGAGAGAAAAATGAAAGCAAAGATAGTATTAATTGGTCTTTTCTTATTTTCCTTTTTTGCCGTCGGTATTCTGCACGCCGAGCGCGTAGAAATTTCCCCCGGTATTGATGATATTGACGTTTTTGTTGAGGAATCAAGCGACCAACGAACTGTTCTCAGATTTGAAATTAACGCCTTTAGCCGTGAAACCGTAAATATAAACGCCCAGCAGTATTATTCAATAGCCTGCGGAGAGGAGTATATCTCGCTGAATACCGGTGAACCCGCCTTACCGCGCATTTCCAGGAGTATTATTATTCCTGACAATGCCAAGATGCAGATAAATGTATTATCGGCGAATTATATCGATTATCCGGGGATGAAAATAATCCCCTCAAAGGGCAATCTATTCAGAACCGTCAATCCTGATGATGTCCCTTATACATTCGGACCGGTTTATGCGGAGTCGGCTTTTTATCCCGATGAATTGACCAGGATCAGGCCCCCTTTTATTTTAAGAGATTATAGGGGAACGGTCGTCGAGCTATACGCCTTTCAGTGCAATCCGGTCGAAAGCATTTTGCGGGTTTATAATTCGGTGACGGTGGAAATAAAAAATGTCGGTCCGGGCGAAATCAATGTATTTAATCGCAGCCGAAATGCCATTCACCTTGTCCCGGATTTTAAGCAATTATACGAAAGACAGTTTATTAACTACGATTCATATAAAACGCGCTATACATCGGTCGATGAAATCGGTGAAATGCTTATTATCACGTATGACGCTTATGCTTCGGACATGGCACCGTTTGTCGAATGGAAAAATCAAAAAGGCGTAAAAGCCACCATCGTCAATGTTTCGACGATCGGTAATAACAGCACCAATATCAAGAATTATGTCCAATCATTTTATAATGCCAATGATCTGGCCTTCCTTTTGTTAGTCGGGGACGCCCAGTATGTCGCGACACCGTCGGCATACGGAGGTGAATCCGATCCCACTTATGCGTTACTCGCCGGCAGTGATTACTACCCGGATATTTTTGTCGGCCGTTTTTCAGCGGAAAGCTCCACCGACGTACAAACGCAGGTAGAACGAACAATTGACTATGAAAAAACACCTTCGGGTGTCGATTGGTTTCATAAAGGTACGGGAATTGCATCTAATGGTGGTCCGGGCCACTATGGTGAGTATGATTATCAACATATGGATTTGATTCGAAATGATCTTTTGGGTTATAATTATACGCTCGTCGACCAGATTTATGAGCCGGGCGGGACGGCATTACAGGTCTCGGCCGCATTAAACAGCGGGCGCGGTATCGTGAATTATTGCGGGCATGGAACCGTGACAAGCTGGTGGACAACCGGCTTCTCCAATTCAGATATTAACAATCTGACCAATCAAGATATGTTGCCCTTTATCCACAGCGTCGCCTGCGTCAACGGTGATTTCGGAGGACAAACCTGTTTTGCCGAAGCATGGCTGCGCGCGACCTATAACGGACATCCATCCGGCGCTCTGGCGGTTTATATGTCTTCCATAAATCAACATTGGTATCCGCCCATGTATGCCCAGGATGAGACCATTGACCTGCTAATCGCCGAATCAAAATTGACGTTTGGCGGTTTATGCTTTAATGGCGCTTGCAAGATGATCGAGATTAACGGTGATACCGGCATCGACATGTACTATACGTGGCACGTCTTCGGTGATCCCTCGGTGCAGGTAAGAACCGATAATCCCGAACCTCTTACCGTAAATCATGAAACCCAGATTTTTTACCAGGCGACTCAATTTCAGGTGGAAGTCGTCGGCGTTGAAGGTGCCTTTTGCACTTTATATCATAACGGAGTAATTTATGGCTCCGAATATACTGATGCCAACGGAATCGCCATTATCCCGATCAGTCAACAAATGCCGGGCGGCGAATATTTAACATTAACGGTTACGGCCTTCAACAAAGAGACTGTCCAGGATGATGTCGAGGTCATCGCTGTTTCACCGCCCGAGGCCGATTTTTCCGCCGATCCGCTATGCGGCTGTCCGCCTTTGTATGTCAGCTTTTACGACCAATCAACCGGCGATATCGACGAATGGTGGTGGAATTTCGGTGATGGCGGCAAAGCCGATCCGCCCAACCCGTTCTATACTTATTACGATGTCGGAAATTATACGGTCTCATTGGAAGTTATCGGACCGGGTGGCTCTGATATAGAAACCAAACCGGATTACATACAGGTTCTGGGCGGCCCGACGGCCGATTTCACCGCTTCGCCGACGTCGGGTGAGGGACCGCTGACGGTGGACTTCACCGACCTGTCCGTCGGCGCCAATGCCTGGTCATGGAACTTCGGCGATGGCGGGACTTCGACTGATCAAAATCCGACTCACATATATGCAAGCTACGGCGACTTTGATGTCTCCCTTCAGGTGTCCGGTCTGTGCGGCACCGATTCGGAGACCAAAACATCATATATAAGTATAAGTATGCCCGGCATGACACTATTCGATAATCCGGAATATTATAGCAACGGAGGAAATGCCAAATCGGTAACCGCCGACGACTTTGACGGCGACGGCGATATCGATCTGGCCGTGGCGACATATTATCCGGAATACGCAGCCGTCTATTTAAACGACGGAAGCGGAAACTTCAGTTCGGGCGGCAATTATCCCTGTGGTGACTCGCCGGGCTTTATCACGTCAGCCGATTTCGATGAAAACGGCTATCCTGATCTGGCCGTAGCCAATCCCATTAAATGGCAGGGTGGTTATGTTTCAATTCTCTATAATGATGGGTACAGCTTCTACTACTCCTATGATTTTTATACGGGCGCCTGGTACCCGTACTCGATAGCCACCGGCGATTTTGACAATGATAACGACACCGATATGGCAGTCGTACAATATGACGGTAATAATGTCGTTCTGTTTTATAACAATTATGGGGGATTCTCCACTGATACGGCCATATTTCCCATAGTCGGCTATTCACCCAAATCGATTGTGGCCGGCGACTTTGATAATGATAATGATCTCGATCTGGCCACCGCCGACTACTCGAATATATCGATTCTCCTTAACAACGGTGACGGCACTTTCCCCGCTTCGGTCGAATATCCCACCAGCGGATCGGAAGGTCGCTATATCTGCGCGGGAGATTTTGACGGTGATTTCGATGTTGATCTGGCAGTCACCAGCACCACCAGCGATAATGTCTCAGTACTTCTGAATAATGGCGATGGTACTTTCGCCACGGCTGCTTTGTATGATATCTGCAATGAACCATATGCTGTCGCTGCCGATGATTTCGATGGCGACGGTACCCTCGACCTTGTCATAGCCAACTCCAATTGCACAAGCGCATCAGTCTTATTGAACGCCGGTAACGGTGCTTTCGGAGAAGCCGCCGAGTATTATGTCGGCGGCGGTTCCAACGGCGTCGTTTCGGCCGATTTCGACGGCGACAATGACAATGACCTTGCCTTGACCGGAGGATACACAAGCAATAATCTGGTCATCCTCTTTAACAACAGCGATGTCCTGCCGGCGGCACCTGCTCTCGTCAGCCCGACTGAAGGCTCCAGCACGACCGATCATACACCGAATCTTGACTGGGAGGATGTCACCGGGGCGACAAGCTATGATGTTATTCTGGATGACGATGAAGACTTCAGCTCGATTTCTCGTTCCAGAATCGGTCTGTCTATATCTCAATGGGAAGTTACTCCGTCCCTGACGGATGGAAATTACTCTTTCAAGGCACGAGCCAAAAACGCCTATGGCTTTGGACCATGGTCTCAGGCCAATCGTTTCAACATTTATACAAACCATGGTAATCCCTCCTGCCCGGTCCTCTATGCCTTCGACGGAAACAGCTTCAATCAGGATAACCCCCTCTTAACAGCCTGCGAGCAGACTAACTATACCGAGACGGTGACCGATTATTACCATGTGATGAAACCGGTTGTACCTCAGGACGGAGCCGTTAAATTTCAACTGCGCGAAATGGAAGACGAAATAACATATCTGCAGGATATCGAACTTATCACTGTCGATCATTCGGCAACTACCAAAGTGGCCGTTTCGGTCGATGGCGATATCGGTCTTTACAGCGATATAATTGCACCGATTTCAGCGGTGGATAACAAGGGAGTAAACCGTCTGCCCGAAATACTGAACGAGGACGGTAATTTCTATAGCTGCGAGGACGCGGGATGTTTAATCATTACTTTCCCATGCAATGGGAGCAGTACCGCGACGTTCGGTTTCTCGGCAAAAGACAAGGAATTATGCCCGAGACTGAAGAAAGAGAATGGCGAAAACGGAAATGTCCCTCTGGCCGGATTTAAAGTTGAAATCATGGACACATACGGTAATTGGATTGAAGGCCCCATTGTGCCGTCCCGTGTCAACCATACGCAGGAGATGGTGACGAGTACTCTGCCGATAAACGACGACCAGACCGAGATTAAAATCCGTATCTCCTGGGAAAGCGGTTATTATACGGATGTCGTCCAGCAATACGTTCCTTCCAACGAGTTGCCCCGGATTAACGAACTCGAGGTTAATGAGCATGCACTGGTTGAATCGACTGATCCGGCCAAGACTTCCGCCGCCTTTGATAATCCGGATCCATTAGTGCTTGTAAAAGGTGACGTCTTCGAGTTCAATTTCACGGTTCCCGAACAGCCCGTACCTGATCTGATCCGCGAGTATATTATTCGTGCGGTCGGCCGCTATATACCGGATTATTCGAAATTCAAGCATCTTTTGCCGACTGAAGTCCAGCTGTACAGCAATTACCCCAATCCTTTTAATCCTTCTACGAAAATTGAATACTTCCTGCCGCAAAAATCGAATGTCAGGCTGGAAATCTACAATATCCTCGGCCGTCGGGTTAACACCCTCGTCGACGGTCCGGTCGATGCCGGCATGAATTCCGTTATCTGGAATAGTACCGACCAAGGCGGAAATCAGGTCGCATCGGGCGTTTATCTGTATCGGCTGACGGTCGGCAATAAAGTCGAGTCCAAACGAATGCTTCTGATCAAATAAAATCAGGAAGTTCATTTCTTGGGGACGGTATCACGCCGTCCCCTTATTTACTTGCGGACTTGGACCAAGAACTTTGAGAAACCAGAAAATAATCGATTAAATCATTTCTGCCCGCGAAACGCGGCCGTCTGTTTGGCCTGGGGACCGCCGAAAAGACCGATATCGCAGCGACTGCCGTCAGTGTCGGAAATCTCCGGATGGCCATGGTCTATAGCCGGTGACCCGGGTTTAAGGATAAATATCAGTTCGCCCACGAATTGGGGATCAACCGAAAGATTACCATTGATACCGGTTTGATCCCATATATCTCTGTAATTCCCGTCCTTGTTGTTCCAGACAATATTATATGCGAATTCCCACTTGGCCCAGTCACCCTGATTCCAGATACCGACACAGGGGCAGATCCATTCCTGTCGCCAGCCGTTATTCGTGATAATGTTATTGATTATCCTTCCCCGACAATCAGTTGACCAGGTGGCAAAACCACAGTTGCCGTTATGATTGACGACATTATTAGCCGCATCCATATACGATTTGCCGGTCGCAATAATTCCCCAGCCCATATTTTCCATCACGCAGTTATTATGCGCTACGACCCAGGATGTACCAAAGGCGCCGATTCCTTTCCAATAGCCGCTGATTATGTTACGATAGGCCAGACAGGTGGCGTCCCAGGTGACACCGATTCCGGCGCCGCGCCCGTCTTCGATCAGACAGTCGGTGACGATCGCCCAGGCTCCACGATACAAGGCGACGCCATCCCAACTATTATCGGCAATAGTACAATCCTCAACAATAATCTCGGCCCCTTCACGCCCGATAATCCCGCCGATACCGACGGCAATCGAATCGACCCGGTGATTATTGTCAATAATGTTCAGGCCACTTATATGCACCTTTGAATTACGAACAACGACCGCGGCATCGGTCGCCCGCCCGTCCGGATCTCGTTTTCCACCGGTGATAGTTAGATTCTCAAGGTAGGAATTGGGAGAATTGACGAAAAAAAGCCCGTATCCGGCGCCGGTTTCGAGCACCGACTTCTTTTCATCAGAGCCGATTATATAAAGCGATTTATTTTTGACGACAAATCCGTAACTCGCTTGCGACGGCATCTTATGCTCGGTGCAATTGCCGCAGAGGGAGTCGATAAAATCGACCGGGTCGGCGTAAAACGTCTTGGCACCGATTATTAAAGTGTCACCGTCGGCCGCGTAATCAATTGACGCCTGCAGATTAGAGCCGCGCTCGACCTGCAGAGTTCGGGCGAAAATGCTCGAAACGGACAACAGAAACCATGCGAGCAGGATCAGCAGAACGACTACAATCCTGCCATTGCAGGGATTTCGGTTAAATCCGGATTCCCTTTTTAAATCTGATTTTTTGCCTGCGCCGGACATCAGATCCGAAAGATAATGAATCGAATTATGCTTTCAAGGCTTATTTTTTATCGAGCAATCCCAATTTGGCGAATCGATAAAATCTTCCTTCACCGTATTCGGCCAGGCGCTCTTTTAACTCATCCATGGTGAACCACCGGTGATAGCTTATCGGCAGCGGGCGGGCGACATAAAGGGCATGAGGCGGTGTTCCGCCCCATCCGGCCAGATACACCTTATCGCCTTTTTCATCGGCAGCGATGTCAAAAATTATGGAGCAATGACCCGATGAATCGGCGTCGTCTTTATTAAACTGAATATACAAATCGCCGGGCATGATTTCTTCTTCTTTTACCGGTTCGAGATTTTTTATAAGGGTCTTATTTTCGTTCATAACCATGACAAATTCCAGAAAACGGTAAAATTCCTTGAGAGTATTTTCCTTTTTTTCACCCCTTTCATATATAAGATTCATCCTGGGGTCTTTAAGATACTTACCGTTAAGCCAATTATTATATGTGACCGTATCGCCGTTTCCCGCGATA
>Ga0307426_1001281_pt1 | contig 16719 bp, 15 predicted proteins | sample SalMarWE160340MG_FD_202165 | JGI IMG/M metagenome (GOLD analysis project Ga0307426, IMG submission 202165) | Salt marsh sediment microbial communities from the Plum Island Ecosystem LTER, Massachusetts, United States - WE1603-40 | ecosystem: Environmental > Aquatic > Marine > Intertidal zone >... | reverse complement strand
ATTGCGCGCGATCTAGTCGCCGGCCGGCTCGCCCCCGGCGCCGTCTCCGGCGCCATGCTCGAGGATCGGCTGGCCGCGGGCTGAACCCACACGATGTGCGGCGGCGAAGGGCCTTCGCGCACCCGCGCGGGATATCAACGGATGAGGTTGGCCGCCGGCGGTGTTCTCCAATAACGTGCCGGCAGACGAGGAGACCGCCCATGCCCCATTCCGTGCCCATCCTCAAGAACGACTGGGTCACCCACAATGTCCGCCGCTTCCGCCTCGAGAAGCCGCCGGGCTACAAGTTCGAGCCCGGTCAGGCCACCGACGTGGCGATCGACGAGGAGGGCTGGCGCGAGCGCACGCGCCCTTTCACCTTCACCTCCCTGAATGACTGGGACGAGCTGGAATTCACCATCAAGATCTATCCCGAACGCCACGCCGTCACCGAGCGGCTCGCGGGCCTGGAGCCGGGGGCCAGGGTGCTCATCGACGATCCGTGGGGCACCATCCAGTATGCCGGCCCGGGCACCTTCATCGCCGGCGGCGCCGGGATCACGCCGTTCATCGCGATCTTTCGCTCGCTCGCCGCCCAGGGCGCGCTCGCCGGCAACACCCTGATTTTCTCCAACCGCACCGAGCGCGACATCATCCTGCGCGAGGAATTCGAGGCGATGGCGGATCTCGAGCGCCTCTGGGTGCTCACCGACGAGCCGGCGCCGGGCCTGCCTTTTGGCCGCATCGACGCCGAATTCCTGCGCCGGCACGTCAGCGATCCGGGCGGCAGGTTCTATGTCTGCGGCACCGACGAGATGGTCGGCGACGTCCGGGCCATCCTCGAGGCAATGGGCGCCCGCGCCGATTCGGTGACCTTCGAGCGCTGAACGCTATTGCCCCTTGAAATCAGGGGGCTGCGGCGCTATATCACCGTCAACATCTCAGGCTCCTTTTTGAGAGTGGGCGCCCCCGGGCCCCGCTCTTTTTGTTTACTTCCGCGCGCCCCCGGAGCCCGCCGGAGAACGAAGGACCCGATGCAGGAGATCGCCGACAGCGACCGCCGCTACGGGCGTGAAAGCCCGCTCGAGACCCGGATCGCCGCCATCGCGGCGCCCGTGGCCGCCTCGCTCGGCTTTCGGCTGGTACGCGTCAGGGTGACCCCGCGCGACGGCGGCACCCTGCAGATCATGGCCGAGAACCGCGACGGCTCCTTCACCATTGACGACTGCGAGGCCCTGAGCCGCGATTTGTCGCCGGCCCTCGACGTCGAGGACCCGATCGGCCGGGCCTATCGCCTCGAGATCTCCTCGCCCGGCATCGATCGTCCCCTCGTCCGGCTCGCCGATTTCGACCGCTTTGCCGGGCACGAGGCGAAGATCGAGACATTCGAGCCGATTGCCGGACGCCGCCGTTTTCGCGGCATTCTGGAACCCGTCGCGGGCGAGGACGTCCGCGTCCGCCTCAAGGATGCGCCGGCCGACGCCGACCCGGTCGCCGCCATCCCCGCCGCCGCCATTGCCGAGGCCAAGCTGGTGCTCACCGACGCCCTCATCGCCGAGGCCAGATCCAGTGCCAGCGCGCGCGGCGATGCGGCCCCGGGCGACGGGACCGAGCGCGAGGTGAGGCAGGATGCCTGAGACACCCAACCGAGATTTCACCCCACGGGCCGCCCGACGGCCGGCCTGACGGGCTTTGTGAAGGAGAACTCAAATGGCCGTTAGCGCCAACAAGCTGGAACTCTTGCAGATCGCCGATGCGGTCGCCCGCGAGAAGTCGATCGACCGGACGATCGTCATCGAGGCAATGCAGGACGCCATCCAGAAAGCCGCCCGCTCCCGCTACGGCGCCGAGACCGAGGTCAGGGCGGAGATCAACCCCAAGACCGGCGAGCTGAAGCTGTGGCGCGAGCTGGAGATCGTCGAGGACGTCGAGGAGCCGGCCCGCCAGATCGACCTCGAATCCGCCAAGGCCAAGCAGCCCGCCGCCCGGCTCGGCGACTTCATCACCGAGCCGCTGCCGCCCATCGAGTTCGGCCGCATCGCCGCGCAGTCGGCCAAGCAGGTCATCGTCCAGAAGGTGCGCGACGCCGAGCGCGAGCGCATGCATGAGGAGTACAAGGACCGCATCGGCGAGATCGTCAACGGCACCGTCAAGCGGGTCGAATACGGCAACGTCATCGTCGATCTTGGCCGCGGCGAGGCGATCATTCGCCGCGACGAGCTCATTCCGCGCGAGGCCTTCCGCTACGGCGACCGCGTCCGCGCCTACATCTACGATGTCCGCCGCGAGCAGCGCGGCCCCCAGATCTTCCTCTCCCGCACCCACCCGCAATTCATGGCCAAGCTGTTCATGCAGGAGGTGCCGGAGATCTACGACGGCATCATCACCATCCGCTCGATCGCCCGCGACCCGGGCTCCAGGGCCAAGATCGCGGTGACCTCCTCGGATTCCTCGATCGACCCGGTCGGCGCCTGCGTCGGCATGCGCGGCTCCCGCGTCCAGGCCGTCGTCAACGAGCTGCAGGGCGAAAAGATCGACATCATCCCGTGGACCGAAAGCCTCGCCGATCTCGTCGTGCACGCCCTGCAGCCCGCCGAGGTCGCCAAGGTGGTCCTCGACGAGCAGGCCGAGAAGATCGAAGTCGTCGTCCCCGACGAGCAGCTGTCGCTGGCCATCGGCCGGCGCGGGCAGAATGTCCGCCTGGCCTCGCAGCTCATCGGCTGGGACATCGACATCCTGACCGAGCAGGAGGAATCCGAACGCCGTCAGAAGGAGTTCACCGAGCGCTCCGAGCTGTTCATGGGCGCCATGAATGTCGACGAGATGGTGGCCCAGCTCCTCGCCTCGGAGGGCTTCTCCTCCCTCGAGGAGGTCGCCTATGTCGATCTGAGCGAAATCGCCTCCATCGAGGGCTTCGACGAGGATACCGCCAAGGAGATCCAGGCCCGCGCCGCCGAGTATCTCGCCGAGATCGAGCGCGAGCTCGACGAGGAGCGCAAGTCGCTCGGGGTCGCCGACGAGCTTTACGATATCGAGGGGCTGTCGGCCCGCACGCTGGTGGCGCTGGGCAAGGACGGGGTCAAGACCCTGGAGGACTTCGCCGGCTGTGCCGCCGACGATCTTGTCGGCTGGGTCGAGCGCAAGGACGGCGAGATCCAGCGCTACGAGGGCACCTTCTCCGACTTCCCCATCTCCCGCGAGGAGGCCGAGGCAATGATCATGTCGGCGCGTCTGAAGGCGGGCTGGGTCACCGAGGAAGACCTGGCGCCGCCGCAAGAGGAGGAGGATGAGGCCGAAGGCGAACCGGCTGACGCCTCCGCCGAAGCCGGCGAGGAAGGTGCCGAGGCCGCCACCGCCGAGGCGTCCGAGACCGAAACCCCGCCACCGGCCCCGGCCACGCCGGCCGCCGAGTGACGTTGGCGAGCCACCCGATGCCCCGTGCCATCCCCACCCGCCAATGTTGCGTCACCCGGCGCGCCCTGCCGGTCGATGAGCTGGTGCGCTTTGCGCTCGGCCCCGACGGTGAGGTGATGCCGGACATCGACGCGCGGGCGCCGGGGCGCGGGGCGTGGGTGAGCCTCGACAAATCGGCCGTCGCCGAGGCGGTCGCCAAAGGCGCCTTCCCGCGGGCTCTGAAATCGCCCGTTGCGGTCCCCGCCGACCTTGCCGAGCTCACCCAGGCCCATCTCGAAGCCCGCCTGCTCGGCGCCTTGGGGATGGCCCGCAAGGCCGGCCAGCTGGTCATGGGCGCGGCCAAGGTCGAAGCGGCAATTCGCGATCGCCAGATCGTGGCGCTGGTGACCGCCTCCGATGCGCGCCCCGATGGCCGGCGCAAGCTGGCCGCGTCGCTGAGCGCGGCGGGAAAGGGCGACATTCCCCACATCGAGACGTTCACCTCGTCCCGATTGAATTTGGCATTGGGCGGCCAAAATGTAATACATGCAGCGCTCACCGCGGGGGCGGCGGCGAATTCCGCTATCGCGAGATATCGACGGCTCGCCCGCTATTTCGACCGCGCGGAGGGCGAGAAGACGGATTAGAATGGCCGACAACAACACCCGCAACGAACGCGGCACCACATCACCGGGCAGGAAGACGCTGACCTTGAAGGGTTCGCCGAACGTTTCGGCGCGCCCCGGCGGCGCTCGCTCGACGCGCACGGTAGTGGTCGAGCGCCGCACCCGCCGGGTCGTGACGCCGGGCACCGCCCCGCCGGCGCCGCGCGGCGCCGGTACCGCCGAGCCGCCCCGCCCCGCCCCGACGCCGTCGGCGCCGCCGCGCCCCTCCGAGGCCGAGCCGCCGGCGGGAGGATTGACCGAGGCTGAGGCCCACGCGCGCGAGCTCGCCCTCAAGCAGGCCGAGGCCCGCTCCGAAGTCGAGCAGCACGAAGCCGAGATCGATGCCCGCCGCCGCGCCGAGGAAGACGCCCGCCGCAAGGCCGAGCGCGAGGAAGCCGAACGGCTCCGGGCCGAAGAGGAGGCCAGGATCGAGGCCGAGCGCGCCCAGCGCGGGCGCGACAAACCCCGCGACACCGCTGCCGCCCAACCCGGCGAACCGGGCAAGGGCGATCGCCTGGTCGGTGCCGAAGAGCTCGAGCGTGCCCGCCGCGCCGCCCGTCCGACCCCCGAGCGCACCCGCCGCCCGCCCGCCGAGGACCGGCGGCGCACGCGCCTGACAATCGGGGATGCGCTGTCGGGCGAAACCGACCGCGACCGCGCGCCGTCGCTGGCCGCCCTGCGCCGCCGCCGCGAACGGCAGAAGTCAAAGCCCTCCGGCCCGGCCCAGAAGGTCGCCCGCGAAGTCATCATCCCGGAGGCCATCACCGTTCAGGAGCTCGCCAACCGCATGGCCGAGCGCTCCGTCGATGTCATCAAGCTGCTCATGGAGCAGGGGCAGATGGCGACAATCAACGACGTGCTCGACGCCGACACCGCCGAACTGATCGCCACCGAACTGGGTCACGCGGTCAAGCGGGTCGCCGAGTCGGACGTCGAGGCGGGCGTGTTCGAGGACGCTTCCGTCGATGCCGGCAAGGAGCTCGGCCCCCGGCCGCCGGTGGTCACCATCATGGGGCATGTCGACCACGGCAAGACGTCGCTGCTCGACGCCATCCGCCAGACGTCCGTCGTCTCCGGCGAGGCCGGTGGCATCACCCAGCATATCGGCGCCTACCAGGTCGAAAAGGACGGCCGTCTCATCACCTTTCTGGATACGCCCGGCCACGAGGCGTTCACCGCCATGCGCGCCCGCGGCGCCCAGGCGACCGACATCGCCGTGGTCGTGGTGGCCGCCGACGACGGCGTGATGCCGCAGACCATCGAATCGATCAAGCACGCACGGGCCGCCGGCGTGCCGATGATCATCGCCATCAACAAGATCGATCTGCCCGGCGCCGACCCGACCCGGGTCCGCAATGAGCTTCTGCAGCAGGAAATCGTTGTCGAATCGATGGGCGGGGAGACCCTCGAGGTGGAGGTCTCGGCCGCCAAGAAGACCAATCTCGACAAGCTCCTGGAAGCCATCGTGTTACAGGCCGAGCTGCTCGAGCTCAGGGCCGAGGACGCCGGGCGCGCCCAGGGCCTCATCATCGAGGCCAAGCTCGACCGCGGCCGCGGACCCGTCGCCACCGTTCTGGTGCAGCGCGGCAGGCTCGAAGTCGGCGACATCATCGTCGCTGGCTCCGAGTGGGCCAAGGTGCGGGCGCTCATCGACGACAAGGGCCAGCAGGTCAAGTCCGCCGGCCCCTCGACCCCCGTCGAGGTGTTGGGGCTGACCGGCGTGCCGGCGGCCGGTGATCAGTTCGGCGTCGTCGAAAGCGAATCCCGCGCCCGCGAGGTCTCCGAATACCGCCAGCGCCTGGTCCGCGAAAAGTCGGCCGTCGGCGGCGTGACGTCGCTGGAGCAGATGATGAGCCAGCTCAAGGCGACCGGCTCCGCCCAGTTCCCGCTCGTCATCAAGGCCGACGTGCAGGGTTCGATGGAGGCGATCGTCGGGGCCCTCGACAAGATCTCGACCGACGAGGTCTTGGCCCAGATCATGCTTTCGGGCGTCGGCGGCATCACCGAGTCCGACGTCACCCTCGCCAAGGCGTCGAACGCCATCATTATCGGCTTCAACGTCCGCGCCAACAAGCAGGCCCGCGAGCTCGCCGAGCGCGAGGGGATCGAAATCCGCTACTACAACGTCATCTACAATCTCGTCGACGACGCGAAAGCCGCGATGTCGGGCCTTTTGAGCCCCGAGCGCCGCGAGACCTTCATCGGCAACGCCGAGATCCTGGAGATCTTCAACATCACCAAGGTCGGCAAGGTCGCCGGGTGTCGCGTCACGGAGGGAATGGTCGAGCGCGGCGCCGGGGTGCGGCTCATCCGCGACGACGTCGTCATCCACGAAGGCAAGCTGAAAACCCTCAAGCGCTTCAAGGACGAGGTCAACCAGGTCCAGGGCGGCCAGGAATGCGGCATGGCCTTCGAGAAGTACGAGGACATGCGGGTCGGCGACGTCATCGAGTGCTTCCGGGTCGAGGAAGTCGAGCGCACGCTCTAGCGCCCCCTGCCGCACGCCGGGCGCCCGCGAATTCGCCGCTTCGGTTGAAAGCCCTTTGCCCGTCGAGCTCCGAGCGCGCCCATGCCCCATTCGCGCAAATCCGCCCCCTCCCAGCGCATGCTGCGCGTCGGCGAGCTCGTCCGCCACGCGCTCGCCACGTTCTTCATGCGCGACGAGGTCGAGGATCCGGCGCTCGCCGGGGTCACCGTCACCATTCCCGAGGTGCGGGTCAGCGCCGACCTTCGCCACGCTTCCGTGTTTGTCATGCCGCTGGGCGGCGCCCACGCGGGCGAGGTGGCCGAAGCCCTCAACCGCCACCAACGCTTCATCCGTGGCGCGATTTCGGGCGAGCTGGACCTGAAGTTCATTCCGGAGCTGAAATTCGAGGTCGACGAGAGCTTCGCCGAAGCCGACCGCATCGAGGCGCTCCTGAAGTCCGAACGCGTCGCCCGCGACCTCGAACCGGACCACGACGAGAAAAGCGAGTGAAGGTTTGACCCTGATGGCTGGCACCGGACAAGCTTGCCCAGGCAAGCGAGGACCCCGGCGAACGTTTTCGCCGCCCCCGCGGAGGGCCAGCGAGCCGCGCGGCGAGCGGTACGGCCCGTGAGCGAAATCAACCTGAAACGAAACGTTTTGGGCTGGCTGATCCTCGACAAGCCGGCCGAGCGTTGCCAGCAAAAGTGCGAAGCGGTTTTGCGGTTTGGCAACGCGACCACCCGAAAGACGGCCGGCTAGTGACCCAGCCCGAAAGAAAAAAGCGCCACATCTCCGGCTGGCTGATCCTCGACAAGCCGGCCGGCATGACCTCGACCCGCGCGGTCGGGGCGGTCAAGCGGCTGTTTTCGGTCAGGAAAGCCGGCCACGCCGGCACCCTGGACCCGTTGGCGACCGGAGTTCTGCCGATTGCGCTCGGCGAGGCCACCAAAACCGTCCCGTTTGTGCAGGACGGCGCCAAGACCTACCGCTTCGACATTGTCTGGGGCGCCGCCACCACGACCTGCGACGCGGAGGGCGAGGTCACGGCCACTTCCGACAAGCGCCCGTCCCGCGCCGAGCTGGCGGCGGCCCTCGACGACTTCACGGGCACGATCACCCAGGTCCCGCCGGTTTTTTCGGCGGTTAAGATCGGCGGCAAGCGTGCCTACGAGCTCGCCCGTGCCGGCGAGACACCCGAGCTTGAACCCCGCGAGGTCAAGGTCCACCGCCTCGATCTGATCGCGCACGGCGCCGAGCGCTCGACGCTCGAGGTCGAGTGCGCGAAGGGCACCTATGCCAGGGCGCTGGCCCGCGACATCGCCGAGGCGCTCGGCACGCGCGGCCATATCGGGGCCCTGCGGCGCCTCGCGGTCGGCCGCTTTGGCGAGGATCAGGCGGTCTCCCTCGCCGCCCTCGAAGCCGCCGGGGAGCCCGCCTCGCTGCTGCTGCCGGTGGCCGCCGCGCTCGCCGACGTCCCGGAGATCGTTGTCGACGCCCACCAGGCCGCCAAACTCCGGCTCGGCAACCCGGTGCTGATCCTGGGTCCCGACGCCCCCGCCGCCGAGCCGGTCGCCGCCGCCTACTGCCGGGGGCAGCTCGTGGCCATCGGACGGGTGGAAACCGGGCAGTTCAAGCCGAAGCGACTGATCCTGGCCGGCCAATAGACCCCGCGGGCCTATTCGTGGGCCGGCAGGCCCAGCTTCTCGAGCGCGGCTTCGGCGCGCACGAGCCGTTTTTTTGCCGTGCGGTTGCCGTTGCCCGCGCGGCGTCTCAAATCGCGCATTGCGCCGTCGATGCCGGCGTCGTCACCCAGTCGATGCAGAAGGTCGAACCCGCGCTCGTAGTCGGGTTCGATGCAGCGATCGCCCATCCACATGCCGGTCGTCAGGAGGCTGCCGGCCATCATCATGTTGCCTCTGGAATCTTCCGCGTGGGCGATGACATCCTCGCAGCTCATGGCGCGGAGGACGTCGAGGCTGGGTCCCTGCGCTGACGCAAGTGCGGAATAAAGCACGAAGAAAACACCTTTCATTGGCAATCGTCTCCGAGTCGATCTTCGCCGCGAGGCTCGCACGGGGCGGCGAGGTCGGGCAAGGCGAGACGGACCTGTGATCGTTGCCGAGCCGTCCGGGACCGGGCGCCCGCGCTTTGGCTTTGCTTTTGCGGTGAAACTCGCCTATAGGACCGCCAGCCGCCACCCATGCGGCGAGTTGGCCCGCGCTGGACGACATCCCGGCGTGCGGCGTCAGAATTTTCCGACAACTTGTGAGGAACACCGATGTCGATCACGCAGGCCCGCAAGGCGGAGCTGATCAAGGACTTTGCGATCAAGAACGACGACACCGGTTCGCCGGAGGTTCAGGTCGCGATCCTGACCGAACGCATTGCGAACCTGACCGAGCATTTCAAGCTCCACGGACGTGACAATCACTCCCGCCGGGGGCTTCTGAAGCTGGTCAGCCAGCGCCGGCGTTTGCTGGACTATGTCCGCAACACCGACGAAGCGCGCTACCAGACCCTGATCGAAAGGCTCGGGCTGCGCCGCTAGGCGCCTATGACAACATCGGCGCGGCCGAGCTTGCCGCGCCGCCAACAACGGCGAAGTGGGGCATGGCAGGATCGCCGGCCGCTCTCGAAGATGCAAAATCCCGCCCGGGAGCGCCTCGCCATCTTGCCCATGTTCCACATTGCCGCCAAGCGGACGGCGTCGTCGGCGTGCCATTGCGTGCATCCCGGCCGCGCCGCTGGAACATGAGGAAAATATGTTTGATCACCACAAGGTAGAACTGAACTGGGGCGGTCAGCCCCTGACACTCGAGACGGGCAAGATCGCCCGGCAGGCCGACGGCGCCGTGCTCGCCACCCTCGGCGACACCGTGGTCCTGGCGACCGTGGTTTCCGAGACCGAACCGCGGGCCGGGCTGGATTTCTTTCCCCTGACCGTCAACTACCAGGAGAAGTTCTTCGCCGCGGGCAAGATCCCCGGCGGCTATTTCCGCCGCGAAGGCCGGCCGACCGAGTCCGAGACCCTGATCTCGCGGCTCATCGACCGCCCGATCCGGCCGCTTTTCCCGTCCGGGTACAAGAACGAGACGCAGGTCATTCTCACCGTCCTGCAGCACGACCTCGAAAACGAGCCCGACATTGTCGCCATGGTCGCCGCCTCTGCGGCGCTGACCATTTCGGGAATTCCCTTCATGGGTCCCATCGGGGCGGCGCGGGTCGGCTATATCGACGGCGAGTACGTGCTCAACACCCCCGTCGACCGGCGCGAGGAATCGAAGCTCGAACTCATGATGGCCGGCACCGCCGACGCGGTGCTGATGGTCGAATCGGAAGCCCAGGAGCTCTCCGAGGAGGTCATGCTGGGGGCCGTGATGTTCGGCCACGAGCAGTCCAAGAAGGTCATCGAGGCGATCATCAAGCTCGCCGAGCTCAGCGCCAAGGAGCCCCGCGAATTCACTCCCGCCGACCTCTCCGGCCTTTACGAGACCGTCGCGCGTGAGGCCGAAACCGATCTGCGCGCCGCCTATGCCATTCGAGAAAAGGCCGAGCGCCAGGCCGCCGTTCGCGAGGTCAAAACGAAGCTCGTCGGGTCCCTTCATGACCCCGAAAACCCGGAAGGGCCGAGCGCCCAGCAGGTCGGCGAGGCGTTCAAGAAGCTCGAAAAGACGATCGTGCGCGGCGACATCCTGGCCACCAAGACCCGCATTGACGGCCGCGATCTCACCACCGTGCGCCCGATCCTCGCCGAGGTCGGCATCCTGCCGCGTACCCACGGCTCGGCCTTGTTCACCCGCGGCGAGACCCAGGCATTGGTGGTCGCGACCCTGGGAACCGGCGAGGACGAGCAGTTCGTCGACAGCCTCGAGGGCACCTACAAGAACGCCTTCATGCTGCACTACAATTTCCCGCCCTATTCGGTGGGCGAGACCGGCCGCATGCTGTCCCCGGGCCGCCGCGAGATCGGCCACGGCAAGCTCGCCTGGCGGGCCATCAATCCGCTCAGGCCCACCGTCGAGCAGTTCCCCTACACCATCCGCGTGGTCTCCGAGATCACCGAGTCCAACGGTTCGAGCTCGATGGCGACGGTGTGCGGGACCTCGCTGGCGCTGATGGACGCCGGTGTGCCGCTGCCACGGTCGGTGGCGGGCATCGCCATGGGGCTGATCCTCGAAGGCTCCGAGTACGCTGTGCTCTCCGACATCCTCGGCGACGAGGACCATCTCGGCGACATGGACTTCAAGGTCGCCGGCACCTCCGATGGCATCACCTCGCTGCAGATGGACATCAAGATCGCCGGCATCACCGAGGAGATCATGGGCGTCGCCCTCGGCCAAGCCCGCGAGGGGCGCATGCACATCCTCGGCGAAATGGGCAAGGCCATCGACCATGCCCGCGACGAGGTGGGCGAATACGCGCCGCGCATCGAGACCCTCAAGATCCCCACCGACAAGATCCGTGACGTCATCGGAACCGGCGGCAAGGTGATCCGCGAGATCGTCGAGAAGACCGGCGCCAAGATCGACATCGAGGACGACGGCACCGTCAAGGTCGCTTCCCCGGACCTGCAGTCGATCGAGGCCGCGGTGAAATGGATCCGCTCGCTTACCGACGAGCCCGAGGTCGGCCACATCTACCAGGGCACGGTCGTCAAGACCGTCGATTTCGGCGCTTTCGTCAACTTCTTCGGCCCCCGCGACGGCCTCGTGCACATCTCCCAGCTCACCGAGGGACGGGTCGACAAGACCACCGACGTGGTCAAGGAGGGCGACAAGGTCTGGGTCAAGCTGATGGGCTTCGACGACCGCGGCAAGGTGCGCCTGTCGATGAAGGTGGTCGATCAGGAGACCGGCCAGGAGCGCTCCCAGGAAGCCGCTGAGTGAGGACCGGCGGCGCTTTGCGCCGCAGAATCGAGCCGGTGGCTCGATTCTAGATCCGAACGCCCCGAAACCGGCGCCTGCCCTCGGGCCTGACCCGAGGGGCCGGGGGGCCGGGGCCGGAGGTCCGAACGCCCCGAAACCACGTCCGAGTGGCCGGGGCGTTCCCCCTCACATATTCGGTCGTTTTCAGCGCTCGTTAACTCCTCGGCGCTAATCACGAAGGCGCAAGCCGCATGCACGCGATTACGGGGGAGCGTCGTGAAGTCCGGTGTCCGCAGGTTCGGCCTTGTCGCTTCCTCGGGCGGACGCGCGGCGCTTCTGATTTCGGCCCTTCTGATCGCGGTGCTTTTCGCCCTGCCGGCTCCGGCCCAGTCCGCCCTCGGCGCCTCGGGCCTGCCACTGCCTCGCTTTGCCTCGCTCAGGGCCTCCGAGATCAACGTCAGGGTCGGTCCCGGCCAGCGCTACGACGTCGCCTGGGTCTATGTACGCGCCGGGCTGCCCGTCGAGATCGTCCAGGAATATGACAACTGGCGGAAGATCCGCGATTTCGAGGGCGCCGAAGGCTGGGTGCACAAAAACCTTCTGAGCGGCGAACGAACCGCCCTCATCACGCCCTGGCTCAGCGACGACACCGAGCCGCTGTTCGCCCGGCCCTCCGAGACCGCTTCCGTGCGCGCCTATGCCGGCGCCATGGTGCTGGTCAATGTAGACAAGTGCCTGGGGGCATGGTGCGAGGTCTCCGGCAGCTTCGTTCCGAAGGGCGCCACCCGGGCGCTCAATTTCGGCGGCTGGATCTCCCAGGAAAAGCTCTGGGGCGTTTACCCGGACGAGGCCGTCCGCTAGCAGCCGCGTCCCGCGCGCCTCACTCTCAGCACTCGAAAAAGGCCGGAAATGCCGCCGCTCAGCTCTTGCGGACCCTCACCACCACGTCCACCTGGGTCACTTGCATGCCCCGGGGCGGCGACGGCAGATCGCCGATCACGATGGAATCCGAGGGGATGTCGACCACCCGCCGCTCGTCCTCGATATAGAAATGATGATGGTCGGCGGTGTTGGTGTCGAAATACGAGCGCGCCGCGTCGACCATGATTTCGCGCAGCAGCCCGGCGCGCGAGAACTGGTGCAGCGTGTTGTAGACGGTCGCCAGCGACACCTTGACCCCGGCATCGGAGGCCTCCGCATGCAATTGCTCGGCGCTGACATGCCGGTGCCCGCCGCCATAGAGCAATTCCGCCAGCGCCACCCTCTGCCGGGTCGGGCGCAATCCGGCCATCCGCAACACCGCGGTCAGGCACGGTCGCCGCGAAGATAGATACCGGGAACTCTCGAGGCCCTGAATCATGGCCGACTGGCGCTTCCAACTTGTTGTGAGCGCTGAATATAGTCGGCCCGCCGGGCCGCATCAAGCGACCCCTCGGTCGCGGGTCCGGTGCGCGGCGTGCGGGCCATGGCGGCTTGGCGGGTGGAAGACAAAGGTGGTATTCAGCCGCCCGGAAGCAGCCAACCGGACGCCGCCATGAGCGAACCAGCAGTGCCCGAGCGCGCCAACGCCTACGACTACGAGCAGTTGCTGATGAGCGCCCGCGGGGAGCTGTTCGGGCCCGGCTACGCTCAGCTGCCGCTGCCGCCGATGCTGATGTTCAATCGCATCACCCGCATCGAGCAAGGCGGCGGCAAGTACAATCGCGGCCTGGTGCGCGCCGAGCTCGATCTCGACCCCGAGATGTGGTTCTTCAAATGCCACTTCCACGGCGATCCGGTGATGCCCGGCTGCCTGGGCCTGGACGCCCTGTGGCAGATGACCGGCTTCTACTTGTGTTGGGCCGGCTTTCCGGGGCACGGGCGGGCACTTGGCGGCGAGATCAAGTTCACCGGGCAGGCCACCACCGATATTGCGCTTCTCGAATACGGCGTCGATATAAGGCGCACCATGCGCTCCGGCAGGGTCACGCTGGGGATTGCCGACGGCTTCATGCGAGCCGACGGCGAGACCATCTACGAGGCCGCGAACCTGAGGGTGGGCCTGTTCCGGGAACTCGACGGAACCGAAGACTGACTGGGGCCTGTACTCACAAAGGATTTGGAGCGTGGTTTGAGCGAAAATCGTTCAGTTTCAGGAGCAAGACCGAAGACGGAGCCAAACTCCTTCAAGGTATTGCGACGCCAAAATGGGCGATTTTCGCTAAATCCCTTTGGGACGCGGCGGATTTGGGCCCTGAATGCGTTGCGTCCCGCTTGTGGTGTTCGGCACCACGGCGCGGACCGCGCCTGTTCAGGACCGAAATCCGGCCCGCGCCACGTCCGAACCCTTGGTGAGTACAGGCCCTGGCGCACGAGGCAACCATGAGACGAGTTGTGGTCACCGGCATGGGGATCGTTTCCTCGATCGGGAATACGACCCAACAGGTGCTTGCCAGCCTCCGCGAGGCGAAGTCGGGGATCAAGTTCGCCCCCGACTACGCGGACCTGGGATTCCGCTGTCGGGTGCACGGCGCGCCCGACCTCGACCCTTTCGAGGTGCTCGACCGGCGCGTGACCCGCTTCATGGGCACCGGCTCGGCCTGGAACTACATCGCCATGCAGCAGGCGATCGCCGATTCCGGGATCGAGGAATCCGACATCAGGAACCCCCGCACCGGCATTGTCATGGGTTCCGGCGGTCCCTCCACGAGCGCCATTGTCGCCGCCGCCGAGACCACCCGCGAAAAGGGGCCCAAGCGCATCGGCCCCTTCGCCGTGCCCAAGGCGATGTCCTCTACCGCCTCGGCGACCCTGGCGACGCCCTTCGGCATTCTCGGGGTCAACTACTCGATCTCCTCGGCCTGCGCGACCTCCAACCACTGCATCGGCAATGGGTTCGAACAGATCCAGTTGGGCAAGCAGGACATCGTGTTTGCCGGCGGCTCCGAAGAGCTCGACTGGACCCTCACCGACATGTTCGACGCCATGGGGGCGCTGACGACCCACTTCAACGACACCCCCGAGGTCGCCTCGCGCGCCTACGACAAGGATCGCGACGGCTTTGTGATCGCCGGCGGCGCCGGCGTGGTGGTGCTCGAGGAGTTCGAGCACGCCAAAGCCCGCGGCGCCCGCATCCATGCCGAGCTCATCGGCTACGGCGCCACCTCCGACGGCTACGACATGGTCCAGCCCTCCGGCGAAGGCGCCGTGCGCTGCATGCGCCTGGCGCTCGACGGAGTGGACATGCCGGTCGACTACATCAACCCCCACGCCACCTCGACCCCGATCGGCGACCTCAGGGAGATCGAAGCCTTGCGGGAGGTGTTCGGCAACCGGGACAAGTGTCCGCCGATTTCCGCCACCAAGTCGCTCACCGGTCATTCGCTGGGCGCCACCGGCGTCCAGGAGGCGATCTACACGATCCTGATGATGAACAACTCGTTCGTGTGCAAAAGCGCCCATATCGACGAACTCGACCCCGAGTTCGAGGACATGCCGATCGTGCGCGAACGCCGCGACAATGTGGCCATCGGCTGCGCCATCTCCAACTCCTTCGGCTTCGGCGGCACCAACGCCACACTGGTCTTCAGGCACCCGGAGGCTTAGTCTGCCGCCTCAAAACGTGGGGCAAGTACTGCCATGGCCGACGTCGAGACCGCCTGCTTCGTGATCGCCGACATTTCCGGCTACACCGACTATCTGGCCGGCGTCGAGCTCGACCACGCCCAGGACATCCTCGCCGACCTCATCGACACCGTCGTCGGCGGGCTCAGACCCCCCTTCCGGCTCGCCAAGCTCGAGGGTGACGCCGCCTTCGTCTATACCGTTGCCGACGCCATCGACGGTTCGCTCCTGCAGGATTCCGTCGAGGCGACCTATTTCGCCTTCCGTCGGCGGTTGCGCGACATCAAGCAGGCCACGGTGTGCAAGTGCGACGCCTGCCGGCACATGGCCGACCTCGACCTCAAATTCATCGTCCATCACGGGCAGGTGGCAATTCAGTCCATGGCCGGGCAGGAGGAGCTGGTCGGCCGCGACGTGATCTTGGTGCACCGGCTCCTGAAGAACGCCGCTGCCGAGGTCACCGGTGGCAACGCCTATGCCCTTTATTCCGACGAATGCATCCGCGCCATGGGAATCGACCCCGCTGCCCACGGCATGGCCGCCCACTCGGAGCTCATCGACGTCATCGGCGAGACCGATCTCTGGATCCGGGATCTCGAAGCGGCCTGGCAACAGGAGAACGAACGCAACCGCGTGCTGGTCGGGCGGGACGAGGCGGCGATGCTCTTCGAAGGGGATGTCGAAGCGCCCCGGCCCCTGGTCTGGGAGTATTTCACGCTCCCCGAGCACCGTCCGAAATGGCAGGGCTCGGTCCACATCGACGAGCTCGGCGACGGCAGGCGGGGGGTGGGCACGGTCGCCCACTGCGCCCACGGCGATTTCATGCTGGTCGAACACATCCTCGACTTCCGCCCCTTCGACTACATCACCGTCAGCCACCAGATCGGCGGACCGGACAGCGAGCCGCTGATCATCACCTATGCCCTCGCGGAGGCGGCGGACGGCGGCACCCATGTGGAAGCGAGATTCGGCGAGCCGTCAGACGACTCCCGCATGCAGTTCGACGCGATGCGCCCGACGTTCGAGCAGAACTATCCGATTGCCATCCAAACGCTGAAGAAGCTGCTCGCCGAGCACCACGGCAGCGCCGAGGCGGTGCCCGAGCCCGCATTGCCCCATTCGAGCGAGCGCTTCCTCACCCAGCCGGTGACCCAGCTGTCCCCGTGAGCGGATTGTCCGCCCGCCATTTGTAGCGGATTTCGCTGAACCTGGCCGCCTGTCCGTCATAGACGATGAGCCGTCCGACGAGCGGCGTGCCGAGCCCCGCGATCAGCTTGACCGCCTCGGTTGCCATCAGCGACCCGATCACCCCGGCCACCGGTCCGAGCACCCCGACCTCCTCGCAGGCCGGCAGGCTTTCGGGGTCCGGGCGCTCGGGATAAAGGCACCGGAAGCTCGGCAACGGCGTGCCATCCTCGTCCGTCTCGTGGGCGAGAATGGTCGTCACCGTGCCGTCGTAGAGCGTCACCGCCCCGCTCACCAGCGGCACCTTCTCATGGTAGCAGGCGTCGGAGACCGCCAGCCGCGTGTCGAAACTGTCCGAGCCGTCGAGCACCGCGTGGTGGCCGGCCACCAGCGCCCGCGCGTTGTCTTCGGTCAGCCGCGTCTCGACCGCCTCGACCGCAACGTGCGGGTTGAGGTTGGCCGCGAAGCGCACCGCCGAGCGAGCCTTGGCGAGCCCGGCATCTTCGGTGCGATGGATGACCTGCCGCTGCAGGTTCGAAAGCGCCACCTTGTCGTCGTCGAT
>Ga0307426_1001280_pt1 | contig 16728 bp, 13 predicted proteins | sample SalMarWE160340MG_FD_202165 | JGI IMG/M metagenome (GOLD analysis project Ga0307426, IMG submission 202165) | Salt marsh sediment microbial communities from the Plum Island Ecosystem LTER, Massachusetts, United States - WE1603-40 | ecosystem: Environmental > Aquatic > Marine > Intertidal zone >... | reverse complement strand
AAAGATCGGATTGTCCGATCTGGATGGTCCCGGCACCGATCCCGAATTTTTATTCGGTTTTGATTTGAAATACAAATTTATGGATTATTCCGGCGAAATGAATAATAATCCGCTTGATCTGGCTTTGACCAGCATTGTCGAATATGTCAATTATCCCGGTTCGAGTGTCCTTGAACTGGGCGGCGGATTGATCGGATCGATTCCGTATCATTTTACATCGGGACGAAGCCTTATTCCATATACACGATTGAATCTCAGGTGGGAACGGTATTCTGAAAATCCGGGTATGAATATTGCGGAATCCAATTATCGGGTCGGTTTGAATATGGGGGTCAAATATGAGTTATCTTCCGATATAAACCTCTATGGCGAAGTGCAAATCGACGGCAATGAGGCGATTTTTACCGGACTGGAAATTCTATCATTTTGATTATAAAAAACAGAAATGTGTCGAATAAACTCGTGCAGAGTTAAAGCTTTTGCATGAGTTATTTCGATGCCATAATTCTCGGAATTGTCCAGGGCCTGACCGAGTTTCTTCCCATATCGTCATCGGGACATCTGGTATTATGCGAACATCTCCTGAATGCCAAAATGCCGGGCGTGGTTTTCGAACTGATCGTCCATGTCGGTACGCTTCTGTCGGTATTGGTGTATTTCCGGCGACGGATAGCCCGGTTGATACTATCGATTTTCGATAAGTCTATGATCGATGAAAGATCGACTCTGATTTATCTAATTATAGGAACCATTCCTGCAGTCATCGTCGGAATATTGCTCGATAAAATTATCGAACAGGCATTTGTATCGCCGCTGCTGACTTCTTTGATGCTGATTGTAACAGGATTGATTCTGCTTGGAACTTCTTTTGTCCAAAAAGGCGAAAGGGGTATCAAACCGCCCAACGCTCTTCTGATCGGACTGGCCCAGGCGCTGGCGATATTTCCCGGGATATCGCGCTCCGGGGCGACAATATCGATGGGGCTTTTCGCCGGTGTCAAGCCGATAGTCGCGGCCGAGTTTTCCTTCCTGTTATCTATCCCGGTCATTATCGGGGCCGTTGTTTTTAAGACCGGTGACATCGTTTCCGTAAATACTGCCTTGCTTGGTCATTATATGCTCGGCGCAGTCTTATCATTTATCTTCGGTCTTCTGGCGGTTCATTTTCTTTTAAGCATGATCAAAAAAGGCCGTTTTAAATATTTCGGAATATATTGCCTGATGGTTGGTATTTTTGGTATTATATATTTCGCCTGGACATGAAAAAGATACTGATTATCAGATTCGGCGCCATCGGTGACGTAATCTTATCTTCGGCGGCGGCGATCAATCTTAAGTTGTCTTTTCCCGATGCGGAAATTTTCTACCTGACTCGTCGGCGAACATCCGGTCTGCTTCCGTTATTTGCCGGTGTGGATGAAATCCTGGAATTTCCAAAGAAAGCGACAATAAAAGACTTATATCGTATGGGCGAGTACCTTGATAATCTTCGGTTCGATATGATTGTCGATTTGCACGGTAATTTTCGTTCAAAATATCTGATGCTTCATGTCGGTGCTCCGATCAAGGTACAGTATAACAAACGACGTTTCGAGAGAATCAAAGCTGTCCTGTGGAAAAAAATAAATCCGAATCCACCGCATACGATTGACCTTTATAACAGCGCCGTAAAAAAATGCGGCGGTAAAATATATGCTGCCCGGCCGGCTCTGAAAATAAAACAAAACCGTAAATTATTCGATAATGATTTACCGAGTGTGGCTTTCGCTCCGGGCGCATCATTTAAGGTCAAAAAATGGCCACACGACCGTTTTATCAATTTGATACATGAAGTCCATGATCGGTTGCAGGCAAATATCGTCTTGCTTTTAACCGAAGACGATAAGGAAATTATCGCACACGAAGCGGAATTCCTAAATGACCGCATGAAAACGTATCTGAATGCCGATCTGCCGCTATTAGCTGAGGTCATCGCCGGCGCGGATCTTCTTATCAGCAATGACTCGGCCATGGCGCATCTGGGCTCGGCGGTCGGGACCCCGGTTTTCGCTATTTTCGGACCGACGCATCCGACCTTGGGATTCGCCCCGGCCGGATTGTATGATAGCGTTATTCAGACCGATGAGTATTGCCGCCCATGTTCATTGCACGGCCGGAGAAAATGTTATCGTGATAAGCAATATTGCTTCGAAAAAATCACCGTCAACGATGTTTTTGAAAAAATAAAGGCGAATTTAGGCGATTTTTCAAATCGAGCCAGAGCATTATTCGTCGATCGTGACGGAACCTTAATAAAAGAAAAAGGATTTCTCAATAATCCGGAAGAAGTCGAGCCGGAAGAAAATTCTATTAAGGCTGTCAAACTGGCCCGGGAGGCCGGTTTCAGGATTATTGTGCTTTCCAATCAATCCGGTGTCGCTCGCGGATATTTCGCCGAAGAGACTGTTCGAAGTATAAATCGGCGTGTTCTCCGCCTTTTTGAATTGAACGGCGCACCGATAGACGATATTCTGTATTGTCCCCATTATCCGGAAGGAAAAGTTCGGGAATATATTATAGAATGCGGCTGCCGTAAACCGGCGCCGGGTATGGTTGAAAAGGCGTGTCGAAGACATAACATAAATCCATTCGCCTCGTATGTTATCGGTGATAAACGCTCGGATGTAAATCTCGCTTATGTCACGGGCGCCCGAGCGGTTATGGTCGAAACCGGATACGGTTGTGATGAGGAGAAAAAACTGCTGGATTCAAAATTGGCTCGGCCCGAAAGCATTGAAAAAAATTTGTATGAGGCCGTAAAATATATTGTTGATGCAGATAAAAATGTAAAATAAGTGATTATGGTCATAAAAGCGGCATATTCGGAAAAACTGGAGCGCAATCGCGTCAGGTGTCATCTCTGCCCGGCCGATTGTTTGCTGCAAGAGGGCAGAATTGGGCTATGCGGTTCACGGTTTAATCGGAATGGTCGACTGATGGTCGACAATTTTGGCGAACTGGTCTCGGCTTGCTATGATCCGATTGAAAAGAAACCGTTGTATCATTTTTACCCCGGCTCGATGATATTTTCCACCGGCGCCAATGGCTGCAATTTTAACTGCGATAACTGCCAGAACTGGGAGATTTCTCAAACCAAAGTGCCGACCCGATTTGTTTCCCCCGAGGATTTGTGTAAACTGGCGCAAAAAAACGATTCGATCGGCGTCGCTTATACCTACACCGAACCGCTGATCTGGTTTGAATATATCATGGAGGCAGGTCGGAAAATCAAAGAGGCCGGACTGAAGAACGTTCTGGTTACCAACGGGTATCTGAATCCCGAACCTCTCGCGGAATTGTTGCCTCTGGTCGATGCCGCCAATATTGATTTGAAAGGGATGAAGCCGGCCTTTTATAAAAAAGTATGCAAGGGTAAACTGGAGCCGGTGCTGGATAATATTATGGCATTTTATAAAGCCGGCGTAAAAATCGAGATCACCAATTTGATAATCACCGATTTGAATGATTCCGATTCCGATCTCGAATTGTTAACCGATTTTGTGGCCGGGATATCAAAACATATCCCCCTGCATTTTTCCGCCTATTACCCGACTTATAAAATGCAAAATCCGCCGACGTCGCCGGAGCGATTACTCCGCGCCTATGATATCGCCAGAGGGAAACTGGATTATGTTTATCTCGGCAATGTTAGAATGCCGAATACTTCAGATACATTTTGCCCTGGATGCAAATCAAGGCTAATCCGTCGCTACGGTTATGATATCGAGATTTTGGGCCTTGATAACGGAAAATGCAAAGAATGCGGTTTCGAGACCGGTATCGTTCATTAGAAACAAGATACCGACGCATTCAGTATGACCGCCATTACGCCGATAGATAAGAGATAAGCTAAAAATCCCGCCCGCGGGACGAACTATGATGAAATTTGACGGTTATCTCCAATAGGCGCTTGTTTTTTTGGGCCGAAGTTGTATAATCGTGTTAATGATTGGTATGATTGCAGGGAAATCAATAATTCGCAAATCGCTTCTTGTTCTTCTACTTATACTAATTCCATCTTTTCTGAAAGCCCAGTTTTACTTCGGTAAAAATAAAGTCCAGTATACGAAATTCGACTGGCAGGTTATGGAAACTGAGCATTTTCGGATTTATTTCTATATTGATGAAGACGAAATCGCTCAAATTGCCGCCCGAATCGCCGAAGATTGTTATCGCGATTTGACATCGAAATTTAAACACGAGATTTACTCCAATATACCTCTCATAATATACAGCTCTCCGAATTATTTTTCGCAGACCAATGTAATTCCCAGTTTGCTGCCGGAATCGGTGGGTGGTTTCACCGAGTTTTTGAAAGGTCGGGTTGTCGTACCATTTCATGGATCATACCATGATTTTAAACATGTTATCTGCCATGAACTGGTCCATGTTTTCACATACTCGAAACTCGAATCGGTCATGTCAAAACAGCGTATGATGCGCATGGCTGCCCCGCCGCTGTGGTTTATCGAAGGTATCGCCGAATACTGGTCGACCGGATGGGACAGCGAGGCCGACATGATTTTAAAGGATATGACATTGTCCGGAAAACTTTTTTCGATCGACAGGCTGTACATCGTTTCCGGAACCTTTTATATGTATAAACTGGGGCAATCGATTTGTCAGTTTATTAATGATAATTATGGTTCGGACAAGTTAGTCCTGATTTTCGAAAACTGGTGGAAGAGCAGCGAATTTAGTGAGGTTTTAAGGATGACGCTGGGTGATACACCGAATGAGATTTCAAAAAAATGGGAGTATCACCTGAAGAAAAAGTATTTTCCGGAAATGGCCGACAAAGGACTGGCCAAAAATGAGGCCTTTCAATTAACGAAAAGCGGTTATTCCCTTAAAGGCGTTCCCATTGTTCTTAGCGGCGGCAAAAACAAAGGCGAATGGATTGTATTTAAGGCCAACAAACGAGGATATTCCGGTTTATACATGATGCCTCCGGCTGGCGAGAAAAGAAAATTGTGTACCCTGTTGAAAGGCGGTCATTCGTCCGGATTTGAATCGCTGCATCTGCTGCAAAGCGGTATCGATGCCAACAACGAAGGCAAAGTCCTGTTTTCTTCCAAGTCAAAAGAAAATGATGTTCTTTATCTGTTCGATATAAATAAGCGGGATGTCATCAGGAAATATGAATATCCCGAAATGGTCTCGATTTCTTCACCCAGATTTTCCCCTGACGGCAAAAAGGCCGTATTCAGCGGAGCGATGAGTACGGGTATTTCCGATATTTTTATTATCGATCTGACATCCGGTGAATTGCGACGAGTTACTGACGATATTTATTACGATATCGATCCGGTTTTTAGTCTCGACGGCAATTCAATTATTTTCGCATCCGATCGTTGTCTCGATGGAGATAAAGGCGCTATAAATTTGTACAAACTGGTTCTTGACGGAATCGACCCGATTCAGTTAACAAGCGGGAACTGGCGGGATATTTCTCCCGATATTACCGCCGATGGCATTTACTATTCGTCGGATCGTAACGGCGCTTTTAATATTTATCGAATAAATGAGAATAAGAGTATAAAAAGGATTACATCACTATTGACCGGCGCTTACGATCCGCGCCTTACCCCCGATAATAAATATCTGATCTTCTCCGGTTATCAGGATTTTTCTTTCCACATTTATCGGACCGAAATCGACGGCGGCGCGCCTATGATTGCCGGCGCCCCGCCTTCCGGCGAACTGTTCTGGCACCCGGGGAAGCTGAATCAAAAGCATTACCGCTCTTCGGTAAAATACAAAACCGAATATTCGTTCGACGTCGCTCAGTCGGCGATTTCCATCAACCCGGGCTACGGCACCCTGGGCGGCTTTCAAATGGCCTTTTCCGACATGCTCGGAGATAATTCGATCTATTTTCTTTTGACCAACACCGCGGAAACCAGGAATGAATTTTTGACCAGCTTTAATGTCGCGGTTACCTATGTCAACAAAAAGCGACGCATCAACTGGGGTGCCGGCATTTATCATTTGTACGACGAGTATTACAACGACTATGATAAGTACTATTATGAAAGGCAGGTCGGCGGTTTACTGCATGTCAATTATCCGCTTTCCAAATTCAATCGATTCGAAGCGGTGACGTTCATCAGATATTCGGACAAAGACCTCTGGCTGTTCGGTCGGCGTCGGCGAGCGACATTGATGACCAATTATCTGTCGTTTGTCTCCGATAATTCTATATGGGATGTGTCCGGCCCCATTGAGGGGCATAGGTACAATTTTACGGCAGGATATACGTCACGGCTGGATAAAGGCCAGGAATACAACAGAATCGGTTATATGGACATCCGTCAATATTTCAGGTTGGGTATGTATTCGGCATTCGCGACCCGATTTTTTGTTTACAGCTCCACCGGTTATGAACCGCAACGGATTTATTTCGGGGGCAGCTGGTCGATGCGCGGATATGACCGCCGAAGATTCTATAAGAGAAATATCGTCTTTTCGTCTAATGAATTGCGCTACCCGTTGATTGATAATTTGAATATCGGATTCCCGATTGGCGGTATCGGCTTCCAGGCGATCCGGGGCGCCATTTTTTTTGATGCCGGCTATATCACCGACGACGATTTTCACTTTTTTGATAAAATCTTTTTCGATAAGCTGCTGGGTTCATTCGGGACCGGTTTCCGGGTTTCCCTGGGGCAGTTTATCGTGCTGAGGTTTGATTTCGCACGCACGACCGATTTTAAATCGGTCGATCCGCATACCGATTTTGAATTCTTTTTCGGCTGGAATTTTTAAATGAATTTCAGGCTCATCATTTCTACATTTCTGATTTTTGCGGTACTTCTTCCCGGGTGCTCCAGGAAATTCCATCTTAAGAGAGACCGGGAATATCCGTCATCTCCATGGAATTTCGTCAGGAAAAACCAGCAGGCAACCGCTTCGTTGAAATCCGGTTTCAAAGGTCAGTTAAATTTGAAATGGGGAAAAAAGGTATCCGAAGGCCCTATCGGGCCGCTGACCATTGCCGCCGGCAATCTCATTTTTTGCGGCACAAAGGGACGTGTGAATTTTTACGATTTGAAAACCGGCCATTATAATGGGCGCTACAAGGCCAAGCGGGCGATACAAACCGGATTAACGACTATCGACTCGCTGGCCTATTTCGCGGTTGGACCGCGCCGGGATGAATTTATTTGCCTGAATCTTCATAATCAAAAAAAGGTCTGGAGCCGGAATTTAAAGGATGTTACCGGCGCGCCGATAATTATAGAAGACAGGTTATTTGTGGGCTCCGCGACCGGTCGGATTTTTTGTCTGAATCATTTCAGCGGCGAGATTCTCTGGAACGATTCGTTGAAAGCCAAAACCCTGGCCGGGCCGAGTGCGGATAGTAAAACGGTATTTTTTCCGTTTGATGATGGCCGTATTCGGGGATACGACGCCCTGAAAGGAGATCTGATTTTCGAAACGAATCTGAATCAGCCCCTGGTTTCCAAGGTGGCGGTCGGGAGTAATGTTTATGTCGCGGGGGCCGAGGGTGGCTTGTTCGCCCTTAACCGGGAAAACGGTGAGACTATCTGGAAGAAGGAATTTCCATATCCGATCTGGACTTCGCCGGCGCTGGATGACGGTATGCTGTATTTTGGAGATAATGGCGGCAGCTTGCGGGCAATTAATGCTGCCGGCGGTGATGTTGTCTGGGAGTTTAAATCCAACGGCGTTATTTTATCCTCGCCTATCGTAATGGGTAACTATGTACTTTTCGGTTCGCTTGACCGCGATTTTTACTGCCTCGAAAAGAAGACCGGAAGATTGGCATCGAAAAGAGAATTCAATAGCGGTATTCGTTTTCCTGCCGTCGGCGATAACGGATTAATTTGTGTGACCGCTGATGACGGGACTATTCAATGTTTTGGTAATTAGTCATGAGAAAAAGCAATTACACCGAAAAAGATCTGAATACTAACTTAAGCGAACTGGCCCACGAGATTTTGCGCGAGTTGTTTATCGCGGCGAAAAAAGTCTCCGTTTACTCAAGCTCGCATCCTCTCTCTCGTAAAGCCATCGGCGGGCCTTTTATGCTGATGGATAAGATTTTCAATTTCAAAAAATATTTCAACATGCATATTTCATCGGGACATCTGCACCTTCTTAATATTAGAGTAAAACAGTCGACTTTTGCCGAGCAGATAATGGACTATATGCAGATTTTAGATATTCATGATATTCTTTTCGAAGACGGAATGACCGCCGACCAGCTGGCCATGTTTCTCGAACGCTTTGTCAAAAGACTTCCCGCCACCGATTACCAGAACCTGATGGTGACCCATCTGGCTAAAAATAAAATAGATACCATTCATATCAACTCCGAGACCGGCTTCAGGCTGTTTGAAAATGGACGCCGGTTTCGCGCCGAATTAATCGCCGATTTTTCAGTACGCAGTATTGTCAGCCAGTCATTCAGCGATGACCTGGAAAATCTGTCGAATCTGCTGGCCGATGAATATCTCCCGGTCGGCGAATTTATCGCTCGTCATAATATCGACTATTATTATGATTTGGTAGCATACCTGATTCCCGAAATAATATCATCGATGGAAGCTGGGGATATTCTCGGGCTGCTGTCGAAGCGGGTGGCCGATTCGCTGGGCAATGTGAGTAACTCGGATTCCCCTGAACGAGTGGAATTGAATGAACTCAAGAATTTGATTACGGCCTTAAATTATCATGCGGAGAGGGAAGATATTATCGCGAAATTAGGCGATGTTTTTGTAGAATATAATATATCGAAAGAGATTTTGACTCTGCTGCTTCCGGAAACAAGCGTGATTAAAATCGAATCGTCCGAAGAGATCGATCAATTTCTATATGTTACTTTTAACAAAGTGTTACCGGGACATCGTCTTGAGGATTTTCCGGACCTATTCGGTCGGTTGCTGCGAACAGGTCAACAGAGCAAAGCCAAATCGGTCGTTAATATATTAGTTAACCATCTGGCAGGTTCTGATCTTGACCTGCGCGAGAAAGCGCTAATCCTCCTGCGATCAGTTCTGGGTACCTACAAAAGAGCGACCGCCGACTTTCTCGGATTGCATATTATCGAAAAGCTGAACGAGTACATTTCCGAAGGGAACGAGACTTTCGAATTTTCCGATATGATTTGGGAATTCGCCCAAATCGCGTTGTCCGGCCGGGATTACAAATCTCTCTCGGCGATATGTGATATTCTCCAGAAAAAACGAACCTGCGAAGACGGTATCTGGAGTTTCGAATCGCTGGCGGCCAAAAAATCTATCGAGGAATTGGATCGCCGGGAAGTCATAGCTCAATTGGTTCTTGACCTTATCGGCGACCCGTATGAAAATGTCCAATATATAAAGAATATTTTAATTACTATCGGCTCGGAGAATGCCGCTCTGGCGTTAGCGAATATAATTTCGCACGAATCGCGGCAGGTAAGGCAACATGTCCTGAAAATCCTTTCGGAAATGGGCAAGTCCGCTTTGAATGTTTTCTCGGAAGTGATGAAGTATGATTCTTATTTTGAGCGGGAAGAAGGCAAGCGCGAGTTGCCGGATGAAAAATGGTACATTGTCCGAAATTCGATATTCGTCCTGAAGTCGCTACAAGACCCCGATGCCTGCCGCGCTCTTGAAATAAGAATTAATGACCCTGACACCAGAGTGCGACGCGATATTATCGGGGCTCTGGAAAAAATCGGCGGTGAAAAGGCAGCCGATATCTTGATGATTATGGCCGATGATCATGATCGGGAAATCAGACAGGCGGCGATTATTGCCGTCGGTTTTGTCAGCACCTCTGATAGAGTTCCCGAACTAATCAGCCTGGCGCGCAAACGACCTTCCGAAATCGTCGACGTCATAACGGCGCTTGGTAAGTTGGGAGGGCCGGACGCAAAAAACTTCCTGTCAAATCTGTTGACGGATAAACAACTGATATCGCAGTTTACGTCCGGGTATTCTTCAAAAGACGAAGTGAAAGTGGCCGTCTTAAAAGCTTTGGGACGTATCGGAGACTCCGATTCAATCAAAAAAATCAAAGAATTCGATAAATCTTTATCCGGAACACAGAAAATCTTCTTTGGTGGTTCGAAAATCAATAAAACTATCCAGGACATCTTGAATAGATAGCCATTCTAAACTGCCGGATTTGGCACGTTGGATGTCATATCGTCAGATTCAATGTCATATTGGCACTACCAGAATGTCATAATGGCAGCAAAATATCATAGCTTTTCTCATATTTATTGCTATATTATTGCTATTCTTAGACTTACTGTTTTTGGCACGCCGGTTGTTTAAGTATTCAGCAGAGAGTGAAAAAAGAAAACCAAAATAAAGGAGGTAATTAAAATGACACTCGTACGTTACAACCCGAACAGGCTCTGGGGCGGTCTGACAAGAGATATCGACTCAGTTTTTGATTCGTTCTTTAAGGCCCCGGTATTCCGAGCCAGCGGCGATTACGATTTTATGCCGCGGGTCGACATCCTTGACGAGAAAGATTCGGTCAAGATCAATGTCGAGCTGCCCGGAATGAAAAAGGACGATATCAAGGTCACGGTTGATGACAACGTCCTGACCATCAGCGGTGAGCACAAGCATGAGTCCGAGGAGAAAGATAAGAACTACATCCGCAGTGAGCGCTGCTATGGCTCTTTCTCCCGCTCCTTCACGCTGCCCGATGACGTCAACAGCGAGAAGATTAAAGCTGACTACAAGGATGGCATTCTCACGGTTGGTTTGACCAAGATCGAAAAACCGAAACCGAAAGAGATTACCGTGGAAGTCAAGTAATCCGTAGAACGAAAGAAAGTGACATCTGAAAGCGGGCGGGCGAATGACCGCCCGCTTTTTTCAGGATTGCTTTCGGAAAGGAGACAATAAAATGAGTAAAATAATAGGCATAGACCTGGGGACAACCAATTCGGTGGTTGCGGTCGTTGAGGGCAAAGACCCGGTGGTGATTACCAACTCCGAGGGTGGCCGCACGACCCCGTCGGTAGTCGCCATCGACAAAAACGGCGAGAGGCTCAGCGGCCAGATAGCCAAACGCCAGGCGGTGACCAATCCCCTTAATACGATTTTTTCGATAAAACGACTGATGGGACGCCGGTTCGACGAAATCAAGGGTGAGGCCGCCAATTATCCGTACAAGATTAAGTCTAACGACAAGGGTGACGCCGTGGTCGAGATGAACGGCAAGACTTATGTCCCGCCCGAAATCTCAGCGATGGTCTTAAGCAAAATGAAAAAAACGGCCGAGGATTATCTCGGTCAGACAATCACCGAAGCGGTTATCACGGTCCCGGCGTATTTTAATGATCGCCAGCGCCAGGCTACCAAAGACGCCGGGCGTATCGCCGGATTAAATGTGAAAAGAATTATCAATGAACCGACTGCGGCCGCTCTGGCTTACGGTCTCGACAAGAAAAAAACCGGCAAGGTTGCTATTTATGACCTCGGTGGCGGGACGTTTGATATTTCGATTCTTGAATTATCCGACGGCGTTTTTGAGGTTCTTTCGACCAACGGTGATACGCACCTGGGTGGTGATGATTTCGACAAAAGAATTATCGATTGGCTGGTGACCGAATTCAAAAAATCGGACGGTATTGATTTGTCCAAAGACAATATGGCGCTTCAAAGATTAAAAGAAGCGGCCGAGAAGGCTAAAATCGAGCTATCATCGACCATGGAGACAACTATTAATCTCCCGTTTATTACAGCCGATAGCAACGGACCGAAACATCTGAATCTGAATTTGTCGCGGGCCAAATACGAGCAGCTGGTCGATGATCTTCTCGATCGAACGATCGAACCATGCCGCAAGGCTATCGACGACGCCAAGATTAAATTTTCGGATATCGACGATATCGTGCTTGTCGGCGGAATGACGCGTATGCCGAAAGTTATCAGTATCGTCAAGAAACTTTTCGGCAAAGAGCCGAACAAGAATGTTAATCCTGACGAAGTCGTGGCCGTTGGGGCCGCCATACAGGGGGGTGTGCTGGCTGGTGATGTCAAAGATGTTCTGCTTCTTGATGTCACGCCGCTATCGCTGGGAATCGAAACTCTCGGGGGTGTCACAACCCGATTGATTGAGCGTAATACGACCATTCCGACCAAGAAGTCGCAGATATTCTCGACCGCGGCCGATAATCAAACGGCGGTTGATGTGCACGTCCTTCAGGGCGAGCGCGAAATGGCGATCGACAATAAGACGATAGGTAAATTTATTCTCGATGGCATCCCGCCTGCTCCGCGCGGTATGCCGCAGATTGAGGTTACTTTTGATATTGATGCCAACGGTATTCTTAATGTGACGGCCAAAGACATGGCGACCGGCAAATCACAGAATGTGAAAATCGAGGCTTCCTCCGGTTTATCCGAGCAGGAAATTGATAAGATGGTTAACGATGCCAAGACGCATGAAAGCGAAGATAAAGAGAAGCGTAAGAAGATTGACATCAAAAACAACGCCGATGCCCTTGTATTCCAGACTGAGAAGAACCTGAAAGAGTACGGTGACAAACTCGATGCCGACAACAGAGTCAAAATCGAGGCGGCGGTGAGTCGGGTAAAGGACGCGATTAAGTCGGATAATATTCCTGAGATTGAATCGGCGACCGAAGCACTTAATCAGGTCTGGCAAACAGCCGCCTCGGCGATGTACCAGCAGGCCTCAACCGGAGCCAATCCGAATCCCGATGCGAATATGAATCAGGGTGCGCAATCAGACGGTGGTTCTTCTTCAGGCGATAGTACCGTTGACGCCGACTTCGAAGTTGTTGATGACAAGTAAAATTTGATATTTTACAAGTCATTGCGAGCCTCGGATGGAATGTTTTACATTCCATCCGGGGCGCGGCAATCTGCTCGATGGATATGAGTAGATCGCAGACCGGATACATAGGAGGGTTAGGAGATGGATAATAATCTCCTTAAAGTTGCGCCGGTTTCTGCCTTCGATTTATTGGATTTGAACCGGCGCTGTTTTAAAATAAAAATAGGGGGCGTTTGGGGTATAGGATTATTGTATAATGAGGGAAGGTTAGTATATTGAACAAATGGCCAAAGATTATTATGACATACTTGAGGTCCCCGAGAATGCTTCGAAGGATGATATAAAAAAATCTTTTCGTGCCAAGGCCAAAAAATATCATCCCGATCGCAATCCCGGCAATAAAGAAGCCGAGGCGAAATTTAAGGAAGCCTCCGAAGCGTACGAGGTCCTCAGCGACGATCAAAAACGTCAACAATACGATACCATGCGAAAGTATGGTGCTTTTGGCGGTTTCGGCGGACAGTCACCGGGTGGTGGCCAGGGTTTCGATTTTTCACAATTCAAGAACGGCTTTCGGTTTGAAGACCTCGGCGGTTTGGGTGCGTTCGCCGATATATTCAGTTCCATATTTGGCGGCGAGGATTTATTCAGCCGGATGCGAACAGGACAGGGGCGAGGCAGGCCTCGGCAACCCCGTATGACCCGCGGCAGCAATTTATCGATTAAACTGCCGGTCAATTTCGAGGAAGCCATTCACGGAACCAGTAAAACAATTATACTGAATAAACCGGAAGTTTGCAAAACATGCCATGGTACCGGGGATGAACCGGGAAGTCGCCAAAAAGTATGCGATAACTGTCAGGGAAGAGGGACGGTTAGCTATGCCCAGGGCGCTTTTGCCATTTCGCGCCCTTGCCCCAAATGTCTGGGTAAGGGTGTTGTTCCGGGGAAGCCGTGTCACAATTGCGGCGGTTCCGGGCGAGTCAAGGTCAAAAGAAAAGTTCGTGTCAAAATTCCCGCCGGGATCGACGATGGCGGTCGTATCCGTCTTCGCGGGATGGGTAATCCCGGATTCAACGGCGGACAGAATGGAGATTTAATTATAACCGTGAGTACGGGAAAACATCAACAGTTCGATCGACGCGGTAATGATATTTACACGACCGTCGAAATAACTTATCCGCAGGCTGTTCTCGGTGCGAAAGTGCCGGTAAAAACATTGGCCAAGACGGTTAATCTTAAAATCGCGCCCGGGACGACGCACGGTACAAAATTACGCCTGAAGGGGATGGGTCTGGCGGTTAACGGCAATCAGGGTGACCAGTATGTCGAAGTGCATATCAAAGTCCCCAAAGAAGCCACCCCCCGCCAGAAAGAACTTCTCGAAGAATTGGCCAAAACGATGTCGTAGAAAACATGGAGTAGGTTGGAATGCTGTTTAGATTTCCGACTTGGTAATTATGTTTAGGTTGTTGGAATTAAGAGTAGGGCAGAACCCGAGACCCATTCTTATGGATCGATGTGGTTCTGCCATGTTTTTTATGGAAGGAACGTATGCGTTTGGGTTCCCCATCCTGTGCTTCGCGGGACTGTCGGAAAGTATGAAAAGGCAGAAGTGACGTATTTGAATAATGGACTTCATTAACGAATATTTCTCATTCATAATTGCCGGTATAGTACTTTTATTGATTTTCGTTCTGGCCGGCTGGGTAATAAAGAAGCGCTTTATCGATAAAAGCATGTTTGGAACGGGAGCGCAATTTTTCGGCCGCCAGATATATAGCGATTTCCAGAACGCTGACAAAAAAGCCGCCACCGAGCATGTTATTTATGTCGAGGAAGACGAGCGCGAAGATGCTTTCGACAGCGAAGACTTCGACCCGCCCGCGAAAGATTCAAAATAATACCATACGCCGACAATCATACAATTTCCGCACACAATCAGTGTTAATTCAGAATCGAGACACTTATATAGAACACAAAAGGGTGGAGTGTGAAACGCAAGTTTAATCATAAAGATCTTGCCGCGGCATTATCGGATGTAAAGAGAATCTGCTGTAATCGTCCGTTAATTGCTGATAAATTTCTGCTATTCCCATGTCCCCCAACCTATTATCCCAATTTTCACCCGAAAAAGACAAAAAAAGGATTCCTTAAATATGCGAAACGAAGCCATTTTTTTGATAAAAAATCGTTTCCGGGAGATGTCTACATCTGCTGGATTTCGCGGTACATGTGGACGTGAACCACGAATAAATATATCGTGGTTGGCGTACCTCCTCGTGCGCCAACAAAATTTTTCTAAAAATCGGAAACGAAGCCATTTTCGAACCATAAAAATCCGGGAAGAGTCGATTTATTATTAGAAACTTTTTTATAAAAAATAAGTTTACTTATATAGATATTGTTATATATAGATACTTAGAGATATGAAAAAACAGGCGTACATAAATCTCGATGACAGGAGCTTCAGCAAATATTTTAAGGCATTCAGCGACCAGTCACGGCTCAAAATTTTAAAGCTGCTGACCTCCAAAGAATTAACGGTCAATGAAATTGTCGCCAAAATCGGCCTGTCACAGCCGACCGTCAGCCGTCACCTGGGGATCTTACGTGAAGCCGGTGTCGTCATTGATCGTCGCGACGGCCAGAAGGTTTACTACGGTTTGAATAAGGGGGCGGTCCAGAATTGCTGCGAAGGTTTTTGCAGCTGTTTGATGATTCGGATCGAACCGGAAAAGCCTGCGAAAAGCGCCAAAAAAGCGGCAAAGACAAAAAAATCAAAAAATAATATTTTTTTGAAACAAATATAGAGATATATGCATATATAAATATAGGTATAACCATTAAACGAAGGAGTAAACGATGGAAAAAGAAACCGGATCGATCAGATTCATCGAGACCGACGACGGTTATCGGATCGACGTGAAGGGCAAAAGCCTGAAAGAGGCGATGTCCTGCTGCGGGCCGATGTTCGGAACCGGTGCGGCCAAAATGGTCGCCTGCTGTGTCCCGGCCGATTGCTGCCCGCCGGAGGGGAAGAAAAAGGAGTAAGTTGGGTTAAAAAGTAGGGAAGAACCCGAGTCCTGGCGTTTATACGACAGGACGATGTGGTTCTGCCATGTTCCTAAATATGAAACGCATGAATCTATATTAAGCGTGGCAGAATCACTACGTTAATCGATAAATCGATTAACTTGGGTTCTGCCCTACGATTATTTTCTATTTGCCGTTTCCTTGCACCAGTTACGCTTGCTGCACCTCGGGCAGCGTAAATATTTTTCATCCGATTTATGTGGGCTGATTAAATCGATCAATGTGGAAACTCGAAAATTCTCATTACATTCCGGGCAGGTGTAGGTCGTATGTCGGGAATGATACCGCACCAAAATGAATACCGCGACCGCAGCCAGTGCCAGCCAGACGATGAACCCGAACGGCCATTTATATCCGCCAAGAAATATCCCCCCGATGCTTATAATCGCGAACAGGACGATAATATAGAAAACCATCCTCATCTCGATACGATATCTATCACGCGGCATTCCGAGCTTTCCTTTTCGCATAATATACCGATTTTAAGCGGGGATATTCAATCGTTAAGAGAGAGTTATTATAAAAAGTCGGAAGCCCAAGGGCATTCCGACCTACGGTTTTTTAGGCGAATCATTATCGCTTCGCCGGAAAGGTGAATCAGCGATATTGGCCAGCCTTAGATTTCCCTGTTTGATTACATTAATTGATAACAAGTTCTTGCCAACCTCGACTTTAAAACTTGATGTGTCGCCGGAAATGAAATGAACATAAAAAACGCTGTCTACAAAATCCAGACAACATTCACCGTTGGCACCGGAATAGGCCATTCCTACCACGCGGTCGGGATCGGGCGATGAAGTTCCAATATGCACA
>Ga0307426_1001279_pt1 | contig 16729 bp, 17 predicted proteins | sample SalMarWE160340MG_FD_202165 | JGI IMG/M metagenome (GOLD analysis project Ga0307426, IMG submission 202165) | Salt marsh sediment microbial communities from the Plum Island Ecosystem LTER, Massachusetts, United States - WE1603-40 | ecosystem: Environmental > Aquatic > Marine > Intertidal zone >... | reverse complement strand
GAGCGGGGCATCGACGGAAAAACGATAGCCTCTTTTTTTCTGGAGGACCCGAATGCGTCCATGGTAAAAGGTGTCGAACGACTCGTCTTCACCCATCATCGGTCCGTCAGGGCGCGTCTTCATCCAATTCCGTAAAGACAAGAATACTGTCGGGCTGGACTCTGGCATATCCTCCTTTCACCTGGACCTGTTTTTTTGTCCTGGCTTTCCCATAACCGATAGATCCTTTCCCCAAAGCCATGAGCAGGTTCCTGTGGCCCGGAAGAATACCCAAGTACCCTTCAAGGCTCGGGATGGAGACCTCATTCACGTCCTCATCCACGAGAACTTGGTGAGATGTGATCACACGAAGCCTGAGGGATGAAGGCAGGGATTCGTTCATGCAGTTCTCAGATCCTCGGTTCTTTGGGCCACATCATCGATTCCACCGACCATGTAGAATGCCTGCTCGGGCTTATCATCATGCTGCCCTTCGACTATTTCCTTGAATCCCCTGACTGTCTCCTGGATGGGGACATATTTGCCCGGTCTTCCCGTAAACTCTTCGGCCACACTAAATGGCTGCGAGAAGAACCTCTGTATTTTTCTGGCCCGAGCCACGATGACCTTGTCCTCTTCAGACAATTCCTCCATGCCGAGAATGGTGATGATGTCCTGAAGATCTTTATATCGTTGCAGGATCTCCTTGACCTGACGGGCAACCGCATAGTGTTCCTCTCCGATAACTCGGGCATCCAGGATGCGCGAGTAAGATGCCAAGGGGTCGACTGCGGGGTAGATCCCCATTTCCGTCAACGCTCGGGACAGGTTGGTCGTTGCGTCCAGGTGAGAAAAGGTCGTCGCCGGCGCCGGATCCGTAAAATCATCGGCGGGCACATAAATGGCCTGTACAGAAGTGATCGATCCTTTTTGTGTCGAGGTGATCCTTTCTTCCAGCTCTCCCAGTTCTGTCGCCAGGTTGGGCTGGTATCCCACAGCTGACGGCATTCGCCCCAGTAAAGCCGAGACCTCTGAGCCCGCCTGCACGAATCGAAATATGTTGTCGATGAAGAGGAGAATATCCTGATTCATCTCATCCCTGAAGTATTCCGCCACAGAAAGGGCGGCCAAACCGACGCGGAGGCGTGCCCCAGGGGGTTCTGTCATCTGACCGTAGATGAGCGATGTTTTTTCGATGACTCCGGACTCCTTCATTTCCAGCCACAGGTCGTTACCCTCGCGTGTCCGTTCCCCCACTCCGGCAAAAACAGAATATCCTCCATGTTCCTGGGCAACGTTGTGGATCAATTCCATGATGATGACCGTCTTGCCCACACCGGCTCCTCCGAAAAGGCCGATCTTTCCACCCTTGAGAAACGGCTGGATGAGGTCGATAACTTTGATCCCTGTCTCGAACATCTCGAGCGTCGTGCTCTGCTGTTCCAATGAAGGGGGCAGTCGATGGATAGGATATTTGACAGACGCATTGATGGGGCCCTGATGATCCACCGGCTCTCCGATGACATTCATCACTCTTCCTAGAGTGGCCTCTCCCACAGGAACTTGGATGGGGCCTTCCAGGTCGATGGCTTTCATTCCCCGGGCCAGTCCATCCGTCGGATGCATGGATACACACCGAACCTTATCCTCACCGAGGTGCTGTTCGACTTCTACGATGATATCCACGGGTAGGGAGGTTCGGAAATCGCTCGTCATGTCTTCGTTCGCCCGGATTCCAGATCTCTTTTTTGTGTCATCCTCTTCATGAGGAGAGTAGCTGTCGAACCCTTCGCTCGTGATCCGTAGGGCATTATAGATCTCGGGAAGCTCGATATCTTTGAATGCGACATCAACAACAGGGCCGATGATCTGGATGACACGTCCTTCCCTTGCCTTCTCCCCTTTTTTGTGTTTGGTTCCGTCCGTTGTTTTCCGCGTGGAGGCATCTTGAGCTTTTTTTTCGGCCTTAGGCCTCGCATCACTCATTCTCTTCTCCTCGAAAATCTATTTTTTCGCCAAGGCTTCAACAGCAGACATGATCTCCAGGAGCTCTTTGGTTATTGAAGCCTGTCTGATTTTATTCAAAACCAGCGTGAGGTCATCTATCAATTCCTCCGCATTCTTGGTGGCATTGTCCATGGCCATCATTCGTGCGGCATGTTCCGCAGCCGATGATTCGAAGAAAAAATGCTGGATCTGGTTTTCCACATGGTGCGGGACTAAAGAATGGATCAGAGGAAGCACCCCTGGGTCCCAGTCAGGCCTCTGGCTGCTCGAGAGGTTCATCTCCCCTTCCCCAGCGGCCTTTTCAACATCTCCGGAAAACTCGATCGGGAGCAATTTCGTGATGACCACACGGGGAGCCAGAATGGATTTGAATTCATTGTAGGCCACGTAGACAGCATCGGTTTTGCTCAATATGTATAGCTCCATGAGGAAACGGGCCAACTGTGAACAATCCTCAGCCGTAAATGTGTGAACTTGGCCGAAATACGATCGCAAAATGGGAAGACCGGTTTTCTTAAAAAACTGAACGGCCTTCTTCCCGATCAGGACGAGCTGGATATCACTCTTTTCGCCTTTCTCTGCGAAGAAAGCCGCTGTCCGCACCAGGAGATTCGAATTGAAGGCGCCGGCCAGCCCTTTGTCCGAAGTGATGACCAGCCCAACGACGCTCTTTTCTTCTCTTTTGGCAAGCAGCGGGTGGAGGGAACGGGGGGCCCAGAATGCCGCTTCTGAAACGAGCTCGGGAGAATCGTGCCATCGGGGCCTCGACTCCAAGACTATCCGCTGGGCCTTCTGGAATTTTGCCGTGGCGACAGTTTTCATAGCCTGCGTGATCTGTTGTGTGTTGCGCACGCTCTTGATACGCTTGCGAAGGTCTATCAGGGCAGGCATTTAGTTCGCTTCCTTGAACTTTGTGTTGAATTCTTCGAAGGCTGAGTTGAGAGCTGCGTCGGCATCGGCATCGATAGCCTTTGCCTCACCGATCTTTCTCAACAGGTCGGAAAAATTTTCGCTAAAATATACGTAAAGATCCCTCTCATACTTTTGGATCTCAGACACAGCGAACTCATCCAAGTAACCTCTATTCCCCGCAAAGATGATCAGAATCTGGTCGATCACATCCAGAGGCGCATACTGGTCTTGTTTCAGGGTCTCTGTCAATCGTTCTCCTCGATCGAGTTGAGCCTGGCTTGCCTTATCCAGCTCGGTGCCGAATTGGGCAAAAGTAACAAGCTCCCTGTACTGCGCCAGGTCCAGACGAAGTTTGCCCGCCACTTGCTTCATCGCTTTTATCTGAGCATTCCCGCCCACTCGAGAGACGGAGATGCCCACATTGATGGCAGGCCGGATGCCGGCATTGAACAGCTCGGACTCCAGGTAGATCTGGCCATCGGTGATGGATATGACATTCGTCGGTATATAACCGGAGACATCGCCAGCCTGGGTTTCAATGATCGGTAATGCTGTGAGTGAACCCCCTCCATTTTCGTCATTGAGCTTGGCGGCTCTCTCCAGAAGCCGGGAATGGAGATAGAACACATCTCCGGGATAGGCCTCCCGCCCGGGGGGACGCCGCAAGAGGAGCGAAATCTCCCGGTAAGCGGCGGCGTGTTTGGACAGGTCGTCATAGATGAGAAGGGCATGTTTCCCTTTGTCCCTAAAATACTCACCTATGGCACAGCCGCTGTAGGGAGCCAAATACTGGAGCGGGGAGGGATCGCTGGCCGAGGCCGCTACGATGATCGAATAATCCAAGGCCCCGTGATCTTCAAGAACTTTGATGATCTGGGCAACAGTCGAGTTTTTCTGACCGATGGCGACATAGATACAAATGACGTCTTTTCCCTTTTGATTGATGATGGTATCGATGGCGATGGCTGTTTTTCCGGTCTGGCGGTCTCCGATGATCAACTCTCTCTGTCCCCTTCCGATGGGGATCATGCTGTCGATAGCTTTTATTCCCGTCTGCAGTGGCTCTCTAACGGGGAGGCGTTCCACAACTCCCGGAGCAAGACGTTCGACCACCATGAACACATCGCTCTGGATAGGGCCTTTCTCATCGAGGGGGACACCCAGGGGATTGACCACGCGGCCAACGAGCGACGGGCCCGAGGGCACCTGCATGATCTTGTGTGTCCGCTTGACCAGATTTCCCTCCTTGATGAGATGGCTTTCTCCTAAGAGGACGACCCCCACATTCTCTTCCTCCAGGTTGAGTGCCAGGCCATAGACATCATTGGGAAAAGACAACAGCTCGTTGTACATCACGCGGTCCAACCCATAAACATTGGCAATTCCATCTCCTACAGAGGTGACCGTTCCCACCTCTTTGATATCCACAGCTGTTTCGTATCCTTCGATCTGACGCTGTATAATCTTGGTTATTTCATCGGCCTTTAGGTCCATTTTCACTTCATCCTTCAATTATAATTTCTTTGAGCCTGTCCAAGTTGCCTCGAATAGAGACATCATAAATGATGTTTCCCCGCCTGATGGAGAGCCCTCCGACCAAAGTCGAGTCGCTCCTGTATTTCAAAGACACGGGCCTTTTTTCAAGCAACTCCAATTTTCCCTTCAGCTTTTCTTTTTGGGCCTCAGTCAGAGGAACGACCGAAGAGACCTCGAACGTAGATACGCCCTTCTCCTCATTCCACAGCTCGGGCAAAAAATCCAGAATTTCTGGCAAAAAATCCAGGCGGTCATTGGCCACACAGAGAGCGATAAAACGGGAGGTTTTTGGCCTATAGGACAACGTTTTCAGGAGATCATTCGTCAATTCTTTCCTTTTGGTTAAAGGAAGGAAAGGGCTATGGAGGATCTCCTGTAGCTTCTCGTGGGAAGCGAGCAGGTTCTCAAAGCCGCGGAGTTCTTCCTGGACAGCGTTAAACTCCTCATCATCACTGATGGCGTTTATGAGGCCTTGAGAATACCTCTTAACCAGAATGCGCCTTTTCATACAGACCTTCTAACCTTTCGATGGAGTCATCGATGAGCAGCATGTGTTTCTCGGGAGTGAGGCGTTTTTGGATCCTCTCCGCCGCCTCGGCGGCTGCCAGAGAGATCGCATACTCTTTCAAGGCTCTGACCCCCGCTCTGGAGAGCATTTCGATCTCCTGCTCCACAGCCTGCTTCATTCTCTGGCCTTCTTCCCTGGCCTTTTTGAGTATCCGCTCTTTTTCTTTCTGACCCTCCTCGGTCGACCGCTGTTTGAGTTCATCCACTTCCCGGCTCAATTCATGCAGTCGTTTTTCTGTTCTCTCCAAGTCGCTAACCGCTCCACGATGCGATTCTTCCGCATCATGGATAGTTTTTTTGATACCCGCAGCCCGGCTCTCCAAGAATTGTACGATCGGTTTCCGCAGAAGGTACGCCAATCCTCCAAAAAGTACGATAAAATTGAACACTTTCGCAATAAAAGCCATGGAATTGGCATCATGGTGCCCTTCTTCGACAGACATGAAGAGCAAAAGGGGCAAAACAGCGAGAATCAGGATAAAAGGAATTTTTCGGATTATCAATGGAGCAACCTCTGCTCGATTTCTTCGGATAAGGCTTTGCTTTCAGCTGCCAAATCCTTTTTGAGATCTTTTGTTTGTTTTTCCAGAACACCCTTTGCTTCTTCAACTCTTGCCCGGCATTCTTGCGCAATCTCTGTGAGCATCCTTTCTTTTTCCCTTAAAGCCTCGGCAGCAAATTGCTCCTGGGTCTCTTTTGCTGAGATTCGAGCGGCTTTGAGGCTTTCTTCGATCTTTTGGATGTTTAGTTCGTGCTGAGCTGCCGCTTCTTGACCGGCATTGAGGTTGTTTTGAATGGTCTTCTCGCGTTTGTCCAGGATGCTGCGGATGGGATTAAAAAAGACTTTTCTAAGCGCTATAAGAAGAATCCAGACGATAAAAAAAACGATTAAGAGAGTGGCATCAACGGCTAACATGGCAAAAGATCATTAACTTTCAAGACAAAAATTAGAGGAAAATTTAACACTAATCACACCAAAATGCAACCTATCCTCAATCATCAGGAGCATCCTTAAATCCGTGATGAGTAGAATTCGAGTGTCCCAATTGGTGATTGTTCTCTTGAAATGTAGAGACCGTTTCCCAAACGGTCCGTTTTTTCTCGGTCCATTCGGGGAATGGACCCTACATCACAAGGAACTGGCCTTATGTTTATAGGCTCGGCTCCGGACTTCCCTCACATCTCCCAATAGGAAATGTACCATGCCCGTCCAGCCCTTCTCACGGTTTTCTCCACCACACAATGGGGACACTTAATATCGTAACTTACGTTCAACCGATTATGGATTAAAGGATGCTTACAGCGGTCATTAATAGTTTTCTTTCGAAATGCGCGACATTGGCCGTTGCTGAATGAGATCTTTGAACGCTAGTCCCGTTCCTTGACAGAGTTAAAAATTTTTTTGATCTCCCCGACGAGGAAGAGGGAACCGGCGGCAAGGATAACACCGTCGGTAGAAACCGTTTGCAGAGCGGTCTGAACAGCCTGTCGTACATCGGGCTGAATGATCATCCGGCTTCGAAATCTAGAGGCCTGTCTTTGTATGTCCTCCGGCTCAGCAGCTTTGAAAAAAGGGAATCTCGTGAGGATCACTGTGTGGGCTAACGGAAATAGAATCTCGGACAATCCTGCGATATTTTTGTCTCTCATAACCGCAAAAACCAACACACAGGGAGACGCAATAAATTCCTGGGCGTACGCCCTCAGGGCTTTGGCTCCTTCTTCATTATGCGCTCCATCAACAAGGACGAGCGGACGCTCAGAGACGATCTCAAGACGGCCGGGCCACTGAGCCGCTTCGATTCCATGAATGATCCGAGACTTCTCCAAATGTTTCCAGTTTTTGGACAATTGCCGAGAAATGGAGATGGTCATAGCGGCATTTTTCCCTTGGTGTTCACCGAGTAGAGAGGGCGAATAGGTGTATATCTCGTTGTCCAGACCGTATTCGAATATGAAATTCCGCTCGGTCTTTTTTCTTTGGAAATGTGTATCCTCCGAAAGCACTGCAAAAAAAGGAGCGTCAAGCTCTTCGGCTCTCTTTCTGATCGTGACCTGCGCCTCCCTGTCTTCCACTCCACACACGAGAGGAACCCCAGGTTTTATAATCCCGGCTTTTTCCGCAGCGATCTCGCTGAGGGTCTCCCCGAGGAACTTTTGGTGCTCAGGAGAAATTGTGGTTATGGCCGTAACTCTAGGAGTCACCACATTCGTGGCATCGTACCTCCCACCCATGCCCACTTCAAGAATGGCCATATCCACGTGTTTCTCTGCAAAATAGAGGAACGCCAAACAGCTCAACATCTCAAAATAGGTGGGAGGCGAGAGGAGTTCTTTAGAAGCGATCAAACCATCGATTTTATCTCTGAGATGTGTGAGGTGCCGACTGAAATCATCCTTGGAGATAGGCTCCCGCGCGATCTGGATCCTTTCACGGACAGTGACAAGATGGGGAGATGTGTAGAGCCCGGGACAGAGGCCATGGTCCAAAAGCACCTGGCTCATCATGGCACACACCGAGCCCTTTCCGTTTGTTCCAGCCACCAGAACCGAGGGATATTGAGTGTGAGGGTCGTTAAAAGAGGAAAGGATCGTCTTTACATTGTCCAATCCGAATTTGATGCCTAAGTTCTGGATCTGGTCGAGATAAACAAGGGATTGTTCATAATTCATTGAGGCTTGTTCAGGAAGAGCCGCAGAGCCGTTATGAGATAACGGCGCAAGTCTCCGCGTTTCACCACATCATCGAGCATACCGTGGCTGAGCAGGAATTCGGATCGTTGGAATCCCTTGGGCAGTTTCTCCTTGATCGTCTGTTCGATGACCCGCGGTCCTGCAAATCCGATAAGAGCATCTGGTTCAGCGATGTTGATATCGCCGAGCATGGCGAAACTGGCTGTGACTCCACCGGTTGTCGGGTCGGTCAGGACAGAGATGTAAGGGATCTCCTTCTCATCGAGGCGTGCTATCGCAGCGCTGGTTTTCATGAGCTGCATGAGCGAGAGCACACCCTCCTGCATCCTTGCACCACCAGAGCAGGAGACAACGATCGCAGGGATTCTTTCCAAAAGCGCCTTCTCAAACGCACGCGTGATCTTTTCTCCGACAACAGACCCCATGCTCCCTCCCATGAAAGAAAACTCCATCGCGGAGATGACAACTTTGATCCCGTCCATGGTGCCGATGGCATTCAGCACAGCGTCCGGGAGAGACGTTGTAGTCTGGTTCTCTTTCAAACGGGTGGAATACTTTTTGGAATCCTTGAAATGAAGAGGATCTTCCGGATAGATGCCCTCATCGAAGAGCTCATATTTCCCGTCGTCAAACAGCATGTGGAGCCGACTTTTCGCCGAGATCCGGAAATGGAAGTCACACTCTGGACAGACAAAAAGATTGTCCAGAATGTCCTGTTTGTAGAGAATTCGGCGACATCTGTTGCATCGCGTCCACAAGTTCGTCATATCCTCAGTCGTCATTGAACACACTCAGAAATCTCATAAATACTATGCGCTTTCCCATCATTTTGCAACCCTACAGCCGAATTTTCATAACGTGCTGGCTGAATTCTTACTAGCGCTGTGAAGGGCGCCGACCGGACGAGGAATAAAACGATAAAAGCAGGATTGGAATCTTTTCGAAGATGTGCGTTCATTTCATAAACGGTCCGATCGGGGAACAGACCTTACAAAAAAGATTTTGCTCCCCTTTATAGGACCTAGGAGGGTTTATCTTGTTTTTGAGGGGATGCTGTTTTTTTGGACATCTGAGAAAGATACGAAAGGACTGTTTCGGGGTCCGGAAGATCCTCTTCGATATCGATCTCATCGGAAAGCAGGTTCATGACAGAATTGACCAGTTGTTTATCATCAAAAGGTTTCTCAAAATAGTCCGCGGCCCCGAATGACCGGAGGGCTTCACTCTTGTATTGAGCCCCTTTATAGAGGCCAGTCACGATGACGATCGGCACACTTCCCTTGGTTTCGGTGTAGATCTTTTGGGTCAAGTCGAAACCGTGGAGCTTGGGGAGCATCGCCTCAAGAATGACCAGGTCGGGTTTTTCTTCTTGGTATTTCTCATAGGCCATTTGTCCGTCGTTGGCCGTTACGATCTGCAGTTTATGAGCGAGGAAGAGGTCGGACATATGTGCCAGGTTCTTGGCATCGTAATCGACGATCAATATTTTTTTCTCGGACATTACATCTCTTTGCTCGGATTAAATTTTAGAAGATAAACCCATCGATGTCAACACACGTATTTGTTGGGAAGCATCCTTTTTCTGTGATAGGCACATTAGCTGGAACAAGGAGCGAGTCACTGTCCTTATGAGTCGGATGGTGGTGGGTGAGGGGGGTCTTCGACGAACATGGACTGTGACGAGCTCCTGCTATTATCATTTGACTTGAGAGTATCACGGAAATAAGGATGCTTACTATTCGTTCATGCCTTTCACAATGCAGGATTTTAAAATTCTGCTCATCTCAGCAGGCAATGCTGAGGTCCTTCGTCGATATTGAGTGATTCCAGTGTGCGCGCCGCTATTTACGATAAAGCGTGGAATGTGATATATTGAGCGAAATGAATCGAAAAAATCCTCTTGCGCTTTCCATCGTTGTGCCTGTCTTGAACGAGGAGAAAAATCTGCCCGAGCTCTATGAAGAGATTTCAAACTCCTGCAAAAACCTGGATCTCACTTATGAGATTATTTTTATCGATGACGGAAGTTGGGATTCGTCTTTTCCTGTATTGCGCGGCATCCAAAAAAAGGACTCCACGGTGAAAGTCATCAGGCTGAGGAAAAACTTTGGCCAGACGGCAGCACTATCTGCTGGCTTCGATTATGCCAATGGAGAGGTTATTATCACTCTGGATGCAGACATGCAAAACGACCCCAAGGACTTCGGCCTGCTTATCGATAAAATGCGGGAAGGGTACGATATCGTCAGCGGCTGGAGAAAAAAAAGAAAGGATCCGCTCTTTACGCGCCGGATCCCCTCCGCTATAGCCAACTGGCTCATTTCCAGGATCACGGACATCAAGCTCCATGATTTCGGCTGTACCCTAAAGGCCTTCCGCAAAGAGGTCGTCAAGAACATCAATCTCTACGGGGAGCTTCACCGGTTCATCCCGGCCATTGCGAGTAATCTCGGGGTTGCCATCGCAGAGGTCGAGGTGCACCACAGGCCTAGGAAACACGGCAAATCCAAATACAGTGTCTTTCGCTTCGTAAAAGTCATGCTCGACCTTCTCACTGTGAAATTCCTTTTGAGTTATTCCACCCGCCCTCTTCAGATATTCGGCATATTCGGACTGGCTAGCGGCCTCATCGGAGGCATTATCGGTGTGTACCTCTCTTATCAGCGCCTCATCCTCAAAGTGGGCATCTCTGGCCGCCCATTGCTTCTGCTGGCCATACTGCTCATTGTCATAGGGATCCAGTTCATCACTCTGGGGCTATTGGCAGAGATCATGGTCCGTGCGTATCATGAATCTGTGAATAAAAGGATCTATTTCATTCGGGAAATATTCGATTCTGAATCAGATCAGCCATCCGAATAATTAGAAGACCGATGAAAATTCTCATGCTCGCCCCAGAACCCTTCTTCCAGCCTCGAGGCACTCCCATCAGCGTGTACCAGAGAATAAAGGCACTTTCCGACCTCGGCCATGAGATCGACCTTGTGACTTATCACCTGGGTGAAGACAAGGTCATCGAACGCCTGAGCATATTGAGGATCCCCAATGTGTTTTTCATAAAAAAGATAAAAATCGGCCCATCACTCAAAAAGATCCCTCTCGACTTCCTTCTGTCACTCAAAGCGGGCTGGCAACTCCTCCAAAAAAAACACGACCTCATTTTCTCCCACGAGGAGGGGGCTCTTTTTGGCGTTGTTTTGAGCAAGATATCGGGAACCCCGCACATCTACGATATGCATTCCAGCCTCCCGCAGCAGCTGGAAAACTTCGATTTTTCCCGCTCAAAGCTCCTCAAAAAAGTATTCATCGGCATGGAACGGTTCATCTTGAAGAACTCACACGCGATCATCGTCATCTGTCTGGACCTGCTCAAACAGGTGGAGAAGGAGGGTTATGTCGATAAGGCCATTCTTCTTGAAAACTTTATCGACTTCGAAACACGAGGGTTCTCTGAACAAGAGATCCGTGAAAAACGCAAAGAATTCGCCTCTGAGGACAAAAAGATCGTGCTCTATGCAGGCAATTTTCAACCCTATCAAGGGATTCCTCTTCTCCTGGAGGCTGCATCTCAAATCCATGACGACCGCGTCGCGTTCGTGCTCGTGGGAGAGAGCCCTGCGGCTGTGGAACGGATGAGAGAAAAAGCGCAGGCTTTGGGAATCGCTGGAAAAGTCTTTTTTACGGGACAGGTCCCGCCATCGGAAATACCGCTCTTTATCAGTCTGGCGGATGTTTTGGTCTCTCCCCGCCTTTCCGGAACGAACACTCCGCTCAAGATCTATTCCTTCCTCAAATCGGGTAAGCCGGTGGTCGCCACAAATCTCTGGACACACACCCAGGTCCTTTCCAACCGGATATCCGTCCTCGTTGAGCCTGAGTCAGAGTGTTTGGCCGAAGGGATCGTTTTTGCGCTCTCTGATCAAAGGGCCCAGGAGCGGGCGAAATTTGCAAAGGAAATGGCCGATCGCGACTATACTTATCCCCGATACAAGGAAAAAATCAGCCAGGTTCTCGATAAAGCCATGGAGTCAAAAGACTAAGGATCGATGATCATGAGAGCGTTCATCACAGGAGCCTCCGGATTCATCGGCCGTGCTTTGATCGGCGAATGCATCCGAAGACAATGGGATATTTGTGTTCTTCAGCACACACAACCTCTGGAAGAAAAAAACTCATCCATCAATAAATTTGATGTGGTTACGGGGGATATCACAGATCCTTCTTCTTTGGACGGGATCTTTGAGGGTGTAGACATTCTCTTTCATTGCGCAGCGGCTCTAGGCGGATCCCTCATATCCGAAAAGGATTTTTACCGCATAAATGCCGAGGGCACGAAAAATGTCTTCCAGGCTGCAAAAGACACCCGTGTTCCAAAAATCATTCACTTCAGCTCTGCGGGTGTTCTGGGAACAGTCCCAAATGGGGAAGCGGCCGATGAAACATTTGCTCAAAATCCCCAGAACAGATACGATAAAAGCAAGCTTGAGGGAGAAAATATCGCCAGGAGCTTCGCCGACCGGGGGATGGATCTCGTCATCATCAGACCAGGATGGGTTTACGGACCCGGGGACAGGAGGACATTCAAACTCCTCAAGGCGATCGCGAAAAAAAGATTCATTCTCGTCACCAAGGGCGGGGCCCTACAAACGCCGGTCCATGTCGATGACCTCATAGATGGGGTGATGCTGTGTGCAGAGAAAGCACAGGGGGGCGAGATCTATCACATCGCCGGGAGTGAAGTTCTGCGAGTGAGAGACATCTGCGCAACCATTGCGGCTGCAACAGGAAGCAAGATCCCCGCGATCTCCCTCCCTCTTTGGACTGCAAATTTGGCTGCTGTCGTCTTGGGAAAATCCTTCGCCCTCTTTAAAAAAGAGGCTCCGCTGACCCAGGGAAAGCTGAGTTTTTTCATCCACCCCAAACCTCTGGCTATCCAAAAGGCCCGGCAGGAACTTGGTTATTCTCCAAAAATCAGCTTCCAGGAAGGGATGCAACAAACTGTTGAGTGGTGCAAGGTCCACAATTGGCTTTAATTGATCTATTTAGTCTATGCCCATTTTCACGCTTTTTTGATCACGCCTGACTCGATAACTATCCTTGAATTTTCAAGACATGACTTTTATAGCATTCCATGCACCAAGTTTTTCCAAGTTCATAGACAGCATCTTCTTCAAGTCTGCGACTGCAACCTGCGCAAACGGAAACGCCTCCCTGGGGCACTCCTGGAGAACGATCTCCTTCCTGAGCTGGATCCTTTGATTCAGGAGCTGTCGATTCGGTGTGTTTCTTCTTTTTTTTCCTAAGAGAAATGAACCCTAAAAATTCTAATATCTCTAATAAGATATCCAACACCGTTGTTCTCCTTATTCATCTGAATGGGTGGGATGCCACAGGTTTCCCCTTCTTGCAGTCCGGTGAAAAGAATATCATTGAAGAAAGAAAATGTCAAAAAATGTAAAAGATGCGCACACATTACTAAATCCGTGATCATATGCACACAAGTTGCGTGATTGAGTGTCCCAATTGTGTGGTGGAGAAAACCGTGAGAAGGGCTGGACGGGCATGGTACATCTCCCGGGGGGGATGTGAGGGAAGCCCGCAACCGAGCGAAGTTTCCTCGCTGGGGAAACTGAGTGTGTTTTCGCAATCACCAATTGGGACACTCGGATATCATTCATCTAGGATTTAGGAATGCTTCCAAAAAAGGCCGATAATATGAGATCGAGGTTTAGTAAAGTAGGTATCGGCCGCTTTTATGAGTATTCCAGATGAATTGACTTAAAGGAAATTAGCCGATAAGATATCCTCTATTTCAAGCACCGCACTTAAACAGATACTCCAAACAGGGCAGACAGAAGAATGGATAAAGAAAAAGTCGGCAAGTTTTATGATGTGGTCTGGACAGAATACCTTCCCGAGTATGAAGAATCGGAAAATCATTGGAAGCTTTTCTATTCCATCGAGGAAGTCGCAGGAAAAAGCGTCCTCGATGCCGGCTGTGGGACGGGAATATTCAGCATCATCTTTGCCCGGAACGGAGCAGGAAACATCATAGGGATCGACATCAGCGAGGGAAGTCTTGAAACCGCTTTGAGCTTGAAGAACAAATTCAGCCTCGACACCGTGCGGTTCCAGAAAGAGGATATGCTGAACCTCCCCTTTGCGGATGAGAGCTTTGACATCGTCTGGGCCTGGGGCACCGTCCATCACACCACGGATCCCTTCAGCGCCATAAAAGAACTGATCAGAGTCTTGAAAAAAGACGGATCCATCCTTCTTGCGGTGTACACAAAAACAAAAGTCACGTTTATTCATGAGATCATCCGAAAGACACTGATCCGGACACCCAGGAAGTTTTGGAAGGCACTCTGCAAGGTCCTGGCCGTGTTTCTCGCTCCTGTCGTTTTCCTGTTTAAAAAAAGGGAAAAATCCCGCAAAGGCGAAAAGCTGGAAGAGCTCATCATGGATTGGTATTTTGTCCCGATCAGACACTATTACTACCCAAAAGAGATCGAGAAATTTCTGGAAGAAAAGGGATTCACCATAGAAAAATTTCTTCCCGCCTCCGGCCGATTCGACAGCACATCCAACTTCATATACAAGGCGCGGAAGCATTAGGACAGTGAACGGACGGCATCCATGAAAATCAAACTCCACACCAAAATCTTTTTCGGACTCATCATTGGAATTATCGCTGGCCTATTATTCCGAGAGAAAGTTTTGCTCATCGAACCAGTGGGAACAATCTTCCTCAATCTGATCACCATGATCGTCGTTCCTCTGGTCTTTGTCTCATTGATGTTGGGAACGGCCAGTCTTGGAGACATCAAAAAATTGGGCCGCATCGGCGCCAAAACATCCGTCTATTTCGTCATCACGACAATCATTGCGATCTGCGTGGGTCTATTCCTCGCAAACATCATCCAGCCGGGAAAGGGACTCCCCGAAAATGTCCAGGCCCAGCTTCTGGAAAATTATGAGGCTACAGCTCAAAATGGAATTCAGCGGATGGAAGAAAAACCCTCTCTGATCGAGATCCTGGTGAATATCGTCCCTAAGAATCCCGTCAAAGCGTTTATCGACGGCAACATGCTCCAGATCATTTTTATGGCCATCCTTTTTGGCATCGTCCTCACCCTCATCCCGACGGGGAAATCCGAATTCCTTGTCAAGATGCTGGATGCTCTCAACGATATCTTCATCCAGGTCGTCCATATCGTCATGAAACTGGCACCCTACGGCGTATTGGCTCTCAGTGCGGCGGTTATCGGCCGGTTTGGTGTGGATATCCTCCTCACTCTGCTCAAATACTGCCTCGTCGTTATCGGAGGGCTTATTCTCTACGGCATCACCTTCAACAGTTTAGCAGTAAGTATCCTCGGCCGGACAAACCCCTTGTATTTTTTCAGGGCTGTGAAAGAGGCCCTCATCATCGCCTTCAGCACATCCAGCTCGATGGCCACACTCCCCGTGGCTATGGAGAGCGTGGAGCACATCGGTGTCAAGCGGGAATACTCCAGCTTTGTGATCCCGCTGGGCTCGACAGTGAACATGGATGGGACCGCCCTCTACCAGGGAGTCTCTGCAATTTTTATCGCCCAGATCTATGGGATCAACCTGGGCCTGACCGGCCAAGTCACCATCGTGCTCATGGCGGTTATGGCGTCAATCGGTGCTGCCGGCGTTCCCATGGCCGGAATCATAGCGCTGGCTCTAGTCCTTAAACAGCTGGGCATTCCTCTCGAAGGGATCGCGCTCATCCTTGGAGTGGAAAGGCTCCTGGACATGGTGCGGACAAGCGTCAATGTTCTCGGAAACATGGCCTGTTCGGTCGTCATCCAGGAGCTGGAAGAAAAAACGCATGCGCGTAAAGCCTAACCAACTCCTTTAACATTTCTTGATGAACAGCACAAGATCTACGGTTCTAGCTATCGTGAATGGGCCAATAGAAAAAATGAAAATAACAACCAGAACAATATGGAAGAAAGCCTTTTTAGATAGAGAAAACAACCGTCCCTGGACACCAAAAGGATAGAGAGATTGATTGGATTAAACCCGTTTGCGCTTAAACCGTTGTCTTCCGGTCTTTGAGCTTCTTTGCAGGGCTCCCGACCGCAATGCAGTACTCAGGAAGAGACTCGGTCACCACAGCTCCCGCGCCCACTACGGTTCCCTTGCCTACGTTGGCTCCATCCAGAATGATGACACCCGCCCCCAGCCACACATCTTCGCCGATCGTGATCCCCCCTCTGGAGTATGAGGGCTGGAACATGATCGGAACAGAGGTGTCGTCAAAAGCATGATTCCCGCCGGCCACAAGATAACACTGCCCGGCTAAGAAACAGTATTTCCCCAGCTTGATCTCGGTCTCTGAGAGGAGCATACAGTTGGCGGACAGGTTGCAGTAGTCTTCCAGAGTGATAGACCCCTCTTTACAGCTCAGGATGGTGTTCCGGCCCACATAGACATTCTCTCCGATCCGGATGCCCTCATTTGCCTCTCCCTTGGCATCCAGTACCACATTGTCATCGATAAAAGTGTTGTCCCCGATCGTGATTTTTTTCGGGTGCCGCATCGTGATGTTTCGTCCGAAAACAACACCTTTCCCCACCTGCTTGAATAAACCCGGAAAGAACATTTTTCGAAGGAAAAAACCCAGAGCTCCGGGCATCCCGGAAAAGAGCAGGGTCACGCACTCATACCTGAAAAATGCAAAGAATCCTTTCTGCCCCAGAAAAAGCGTGGAATATTTTGAAAAAAAAGACCGCTTCTTTTCGATAAGTTCCTTCTGCACACTCCCTCTGTAATCGTCTGTCATCCCACTCTCCTCATTACTCTTTTTCGCATGGTCTTCCATGCGCATCCGTTACAGTCTTTTCTCACACTCTCAAGTGATAAATGTGCCGTTGAACGGACTCACGGATTCGAATCTTCAAGGTGTTCGACCACAGGTTTGACATCGACATAATCGAGCCAGACATCCCCAAAACCGGTAAAGAGAAACTTCAGGCATAAACTCTCCTCCCGGCTTTGG
>Ga0307426_1001277_pt1 | contig 16748 bp, 13 predicted proteins | sample SalMarWE160340MG_FD_202165 | JGI IMG/M metagenome (GOLD analysis project Ga0307426, IMG submission 202165) | Salt marsh sediment microbial communities from the Plum Island Ecosystem LTER, Massachusetts, United States - WE1603-40 | ecosystem: Environmental > Aquatic > Marine > Intertidal zone >... | reverse complement strand
AGGATCTGCACCATCGCCAACTGGGAGCAAACCCAAACGATCAAAGATCTCCTCCCCGACATCCCAGAAGGCAATTTCCTCGTCGAACCGAAGGGGAGGAACACAGCTCCTTCACTGATCTTAGCCACGGCTCATGTCTACCTTCAAAGCCCCCGGGCGGTTGTGGCAGCTCTTCCCGCGGACCACCTCATCGCCGACGTTCCACTTTTTCTGCAAAAACTCGAAGCCGGCGCTAAAGCTGCGGTTCTGACTGACACCCTCATCACTCTCGGTATCACTCCATCCTTTGCCTCCACTGGATACGGTTATATCCAATTTTCCCGAGAGACTCGCCATCAATTCAGGGGCGAAGACTTCTATGCTGTCCTGGAATTCAAAGAAAAACCCGCGGTCGAACAGGCCAAAGCTTTTCTGGAAGCCGGGAACTACTTCTGGAACTCGGGGATGTTCCTTTGGCAAGCCGAAACATTTGCCTGCAAGCTCCAACAGTTTGCGCCCGAGTGGCACGAGTACTGGGAGAAGATACTCCTGGCGCTCAAAGACAAAGACGAATCTCAGATCGCATCCATCTTTCAGGCCATTCCCTCCACATCCATCGATTATGCCCTCATGGAAAAGGCCCAGGGCGTCCTGATGTGTGAAGGCAATTTCGGATGGTCCGATGTCGGAACCTGGTCTTCTCTGCTGGACATCTGGCCGAAAGACCAAGAGGGAAACGTATTGAGAGCGGAGAGCCTTCTTCTCGACACAGAGAACTGTCTGGTCTACAGTCCGGACAGATTGACTGCTCTCATCGGCGTCAAAGACCTCATCGTCGTGGACACACCGGACGCGCTTCTCATCTGTCGAAGGGATCAGGACCAGAGGGTGAAAGACATCGTCGGGAAACTCAAAAAACTCAGCAAAGACGAGTATCTGTGATTGTAAACTGCAGAAGAAGCCGATATAGAGCGATTGAATTTGAGATCATGAAAACTTATCCAAAGGTCGGTCACACGAATGGAAATTAGAGATAAAAAAAATCTGGAAGTCAAGGTCGACAAAAGACACATTGTCTCGATCGGAGAACGCCTTTACACAGAAAGCGTCGAACTTCTCAGAGAGTTGGTCAACAATGCCTATGATGCTGATGCCACAGAAGTTTATGTCGATATCACCTCAGAGAAAATCACCGTTCAAGACAATGGCATGGGGATGGATATGAAAGGACTGAAGCAGTATTTCATCATCGGTTCCGATGAAAAAATTATCCATTCCAGGTCTCCCAAGTTCGGAAGAGTCAGAATCGGCCAGTTTGGGATAGGAAAATTTGCATCTCTGGCAGCCGCAGCGTGCTTTGAAGTTTTTACGCAACACAAAGACTTTGCGGCTAGAGTTATATTCGATAAGTACGCCTGGGAAGAAGCCAAGGATACCTGGCATCTTCCTCTAGAGATCCTCGCTCCAAATTCCGAGAGAGGAGATGGAACCACTGTTGTGCTTTCCAAACTATCAAAATCATTCGATTTTGACGAAGTTGAGAAAAAATTGATCGAGGGGGTTCCTCTCAAAGCGCCTGATTTTAACGTTTATCTCAACGAGCGCCGACTTCTGCCAAGAAGTATCGTTGGGCAGAGAATTCCCATCCTGGAAGGATGCAAATACGGCCCCATAACGGGAGAGATCATCATCACGCCGAGTTCTATGGCCTCCACCAAGGATTTGGGAGTGGAGGTCAAAGTCAAGGGCTCCACTGTCAAACGAGACCTCTTCGGGATGGAGACATGGGGGAAAGCTGTTGCCAGGATCAAGGGAGAGATCAGCGCCGATTTTCTTCCCATCACCAGTGATCGGTCCAATTTTGTCACAGACTCAGAGGAATACCAAGCATTTCTCAAAGTGATGGGGAAGATCATCTCCATAATAAAAAAAACCCTGGGAAAGGAAGCCGACCGCAAGTCTGACCGCAGAGCCAGCCGGGCTGTTAAAGAGGCCCTTCAAAGAATCCATAAATCTTTGGCACACAATCCCGATCTATCTCCCTTCGGACCTATTCCATACGGAGAATTGGGCGGTGTCGGCGGCGGCGCTGTCACTGAACAGGGGAAAGGAAAAGGGGAAAAAGAAACGGAAATTATGGCTCAAAAAAAGGAGAAAGGGCCAAAGACAAAGAGAAGACGCCATCCTCTCGTTAAAAAAATCACACCCAACGCCATTGTCCGAAGGATGCGGATGGGGGACAGCACCGTCTCCATATGCCTTGATTTTTTTGGAGAATCCGGACCCGAATGTTTTTCTGAAGGGAATGTCGTCTACATCAACCGCGACCATCCGCTTTTTCAAAGGGAATCCCAGAAAGCGGTCACGCACACAATGTATATTGCCCGCCTTCTGACTCAGGAGATTTCCCTGATGAAAGAGACCCGAAGCCCCCGCCTCGCTTTCACACGCCAGAGCAAGCTCCTCAAGGATGCTTTTTCTGAGGATTAGCCTCCTCTGACCTTCATTTTATCCCAGTTGTTTAAAATTCATTGAGGGAAACCAGATGAAGTCGCTCCAGTCAATCTCGAGCTCGTGTATAATATTCGGGTGCCTCACTCAAATTTCTCCCGAATTCCTTCGCCAATACCCCACCCATGAGGAATGCAATGAAGGCGCCAAAAATCGAGGCCAGAAACGGCGCTTCAATCGCAAAGACATATGTGCCCAGCGGAGTGATGATAAGGCCGGCAATCAGCGCCAGCGAAGCGGATAACCTTCCGCCTATTTTTGTGAAAAATCCCATAAGGGTGATCACAAGAATTCCAGCCGTCCCGAATGCAGAGGCGGCCAACACAAGATTGTACACGCCCTTGGCATACAGGGCCAACACATAGGCAAACGCTCCCGCAAACACCACAATCAGGCGTGCGCTCAAAACCCGCCCCCGATTGCTTTTGATGGAAAAGAGAGGCACGATCAAGTTGTGCGAAAGCAATGCCGCGACGGCCAAGAGGATGCTGTCGATCGTGGCAATGATGGCTGAGATCAACGCTCCTGTAAATACAACGAATAGGAACTTGGGTAAGAAACGCGCCGCTAAACGGACCATAAAATGCTCGGGGTCCTGGAGGCCAGGAACGACATAGGGTCCGACCAACCCTAAAAATGCCGGGATGGCCCCCATCACAAAATAGATGCCGCAGGCAAGGAAGCTTCCATTCCGGGCGACAGACACAGACCTTGCAGCCAGGATACGCGAGATCGCCTCCTGGGCCACAAGGGATCCGAGGATCGGGACCATCCACCTGTCGAGTCGCATCAAAAGGGTCTCCTGGGGGGCAAGGAGGCTCAGCCGAACCGGATCCATGTCCGAAAGGATCTGGCGTAATCCAGGGATGCTATGGATGCACATCACGAACAAAACAACCAATCCAAAGACGACCACAATCCCTTGGATGAGGTCCGTGTACACATCGCTGAGCAGGCCGCCAAGGACAGTATAGACCACGACAAACGCTGCAGCGATGGTGATGGCTACGGTCACCTGTATAGATGTGGTCGCGGCAATGATCTGTCCGAATGCTCTTATTTGTGCTGCCGCCCAAATTAGGGAAGAGGGGACGATTATCCAAATGGCGATTCTTTCGATGAAGATTCCGTATCTCTCCCGGAAATAATCTGCCAGCGTCATATAATTGCCACGGCGGAACCTGGCGGCCAAAAGAAGCCCCAGCAACAGAAGGCAGAGGCTGTAGCCGAACGGGTCTGCGCGGCTTCCGGAGAGCCCTCTTTCATAGACAGCCGCAGAGGAACCGATACACGTTTCGGCGCCGAACCAAGTGGCAAAAAGCGAGAACGCGACCATAAACAGGGGAAGGTTTCGCCCCCCGAGCAGAAAATCGCTCTCCGAGCTGATCTTCCTCGATATCCAGACCCCGATGAGGAGCTGCAGCATCAAATAGAGGAATATGAATATCCAGTTCACGCCATGCGTCCTCCAAAGATTTCGAATCCCAATGGCATCTTATCTATCAAACGTTCAAACAAAACCAGTCAATCGACAGCTCTTTTTCGAGCTCTTCAGAATCCAGATACTTGATGGTCATAATCCTCCAGAACTTATCATTGCGCCGCATCTGCTTGAGCGGGGCGCGACCCCATCTCTCGGTTTATTGTTTCGGCCTCCAGTGCACCCTGTTCGCAAGAGGAATGCGAAGCTCTGTGGCTCTGGGACAACGGTGATTTTTTTGTCCTCATTCTCTTTCCCTCTTCAAACAATCCTGGTTGTGAACCAAGTAATTGTCCTCAGGAGGCCCATAATAATCGAGAGGCCTTTCCCCGGAAATCGCCCGGCGGGCCAGACAGGAATGTAATATGATCTCTGCGTTTGTCATAATGTTCAAGACTTCCAGGCACCGGACCAGTTCATGAGGATTTCGTGCGTGAAGTTCTGAAGCCTCCTCCCCGGCAATCCCGATGAGAACAGCCAAATACGGCTTGGCCGAGACATGCACAACACGGTCGCTTTGGCTCTAAAGGCTACCAGTTCTCCCGTTCGTCCATTGATGCCAACAGCCCCTACGACCCGGACACCCTGTTTGCCGCCTTCTGTCAATAACAAGGTGGCCATAGTGCGGTCAAAGATGTGCACCCCCAATCGTTTGCACTCCCTGAAAAGAGCCGGCTTGAACGTCGTCCCCAGGACGAGGGCATCAGCGTCAACATTTTGCCTTTGACCCCACCGCAAAGGATAGGGCCATTCCATCTCTTTTGTTTTGAGGTGTTTCACCATCGCCTTTTCTCTATCACGAAACGCCACGCTTGAAAAGTGGAAAATACTGTTTGGCGACAAAAATTTTGTTTTTTCATCTCTTTTTCAGTGTTTGGATGTCTATTTTTACATGCTAATCGTCGATAGCGTTCGTTCGGCTCCTCCTGCTTAACGGGTCCCATTTCAAGGTGTAAGTTCTGTCATCCAATCCCAGCGAATCAAAGTTTACGTTTTTTCTCTCAGGATATCCCCGCGAGGCATCATCAAACTCACGGTCACAAAGACAACGGAGGAAACGGCATAGGCGATAAACAGGCCAAGATCGATATTGAAGAGACCGTGGAAGGGACCCGGGATGCCGACAAAAAAAGCGAAGACACCAACAAGCAGTTTCCTGTGGACATGGCTGCAGCCAGCAATGCCGAGACAACAAGGCCTGCCAGGATGCAACCGCACTTGGCCACAGACGCAGATTTTGCCGATTGATACCTCATGTAGGCGTCGTATGACACGGATATGGAGAGCAGAAACGGGATGATGATAAAAATGGCCTGTGTGTGCATGCCTGTGGGGATAAACGGAGATGAAAAAATACTGCCCACGGTCACCGTGCTCACATTACCCAGTTTGACCAGTGCAGTGATGGCAACGAGCGGAATGCCCAAGACAATGATCCCCAGATTCTCACCCATTTCCTCTCCCCATAGCGGTGGGCGAAAAAATCGAGGGGGACATAATCCTCCTGCTTCCTGAGCTTGGCCGCCACCAGAAGGCCCGCAAGGATCAACCCTCCGCCACATCCGATGCCATACCACATCCCAGGCCAGACACCGCTGCCAGCTCCCAATTCCGAACCTCCAAGGATGACTCCTGCGCCCAGTTGAATGGCGGCTAGAGTGGCCGTAATCAGGGGCAGCCCCAATTGTCTGCCTGCGACAAGAAAATCTGAGGCCTTCTTCACCCTTTTGCTCAAATAGACCCCGACAGCTATTGTGGAGACGAACTAAAGGATCACGACGGATTCAAACATCGACCTCAAGTCTTTTGCGATGACCCTTTAACCGAAGTTCCCCGATCCAGTTCCGGATCAGCCGGATGAGGTCGGTCACAGGTCTAAGGGGGCACAGATAACTGCACCAAGGCCTTCTGGTGAAAAGCGAGGCCACAAGCACAACCCCCAGCAGCGCAAACTGAAAATTCGAACCGATGAGCCGAAAAAACACTCCGAAAACCTCATAGCTGGAGATCCCGGGATTCCGAAAGATCAAGGCGATGACTATAGCCGTCAGGGCCAGCAGCCTCTGGATCCATCGCAGCCCGTTGTGCGCCCGCTGAGGGATACGTAGTTTGGCACCGCCCACAATCCCCAGACATTCCTGTGTGACCCCAAATGGACAGAACCCTTCACAATAAGGGTTTCTGTTGGCTATCGTGGGGATAAAAAGAATGCCCCCGAAAAGAATAAACCAGTACAGATGAGTTTGCCATGCTGGCCAAAATCCCAGTAGAAATTTGTTGACCCAGACGATCGTTAAAGGCATGTTGAGCACAAATCCCAGCACCACCAACCCAACAAGCATGGACGCCCACCGGGCTGTTTTTTTATACTTGAAACGCCGCCACCGGCCCACGATCCCGAACCCAAAAAGCGCTATCAGCATTGCCTCGGGGAATCCAAACTGGACCTTCGGAGCAGGTTCAGGAGGGGGAGAAAAGGCCAGGTTCCTTGAGGCGACTTTGCGTGTGGCTTTGCGCGTGGAATCTATAATGGCCCGGCAGGAATAGGTGGCCCCTGTGACCCCATCCACATCCTGTCCGAGAATGATCGAGTCAGAGTAGGATTTCCCTCGCAGGGAATCGAGGAGACCGCTCCTGAGCACTCTCCGGAGAAATGCTGCGGTCTCTTTCTGTTCGACGATCGTCAACCCAAGAATCACTCCATCAAGAGAAACGGCCACAGCGACCTCCATCTCTCCGCCATAACCGTCGGCTTTTCCCGTTGTCACATAGCCCATTAAGGACTCCTCCGTCTGATCATTCCATGCAGAATAAGTCCTCAGGCCGACAGCTTCGAACCTTTCCGCATCTGGAAAAGCTTGTTTTAAATATGGAAACAGGTCCGCCTCGGCTTGGAATGTGCCTATAAACCAGGAAATAACAACAATCCCGATGGCAACAACGGCTAAGGTCCGTTCTAGGCGTCGAGAATTCAATCGAGAGCGGCCATGATGCCTGGGAATTTCACTCTCTTGATCATAATCCGTGGGTCTTCTATTATTCCGATCACTATTCATGGGTATCTTGTCAAGACAGCATGACTCATGAGTTTCTCCATACAGGTGTAATGACGCAATGGATCCTCCGCTTCAATGGTCATGGTCTATAAATTTCCGCTCCGCATTCAAGTTCATAAAATTTCTATGGTATTCCATAGAAGGTTACATCGACTCTCTGGCTGTGATGCTCCTCTGTCCGTCCAGGCCCCAGAATCCTTTGTCCTGGAGTTGCTGTCCATAGCCACTGGACTGATCAAGGTTCACCATAAGTTTGTTCAGAGGCTCGACTCGGACCTCGATGAATTTACGGATCACCCTGTGCAGCCACGAATTGTTTGGCTTGGTGAAGGGACACACACGTTTGCAGTTGGAGCAGCTGAATCCGTTGAAGTCGTAGCACTTCTCAGAGTCGATGTACCACTTGAAGGCCCCGGGATTGTTGGATGGAGATTTTCCTTCCCATGTCTTCGGGCCATCGGTGATGGAGCGGCTCGAGCAGTGTTCGGCGCACAGTTTGCACGTCTCACAGAATTCGCCCACGCCGAAGTTAATGCGTGGATCAGGGATCAAAGGCATATCCGTGATGACCTTGGCCAAACGGACCCGGGGCCCGTATTTGGGCGTGATCAACAGCCCCAGGCGTCCTAGCTGGCCAAGACCTGCGTCGATGGCCATGGGAATGCTCAGTCCGACCCCATTCCCAGCAGGAATCGCCCGATACCCAAGCCCCCGGATGAACTCGGCAAGAGTTGCCGCCGTAAAGGCCATCCGAGAATATCCATTGCCGACAGCGGCCGAGGCCAGTCTCCCCGGAGAGTTGGCTATCCCAAAGAAATCCTCTTCGAAAGCGAGCGCCACAACACGATTCATTGACTTGGGGATGTACCAGGCTTCATCGGTCTGACCGAAACGGTCCCCCTCGGAAAGAACAGGAAGGGCACGGGCCCTATCCTCTCTCATCGGAGCAAAACAATCCGAATACAGCCATAGCGGGTTTAACTCGGCAATCCCCGCAAGAGAAGCGCCATAGAACAAGGCTGCATGTTTCACTGCCAGACTGGCCTCTCTCCAAGTCATATCCAGGTCAGCGGGGTCCCACTGGCCGAGTCTATGGAGCCCCAGGCCCCGAACCATTCCGTAGTGAAGCTCCCACTGGTAGGAAGCACGGCCATTGGTGTCCGCCGTGTGCCAGGAGGCGGCCATCAAGGCGTAATCGAGCCGTGTTTGATTGTGAACCTGTCCTTTTCCTTCCACAAGATTCATCTCGGCCAGGTCCTCTCTAAGTTCTGGCCGCTCCTGTCGCTCCGGATCCCAAATGTTTCGGCTGAAAGTCGTAGACTTTTCACTCATCCGTTTAATCACACGGGGATCGATCTTATAGGGAAAATTTGGATCGGTGATCCTTTCTACTAGAAACCCTCCGTACTCTTCGTGAGAATCGACCAAAATCCCATCAGGAGTTCTCGAGACGACGGCAGGCATATGATTACCCAAACCAACGGATGCCGTCCCCACCCCCATGAGCTTCAAAAACTCCCGTCTCTGCATCGCATGATCATTCATGACAAAAATTCTCCCTGTGTGGCGCTCCTCATGTTTACGACCTTTTCAGCCAGTTCTTCGAGTAAAGACAAAACGAGCCAGAAGAACAGCCCAAAGCACCCCCACAAATCCAAGGATCACTCCCATGACCAGGGCTGCCCTTCCAGAGCCCTCCCCGAGGAAACTGACGACCATTTCGCACACGAAAACAGCATACAGGAAGGCCAGGATGGTAAGGCCCCAATGCCACCAAGGTATGGACCGTCCTGTTCGGCGGACGTTGTTCAGCAAAAGGCTGAAACCAAGCATCATCACCGCGCCGATTATTATATGAATCATGGCCCTGTCTCCTTCTCAGCATATTTTCCGACGATCACGGCTTTCATAAAGAGATAACAGTTTTTGATAAACTTGAGCTTGGAGGCGCCCACTCTTTTCCCCACCGTGATCGGCACCTCTGCGTACATCATCCTGTTCGTGATCACACGGGATGTCAATTCCGCCTCGTATTCCAAGTTATTGGCTTCGACCCCCATAAAGGCAACCTTCTTATTGATGACCCTGAGCCCGCTGGAGAGATCGGTGATCCTCTTTCTGAGGATCACGCTCGCAATCAGAGAGCCCGTGACGTTCGCCAAAGACTTAAAAAAGCTCGCGTTTTTTGGGAATCCGTTCAAGAACCTCGTCCCAATGACCATGTCATAGCCTTGATCGAATTTATCGATAAGGCTGGGGATGCTTTCAGGACGGTAGGTAAGGTCGGCATCGATGGTCACGATCGCATCTGTAGAGGCCTGTAGGTAACCGGTCTTGAGAGCATGGGCCTTACCTCTGTTCTTTATGTGCCTGAAGGCCTTGACGTCACCCTCAGCCATGAGTTCTTCCATAAGAATCCAAGTGCTGTCCGTGCTCCCATCATCCACAAGGATCAGCTCGGCCCCCGGATTGCTTGCGAGCACTCTCTTGACGGTCTCTTTGATCGCAGCTTCTTCGTTATATGCAGGGATGACAATGGAGCAGGTTTTGCGTTTCATCGTACCAGAAGTCCCCCCATTGTAAACTAATTTTTTTTCAGAATAAAGTTTATTCCTTCTCTCACATGTGCTAAAAGAGAAGATAAAGAACAAGGAAAAATCTCATTAGTTTGAACAAATCATCTCATTTTCTCTTCCTGTTTGAAACCGGAGCATTATCCTCTTATATATGGCATCGCTCAGTCTACGATTGGATGGCAGGGAAAGAAAGTCCCCCGTTCCTCTTCATCCTCACCTTCCTGGCTACATCCGTTGTCATTGGTTCTGTCCTCTACTCTGGACTTTCCCTCTTCACCCGTTTTTTAGCCTCCAGCAACCTGAAGGACAGAAGTGCACTAAAGCACTCTATCGTTCGCGGCTTCTTCCCTCTTTTATTCCTTTATCTGACGTTCCTGGAATATGTGATCTATCTGAGGGATATCCAGAACATTTTACTTCTCACCACCATCCTCGCAATCGCCTATATGCAGTACTCTTTATGGGAGAAACTGCATAAAGGCTCTTCTCAAGACTCCTTGCCTACCGATAGAGGGAAGGGCCTCCTCCAAAAAATCCGTCAGCCGAAAGAAATGTCTCTCTGTGTGCTCATCATTTCGGTCGGCATATTCATTTTTTATTCGTTGGGACTAATCTTCCCCGTCCATCCGATAACGGGGGATGAGCCTCATTATTTATTGATAACCGACAGCCTGCTGTCAGACGGAGATATCAACCTCTTCAACAACTACAGGGATAAAGACTATCTTCAGTTTTACCCGGGAGAACTGGAATCCCACAGCCAATCTGGGAAAAAGGGCCTCGAATACCAATATTCCAAACACACTCCAGGGCTTTCTGTGTTGCTTGCCCCTCCTTATTTCATTGGGAAAAAACTGGGAGGGATCGTTGCGCATCGGACACACGATCCGACACGTCAACAACATATCCTCACCTCTACAATTCGCATGTTTATGGCCTTGCTCACGGCTCTATTGTGCTGGCTCTCTTTCCTCTTTGCCCGAGACCTCACAAAAAACCAGAATGCGGCTCTCCTCGCGTGGTTCATTTTCGTCATGACATCTCCCCTTCTCTTTTATTCCCAGTTGGTCTATCCGGAGGTCCCCGCCGCTCTTATTTTGATCATGGTCCTCCAGCGAGCCACGGCGGATAAACACATTTCTCCCTCAAGTCTTCTTTGGATAAGCCTTGGAATAGCCTTCCTGCCATGGTTGGGAGTCAAATACATCGTCCTTTCGGCGGGCCTATTTGGGATCGTCCTCTACGCTTTTTGGAAATCCGCGCGGAAGGGAGGAATGAACATCTTGCTGTTTTTTGCGCCGCTTCTCATCTCTGCTGGGCTTTTTCTCTATTACCTCTGGTCGCTCTACGGCAATCTCTGGCCGTCCTCGCCGTATAGGGGCTCTCTCCATTCAGAATTTGCCACGCTCTTATCGATCTTCCACTTTAAGATCAGCGAGTTCTTCCGCTGCGGCCTGAGTTATCTATTCGATCAAAGGATCGGCATTTTCCCCTATTCTCCCATCTACATGATCTGTGTTCCCGGCGTTTTCCTCCTCATCGCCAATCAAAAACGGAAATTTTGGCCCCCTCTCGGGATTTTCCTCCTGTACTGGGGCTTCTGCTCAATGACTTATTACTGGGGTGGATTCTGTCCCCCGGGAAGACCTCTCCTCCCGGTACTGTGGATTTTGGCACTCTCTGCGGCGGGAGCATTAGCCTGGGGGAAAAATAGACTTTCTGTCTCGGTCCAGAGATTCCTCATCTTCGCAAGTCTCGGGATTGCATTTCTCTGCGCTAAAGAGCCGCGGCTTCTCTATGACGAATCCCTCTCCGGGATCGGAAATCCCAGCGGGAACTACAGCCATCTATTGACATCGCTCAGCAATAGCTTTGTCAATCTGAGGACCGCCGCTCCCTCTCTGATCAATAAAGACAATATCATCTGGACTCCCCTGATATTCTGGTTGTTTGCCCTTGCGGTCGTCTGTTTCGCCTTCCTGAAAAAAGACAAAAAGTTGGTCCCCGCTTTTAGAAGTTTTGGGACGCCTGCGCTCGCGGTTCTGTTCTTATCCACTCTCATCATCGTTTACACCTTCTTCGATTGCAATCTCGACAAGGCATATGTCTTCGAAAACAAAGCATACCAACTCTATTTCCAGGATTCCAACAATTTTGGTCAAGAGCTGAAAGGGTTTTGGACACGGGGAAGATCAGCATCCGAAGTGCTGATGAGGACTGAGACCCGTGTTTCGGAGATCCGGGTGAAGCTATCGAGCCCTGTGCCGGGAAAGGCAACGGTCCATGTGGGGAAAGAGAAAAGGATAGTCCCCCGAAGTCGACAGGGTGGCCAGACAAAAACCCTGATTTTCTCCTCTCCTGTGGAATTTCCATGGAAAAAGGGGTGTTTGTACTCCATCCGCATCAGAGAAGATACTGGCTTCAGGCCCTATCGACTCGATCCAGAGGTCCAGGATAACCGTTTCCTGGGTGTGTTTGTCGAGATAGATGTCACAATGGGCACAAAGTAAAGCCAGGCGCAGATAAAAATCCAGATGCATATGGTGATGCTTGGGAACTGTCAATGAGATGCAGCATCTTATCCTAGTTTTTGGACCACGCTAGCGATCAAGTAACTATGCCTCCGCAAAGAAGGAAATCTTCTGTAGAGAGATACAAAAGGACTCGTCAGCAAAAGCGATCTGACGCAAGTCTGAAACGATGATCCCGTGCCTTCCCAAAAGGACTTGAAGCTTGAATGGCGTGATCTTTTCATCTGTGCTGAATCAGGCTGATTATTCTCTTTGACCGCAGTGACCTCGATCTTTCCGGAGGAATAGATCTTCGTCAGCTTCTTTGCTTTGATGATAGGAACTTTTGCCATCTCTATTCGCCTATATTCCACGCATAAAAAATTCAAGATTAAACCATAAGAAAAGAAAGCGCTTCCAAAATTATGATGTCAGGAATGCCAAATAGCGTTATTGAGTGATCCAATTGGGTGATGGGAAAAACCGTGAGAAGGGCTGGACGGGCATGTATATAATCTGATTATTTTGGATGGCATCAACTCTGTTCTGGAAATGCTTAGGATAAGCAAGTTGGATTGACAATGAATCCAGGCTCTGTTATAAGCTTTTCCTTAGGTCCCCTGAAAAATCCCCGGAGACAAAATTGCGGGTAAGCATATGCTCCCGCTGAAGGCTAAACAATGGCAGTGGATTATTCCATTCAGACCATCAGAGATCTTGAGAATCTCTTTTATCAACAGAAGATCCTTCGTCCCATCCGTCTGCATCGATACGAGCCAGGCACAGTGCTCACCTACGACATTAAGGGAATCGCACCCTCCACAGAAGGCCGAGTGAAGCTCACTGTAGAGAAGTTCGTCGGTGGAGGATTTGCGGGGCAAGTCTATAAAGTGAAAATCCTTGATACAGACCCTTCGGAGGGAGGAATCGAAGGAATCCTAAAAGGCAAAACCTATGCGATGAAGATCTTCATTCCCCCCTCAGGATTTGCGTGGGTATTCCGCAATTTGATCTATGCTTTGGCGTTTCAAGCTCCTTTCTCCCTGCAAGTCAATCCACCGGCTGCCAGAGCTGGAGCCATATGGCAGAAGTTCCTCAGGCACGGAACAAAGATCCGCTTCGGCTCTGAGCGAGCTGTTGTGGATATTCATGCCACCTTTATCGATTCGGCCCTTGGAAGCTGCGGCGAGATTAGCGAATGGATTGACGGCAGGATGTGGCGATTCGAGGTGGATGACGACCTGGAGGCCCGCTTCCGCTGGAACGTGGGAGACCCAGAAGATAACATCGGCTCACCCGAATACAGGGCGAAGAAAGCCTTCATGGTCCGACTCGTCGAGCTCATGCATGAGATGGGAGCTGTGGAGCTAGCCCGCCAGTACGAATGGGCCACCTGCAAGAGCCAGCCCAACGCCCTCAAACGCCTGGAAAGCGATCCTTCCCCAAGAGAAGGACATGTGGCCGTCGATTTTCGGGCAGGCCTGGCATTGCTCCCCTTTCTCCCCATGTGTCCGGCGGATTTCAAGCTGATCCTCAAGGGTATCGGCCGCGGCAGCTGGGTGCAGTTCGACCGGGGTAATCTGAAAAAACTCGAACATTTCATAAAAAACAACTCAAAGTCCTTTGAGAACATGGACGGAGCCCTGGAAGAGCTCAAGGAAAACGAGAGAGAATACCGGGATTCTCTTCCGGATATCACTCACCATCCCTTCCTTCTCTTCAATCCCAAACTCTGGTCTTCCATACTGAAGGGCAGCATAACGAGCTGGCGAGTCTGCAATCACATCGATGACAACCATTTTGAGCGACTCACAAAAAACAGATTCCTCGTACTTGTTTTTTACATGCTCGGGCTTGTCCCTTTTCTGGGCAAATTCACAAGAAAAATATGGGGACGAGAGGATTACAGAAAACATTGCAGCCAATTATTCACCAGCTTTGCCTACTTCCTCCGGGTGGGGCGCGCCCGGATCGCGGAAAGCCTCATCCGGTGGCACAGGGCGGGCCGGATCGATGCCAAACGAGCTCAGAAATTGAGCCGATCCCCCATAAGATTCTACGCCCATCTGCCGCTCAGCATTCTCCCAGCGAGGGTTCATCGCATTCTTTCCGACAGGCGATTTTTCCTTCAAACACTGGACAATATTTTTGCCAGGCCTCTGAGGCTCTATTTCAATGCAGACGTCAGGGAAAAATGGCTCCGGGAAACCGTTGCCAAGGGAAAAGACAGGGGCATGCTGACCGAAGATGAGGCCGCACACATCACCTCCCAGCTCAAAGAACCCTTTATCCAGAAATACCTGAAAAGCCTGGCTGTCCACGTGTGTACGGCCCCAGTGACTCAGATCGTGTCCGTCTTAGTGGCCATCATCTACGTCCGGATGCATCCGGAGCTCTCCTGGCAAGAAGCGATGGTTCATGCGGGCCTCATCCTGGGGCTTTTCCAGGTGATCCCCATCTCCCCGGGCTCTCTGGCCAGGGGTTTATACGTGACATTTCTCGTACTCAAAGAGCGGAGTTTCAAAGATTACAACATCGCATTCCCCTTGAGTTTTTTCAAGTATATCGGTTATCTGGCTTTTCCGATCCAGATGGCCTACCGCTACCCGGATCTCGCCAGATTCATGGCGGGCCATTGGGCAACAAGTGCGGTGCATATCGTGCCTATCTTTGGGGAGAGAGGAGCACTACTGGAGCACGTCGTGTTTGATCTCTTTTACAATTATCCCCTGACCGTCCAACGCCGTATCCGAAAGCGGATGGAGGCCCGCTCCAAATTCAAAGCAAGATATTGGCACATGCCGCTGTGCGCCCTCGCGGGCTCTGCACTGCTTGCCTTCTTTGATTGGGGCTACTTCCAATGGAAGGGACACATCCCCACATTCGGAGACGTTTGGTGGTTGGTCAGCTGGGTTCCAGTGTTCACGGCCATTCTGTTCTCGGCTGGGGCCAAAGGAGCACAACTTTCCCGGCGGATCCTGATGGGAGGCATGAGTGGAGCGTTGATCGGCCTTTTCTACGCCATTCTCAATTTGGCCTTCAGTGTTATTTCCAGCCCCGAAGCGGAACGGCTTGTATTCCCACAAATTCTAGGCCCGACTGCAACCGCTGCCCTTTGGAAGATGTTCATATTCACTCTTTTGGCCTCAATTGCCGTCTTCATCTTCGAAGCGAAACCGCTGAGAAAGACGACTTAAATCCTAGTCTCGGGCCGAACTTAAACGAGATAACACGCCTAATTTCTGTCGTGGGAAGGATGCAGTTCTCTGTTTTATTCTTCAAGCAGAACAAGGGCCGCATCAACGATCTTCTCTGTACCCGGGAGTGTTTCATCTTCCAAGAGCCTTGAATAGGGAATGGTCGTCTCGGTGCAGACACGCCTGAATTTGGCTGGCACGCCAGCCTCCATCACGGTCGCGGCCAACTCTCCCGAAAGACCAAAACTCTTGTAATCCTCATCGACCACAAGCATTCGACCACTCTCGGATACTTTCGCCACGATGGTTTCCCTATCCAGAGGGGCAACTGTTCGCAAATCGATGACACTCGCAGAGACACCTTTTTTTTCTAGGGTCAGAGCGGCTTCAAGGCATCTGTGCACGCCAACTCCTAAGCTCAACAGCGTAAGGTCCTTTCCATCTCTTAGAACAGCAGCCTTCCCCAGGGGGATGGGTTCCCATCTGTCCGGAACAGGTCCGGACATTCCTTCAGATGGAATATCATATTGGACTGATTTTCGCCCCCCTCTTCCCATGTACTCGAGCCAGGCATCCGCCAGGAGCCCGTGTTCACAATAAATGACAGGGTTTTCATGTTCCAACGCTGTGAGCATCAAACGCCCAGCATCTTTGGGATTGGATGGGACGACCACCGATAATCCTGGAATGTGTGCCAGCCATCCCCAAAGGCTCTGTTCGTGCTGTCCTCCATCCCCATATCCTCCACCACAGGGAGCTCGAACGACTAAAGGAATATTCCATCGGCCCCCTGAAAAATCTCTAATCTTCGCCGCATGATTGAGAAGAGCATCCATGGCGACTCCGATAAAATCCACAAGCACAAATTCAACGACCGGCTTAAGTCCGGTCATCGCTGCAGCGACAGCGGCCCCCAGGAATGCAGCCTCGCTGATAGGAGTCGGCTTTACGCGTTTTTCACCAAAACGCACAAAAAGGTTCATCCGATAGGTATGGGCATCTTCTCCCATGTAGATGATACGGGTATCTTCAGCCATCGCCTGGAGGAGAGCATCCTCGATTGCCTCAGAAAAACTCATTTTTCTCATCTCAATTCCCTCCATCCCTTTCTGCTGTGAGAAGGGCTGCCTTTAAGGCCTCGTCAATTTCTTCTCTCACATCTTTTTCGATCTGATAGAGATGCGTTTTGTCCTTGAGCAATTTTTGTCGCGCGAGATAGATCGGGTCATTTCCTTTTTTCTTCTGCCCGGCCGCAGCTTTTTTTAACAGAGATGCAATAGTCCAAAGGTTTTTCATGCGATCGTCCCTGGGGATTCCCTTTTTCGAAAGAGTTGCACGGACAACCCCGCCGGATATCTCCTTGCCTCTTTGCAAGGGATGGCGAACAACACGAAGCAGCGGATCTCCCAGCATGTGGCCCTCGAAATGGGCACATCGGG
>Ga0307426_1001276_pt1 | contig 16750 bp, 18 predicted proteins | sample SalMarWE160340MG_FD_202165 | JGI IMG/M metagenome (GOLD analysis project Ga0307426, IMG submission 202165) | Salt marsh sediment microbial communities from the Plum Island Ecosystem LTER, Massachusetts, United States - WE1603-40 | ecosystem: Environmental > Aquatic > Marine > Intertidal zone >... | reverse complement strand
CGCAGTGCTTCCAGCCAGTAGCGGTAATCGCCGGAGACATCCAACAGTCGCTGCGCATCAGCGTCCTCCAGTCCCTTCCACCACAAGGTGAAGAACATCATGCGGTTGTCCACGTCGGCGGACAGCTGCTGCATCTGTGCCTGAAAGGTCTGGGCCGCCTGGTCCTGTGTGTCCTCCGAAAAACGCAAAGATCCGTAGGCGCCCAGACGGGAAAGCACGCGCACCGCTTTTTCATAGTCCTCGAGGATCGAGAGAAAAAGCCGGTTATCCAACGCCGGACTCAGTTTTTCTCGATACTCCTCAAAGCCGCTCAAAATCGTTTCAAGCTCCTGACGGGATTGCTCCACCTCGGGTGAATCCAGCGAATCAAATAAATCCGCCAGACTCCAACGCTCCTGTTTATACGTATTCGAACTCATGCGACGCTCCTCGTGAAACGAAATGATTGATGCTCAGATATCTACTATTGTATCGGCGTGGCAAGTGAATGTCCTTCAATTTCAGGTATACTGCCCTAGACATTGAAACGAATATAGATCACATCTCCGTCCTCAACGATGTAATCCCTTCCTTCCAAACGCAATTTCCCCTCGGCCCTCGCAGGCGCCAAACCGCCCAGTTCGATCAACGCATCCCAGGCGATTACCTCTGCGCGGATGAAGCCGCGCGCCATGTCCGAATGTATGCTCGCCGCCGCTTCGAGCACGCTGCTTCCGCGTTTCAACGTCCATGCCCGCGCTTCGCTTTCATTTACGGTGAAGAAGGAAAGCAGATCGAGCAAATCGAACGAAGCACGCACAATCGCTTCGCGGCCGGATTCCTGGATCCCGTATTCTTCGAGAAATTCCCGGGCTTCTTCGTTGGATAGCTGTGCAATTTCCATTTCCAGCTTTCCGTACAGTTGCATCACGCGCATCCGCTCGGAATGGGATCCGATTTGAACGGCATCCTGGCCTTCGGCTTGATTGACCACGATCAAGACCGGTTTTCCCGAGAGCAGCCCATACCCCGACAGAGCTTCCTTCTCTTCCGGCTTGATCTCGTGCTCGCGCAACGGCGTACCCTCTTCGAGAACCGCCCCAAGCCGTTCGAACAGCGCCATCTCCCGGTCGATGACCGCCCGATCGCGTCCCCCTTTCTGGCGATCTTCCGCCAGGCGCTCGAGGCGCCGTTCCACCATCAACATATCGTGCAATAGGAATTCCGTTTCCAGCGTCGTGATGTCGCGCTTGGGATCGACGCTGCCCGCCGGATGCGGAGCGGCCGGATCTTCGAACGCCCGCACCACGTGCAGAAAACCATCCACCTGCTCCAATTGGTTTACAACCGGACCAGGCAGCTCCGTGGACTTTGCCTCCACCTGAAGACCGCCGACGTCCGCGTAGACAACCTTGGTGTAGGTCTCCTTGTTTGGATTCAGCAGATCGCTCAAACGATCGAGGCGGGAATCGGGCACGTCGACGGTCGCCGTATGAACTTCGAATCTCGCCGCAGACCCCGATGGGCCGACGGGAAGATCCGCACCGGAGAGCATGTTGTAAATGGTCGTCTTGCCGCTCGAAGGCAGCCCGATGATGCCGAGTTGAATCATGTCACCTCCCCCTGCATGCGTATGCTGTTCTTCATGTTCCTCGTCCGATAATCAACCACGGAACTCGGGCCTGGTGCGAATCATGAACGCCGGTTACCCTGCAGAATCTTCGATTGTGTGAATGTAAATATGAAAACTTGACCGGCCGCCGCCGTTTGAATATACTTGCCTTACGCCGAAGTGGCGGAACTGGCAGACGCGCGCGACTCAAACTCGCGTTCCTTCGGGATTGTGGGTTCGATTCCCACCTTCGGCACAGTCGATTATAGCATAGCCGACCCCAGCAATTCACCTCGAGGCTGGGGTCGGACGCGCCCGGGCAGGCCGCTGACGCCCGACTCGCCCCTCATAAAATGAGTCTGCCGCCTTACCTCACATCGCCTGCATCCGACGGCGGTTGTTGCAGTGGCGGGCGCAATGTGGCAAAATCCAGCCAATGCGATGAAAAACACTGCCCGCACTCGTTTGATCGCCGGAATCGCACTCGGCCTCGTTCTCGGCTTGCTTTACGGCTGGGTGATTCGGCCCGTGAAATACGTCGATACCACACCGAACACGCTGCGCGCCGATTATCGGACGGAATACGTTCTGATGGTGGCCGAAGCATACAGCGGCGACGCGGATCTCGATGCGGCGCTCATCCGCCTGGCAGCACTCGGTTCGCAGCCCCCGCTCGACATTGTGCTCGAAGCCATCGACTACAGTATCGAAATCGATCGCCCTCGTTCCGAATTGGAAGTCCTCAACCGTCTCGCAAATCAACTGCGCGATCTACAGGCCTCACCAGAGATTGGCGGACCATGAACAAAGGGAAATGGCTTCCGCTCGTCATCGGTTTACTGCTGGGAATCGCTGCAGGTCTTTATTACGCCTGGGTGGTCAATCCCGTAGAGTACCTGGAGACCGCACCGGCCGCGCTGCGGGACGAATACAAAGCGGATTATTACAGTTTGATCGCCCTTGCATACGCCAGTACGGACGACCTCGAGCGCGCACAGTCACGCCTGGCCCAGATTCCCGATCCCGATTACGCCAGCACGCTCAGCCAACTTGCCCAGATTCGCCTGGCCGCAGGCCGGCCCGAACGGGAGGTGCGTGCGCTCGCCCTGCTGGCGGCCGCACTCGGCGAAAGCCCGGCTCCCTTTGCCACAACGCCTTCCACGCAGGGAGACAGTTCCCCGACTCCGGCAACTGCCACGCGGACGGCCACCATCACCCGGCTGCCGCGCACGAACACTCCCACAGCGACTCCCGGTGCGCCATTCGAAATGGTCGAAAAGGAGTTGGTCTGCAATTTAGATCTAAAGGTACCGCTGATCCAGATCGAAGTCATCGATGCCGCCGGCCAACCCGTCCCCGGGATCGAAGCGCTGGTCATCTGGGATGAGGGGGAAGATCACTTCTTCACCGGATTGAAACCGGAACTCGGGATCGGCTACGCGGATTTCACCATGCAGGTAGGAGTCTCCTACACCTTGCAGTTGGTGGATGCGGACATCCCCGTGACTGGACTGTTTGCCGAAGAATGCGCAGGCGAAGACGGCGAGACGTTCCCCGGCTCTTGGTTGCTCACCTTTCAACAGCCCGCTGCAGAAAACTGATCTTGCCACCCGTGACGTTTTTCGTCACGGGCCATCCCTCTCCGCCCGTTGGTTAGAGGCCGGCGCTCGAGCCGGATACATCGGGAAGCAGATGTTCCGGCACCTGAACGGCCACCACTTCTCCGCGCGCACAAACTTCGCCTTCCGCATAGAGATCGGAAGTGACGATCACCTTTCTACCTTTGATCTCCTTGATCTTGCTGCGAATCTCCAACTCTACTCCCAGTGGCGTCGGGCGAAGATAATCGACGTGTAATGCGGCGGTCAGGAAGCGGAGCGGCGGATCCGAATCCATGGGGCGCCCCTCAGCGCGGTAGGCCGCCGCGGCCGCCGAACCCGTGCTGTGGCAGTCGATCAGGGATGCGATCAATCCCCCGTAAACATACCCGGGAAAGGCGATGTGGTAAGGTTCCGGAGTGAACCTCATCACGGTCTCCTCCCCGTCCCAGTGACTTTTAATCTGCAGGCCGCGGTCGTTCAAGCGACCGCAGCCATAGCAGTGGCTATATTCCTCACGGTAGTAATCCTGAAACGCCTTCTCTGGCATGTGCAATTCTCCTCGTGCACGCTTAGCTCATATATAAGGACGACAACTCATCCTTGCAGGACCGAAACGCCAACCCGCGATCTCGAACGATGCAATCCTTGATGTTACTTTTTCTCAACGGTCTCGAGCCAGGTCCGGATGGATTTTTCGTGATCCGGGTAATGCCAATCCATGTTTGCGGAAATCATCTCCCAAAGAGGGCGCCCGTTCCGCCATGGGAAACGGTCGGGATCGAGCAGCACCTGTTCATCGATTTCTTCGATGATTCTCAGAGCTTCAGCGTAGGAAGCGTGGAACTCTTTCAACACTCTTTCCAATTCCAAACCGCGCTGCTGTTCGAAAGTCTCTTCATTCCAGCGATCCAGATCGTCCCACGTCATCCCGGAGGGCAGCATTTCGGGTTCCCGGTCTTGAAGCGATTCTTTCAGCCAGACGATCATGCGTCGTTCCCAGGTGCTGACGTGGGAGAGAAGATCTTTCACCGATTTCTCGCCTTCCACCCCGGGAACCAACATATGGCTCTGCGGAACTGCGGCAACCGTCTGCTCCAACTTGACACGCTCCCGCCGAATGGATTCCAGCAGTTTGCGCTTGTTCATTTTCTCATCCATGCTCTCCGCCTCATATCGGAAAGTAAACCGAAAATTCTAGAACACGAACGCTCAGCGATTGGCGCCTACTCCGCATTTCTACGCCGGCGCTCGCGCAGGATTTCCCGGATGTGCGGACCCAATTCGGCGATGATGGGGGAGGGCTGGCGCGGCTGCCAGAGTTTCTGCGCTTCTTCTAGGGGCTGCGGCCAGGACTCGGACGAATGCACGATCTCCCCCGGCCGATCGGCATGCGTCAGAATTCCCAGGCACTGGCGAAGCACGCGCATTTGCTGCGCTGCATCGTGCGCCCGGCCCAGGGTCTGGCCGAATGGGAATTCGACCGCCAGCGTACGAGGCACCCCGATTTTCTCCGCCCAGAACGGCATCATCGTCACCAAAATCGTGCTCAGGCCGGCATCCTCGAGTGTGCGTGCCAACACGGGCAAGTTGATCGCACAATCCGGTCAAGTCGGTGTGAGCAGCACACACTGGACCCCCTCGGAGAGCAGTCGATCGGCGACATGTGGACCGTAGACCTCACGCCACGCACTGGCGTCCGGTGGATACCCCTGGAAACCCATGAACGAATAGGCAAACTCCGCCAGCCCGCCGATCTCTTCCGCCCGCACCAATTCACGCATGCGGTCTATGGGCAGGAGAACGTTGATATCCTCGAGCACCATCTCTTGATTGATGTGCAGATGGCTGATGCGGATTTCGTGCAGATCGACGTCTGTCGGGATCGTGCGGAACGTCGGATCTCCCCAGGTGGGCTCTTTCCTTTCTCGTTCGATGTCGAAAGGAGGCTCGCTGCCGGAGTGATAGAGGCCCCCAGAGGTTACCAGCCCGAAGATACATTCTTCCACAGGTCGCGGCAGCGGCGTCCAGGGAATGGGCAGTTCCGGCTCACGCTCGGTCGCCTTATAAAACGCTGCAATGATTCGAGGCAAATATCTAAAACTATCGACCGGCATACAATCCTCCCACTGCCATCCGTGTGAACCTTGCGGGTCATTTGCCTTCGGGTTTGATCGACTACATTCCCGCAGGCCGGATTCATCCCTATTCTAAAGGCAACGACCGGATTATCAAGAATCTTTGAAACCCGGAGTCAGTTTCCATTGCAAAGGCATGTGATCCGGAAATATCGAATTGAGTCTGCCAATATTGACGAATTGTATCCACTTTCGTACAATCGTGGTACCCGTGCGATGATTGGAGCGCCCGATGCTCAACAAGGAACATCTTATCGACGGTTTTGCCCTCAATCTTTCTCTCATCCAAAGACAGTGTGACGGGCTCCAGCACGAGGACAGCCTGCTACAGCCCCCTTTTCGCGGCAACTGCCTGAATTGGGTTCTCGGGCACATCCTCGTCGGGCGGGATCGGGTTTTACGTCTACTGGGGGAAGAGCCCACACTTTCGCCGGAAGAAAAGGATCGCTACGAAACCAATTCCGAGCCGATCACGCTGGACAGCGAGGAAAACCTCGGGCTAACCGATTTGCTGGCTCGTCTGCAAACGGCACAAGAGCGCATCTCGACCGGCCTGCAGCGCGCCACCCCGGACGATCTCGCGAAAGCAATCGATATAGAAACTCCCACCGTAACAGTCGGGAAGAAAATCTTCGGTTTGTACTTCCACGATACCTACCACACCGGGCAAACGGAGCTGTTGCGTCAATTGGCCGGAACGAACGATAAGATTGTGTAGCTGCAATGAGAAGCTGAATAGATCGATTCTACGGTTCTTCCACTGCCGCTTCAGAAGCCGCCTGGCTTTCATCGAGATTCTCTTGCGTTTCCTCTTGTTCCGCTTCGCCCGAAAAACCGAGATCGATTTCCTCTTCCATGGTGATCTTGCCCCGCAGAAAGGCGCCCTCTTCTGTCGAAAATGAGGTCGTGACGACGTCCCCCCAGATGCGGCCGTTGCGCGTGATCTCTACTTTGCGGGCAGTGATGTCCCCCTTGACGGAGCCGGCGACGACCAACGTCACGGCGCGGATGTGTTCGCAAGTGACTCTCCCCCCTTCCCCGACCACGACCAATCCCTGCAGGGAAATATCCCCATCGAAAACCCCCTCGATGCGCACGCCACCCGTGCCGGAGATTTGCCCCTGCCAGATGATTCCAGGCCCGAGCACGGAATCCACCCGCTCGGGTACCGGCTGGGTTTCGGCAGGCATGTCGCTCGTTCTACGAAACATTCGACCTCCAGCGTCGTTCGAATGGGAGCATACTCGCTCAGGGAATGGATGTCAATGTACCGGCAGCCGCAAGAATTGTCCGGCCTCCAAAGCACAGCATTATGAATCTACAGTGATTGGATATCCGCTGCGGCGGGCAAACCACCTGCGCTCTCGGCTCTCAACACGGCGTTCGTGATCGCCCGGGCGACGACTTCGGCGCCGTAGGCGCCGACGAGATTGACGTCCGCGCCTTTCTTGCCCGTGGCGAGGGCGATGATCGTATCCCCGTCATACATCGTATGTGCGGGCCGCACCGCACGCGCGACGCCGTCCTGCGCCATCTGCGCCAGTTTGTTCACTTCTTCCTTATCCAGCTGCGCGTTCGTAGCCACGACCCCGATCACCGTGTTGCTTCTCGCGGCAAAGCGTAAGGCAGTCTTGCCCACCATGCCCCTCATGACCGCAAGCGTGTCGGCGAAGGGCCCTTCGCCTCCGATCGCGATCGGTCCCACCTTCGCCGGACGAGCTCCCGCCAGAATATTTCCCGTCCGCGGATCGACGACGTCCCCGAGCGCATTGACGGCCATGAGCGCGCCAACGACGATGCCGCCGCCCAAATCCGCGCTTGCCGCGCCGATCCCGCTCTTCATCGCGCCCGCCATACCCAGGATCTTCCCCACACTGGCTCCCATGCCCGCGCCGGCGTTTCCCTCCTGCACGCGATCGTGCGTGGCGTTCTGGCAGGCAAGGTATCCCATCTCGGCATCCGGCCGGACGTCCGGTCGTCCCAGGCCCAGATCGAAAAGAATTACTGCGGGCACGATCGGCACTTTGGCGATCATCGTGTCGTGTCCGATGTCGCGTTCCTCGAGATAGCGCATCACGCCCCCCGCGGCATCCAGGCCGTAGGCCGAGCCTCCGGCGAGCAAGACGGCGTGGACTTTCTCCACCAGATGGGACGGGCGCAGCAGATCCGTCTCGCGCGTCCCCGGCGCGCCGCCGCGCTGATCGACCCCGCCGATGGCGCCGTCCGTGCAGAGCAGCACCGTGCACCCCGTCAGTGCCTGGGCATCGTCTGCATGGCCGACCATGATTCCCGCCACATCGGTGATCGAATCTTTGAACTTCATGCGACACCCCTAACTCCCGCAGTTAGGATCGAGCCCGGCATTCGGACCGAACCGCGCTTCGCCATCCCGACGCCGTCAACTTGTTCCCCGCATGCAGCGGTCATCCGCGGCATCGGGAAAATTCGTTCATCCCAACTTGTAACCAAACCTGCGCAGCAGGGACATGCGTTCCCGGATTTCCTTCTCGCCTTCGACGCCGGCGCTTTTAACGCCATCGATTACGCCCAACACGCCGCGCCCTTGTTCGCTTTCCGCCAGGATCACCTCCACGGGATTCGCCGTGGCGCAGAAAACGCTGCAAACTTCAGGTACGGCCTTCACGGCATTGAGCACGTTGACCGGGAACACGTTCCCCAAACATATAATGAACACGTGCCCCGCGGAGAGCGCCAGCGCATTTTCCTTCGCCAGGTCGACCAGGTCGTCGTCCGTGCCGCTGATGCGTACGAGCGCCGGTCCGGACGATTCGCAGAAAGCCAGCCCGAACTCAATCCCCGGCACAGCGCCCACCAGCGCTTCGTGAAGGTCCTCGACTGTTTTAATGAAGTGCGATTGCCCGATAATCACGTTCACCGCTTCGGGCTTTTCGATCTTGACGGTCAACAATTCCATTCGCTCATCTCCTCCCTGGCAGTCAACCTATGAGATGCATAGTCTTGCTTCATTGTAACCCAGGCGAAGGCACGAAGACCACATTTTTTTATGCCCCTAATTCAGCTAAACCAGCCCCGGACGACGCATCCAGTCCGGCGTTGCCAACATCACAGCGGGAGATAACACACCTGCCAGCGATCGCCACGAGTGCCAAGCCCGAAGAAAAGCGCCTGGCTTACTGCGGCGCGAAAGAACGGGGCTGTGGAAATTACAATCCATTGTTCATTTTCAATTCGGTCGACGGGCCTCGGCCATTTCGAGACATGTTACGCAGCCCAATTGTTAATCAAACTCGAGGCCCAACTGTCGATCCGGGCCAGCAGATCGCGGTGGATGAATGGGCCGGCCGAGAATCGCGGCGAATTGACGCACGCTCGCAGGGCTGTGGCCCGCAAAATGGTTGTTGAAGAACCCGTAAACATCCACGCCGGCGTCCAGAAAACCGGCCACGATATCGGCCCAGGTTTCGAGCTCCTTCGTCCGATCGATCTGGATGCGGTCGAAGACCTGAATGTCCTCCCGTCTGCCCAACCAGCGAATCTCGCTGAAATCCGCCGTGACCCAATCCAGCCGTGGCATGTAATGTAAATCTTGCAGCACGAGCGCCGCGTTGTGACCGGCGAGCATCTCGCGAAACGCCGGCGTCAGCCACTTGCGGTTGCGCACTTCCACGGCGTAGCGCGGGCCAGCCGGTAGATCCCCCAGGAAGCTGTCCAATCGATCGAAGAATTCGGGTGTGAAGTCGTAGGCAAATTGCAGGGTGAGCACGGCCAACTTTTGCTTCAGAGCCTGCATGCTGCCGACGAACGCCTGCGCGTCTTCAAGCGCACCTTCGAGTTTTTTATCGTGCGTGATCAATTTGGGGAATTTCGCCGCAAATTTGAAGTCCGCCGGTGTGCGCTGATACCAGCCGCGTATCGTCGTCGCTCGGGGCATACCGTAAAACGTGGAATCGATCTCCACCGTCGAAAATTGACGGGCGTAGGCCTCCAAATAGGCTCGCGGGGAGGTTCCCTCGGGATAGAAAGGACCCACCCAGTCTTTGAATGAAAAGCCCTGCGTGCCCAAATACAGATTCCCCGTTCGACCTTCCATAATGAAAATTAGATCACATTCTTGTGAGGGGTGCTGAATATTGATTTTTCTGGACGCAGGACGACCGTGAAATCCGCGGCCTGAATGCGAAGATTCTCAATCCGCCGAGGCCAGCAATTTCACCACGTGACCCAGGATGTACTCGGCAACCTGGGACTTGCTCATTACGGGCAACTCTATCGGGTCGCCGTTTTTGGTCAACACAGTTACACGGTTGGTGTCCACACCGAAACCTGCATCGACAGCCGTTATGTCGTTGGCGGCGATCAGGTCCAGGCCCTTCTGCTTCAGCTTCGCCCGTGCGTTGTCGACCAGGTCCTGACTCTCCGCAGCGAAACCCACAATCACGGTCGGCTTTTTGCGCTTCTTGCGCTGCGCCGACACGAGCGCAAGGATGTCATCCGTGGGCTCCAACTTCACTTCGGGCGCTCCCTCTCTGCGTTTGAGCTTCTCATCGACGGAGCGGTTTGGCCGGAAATCGGCCACCGCCGCGGCCATGAGCAGCACGTCGGCGCGCTCGGTTCTCTCCAATACCGCCTGGCGCATTTCCTCTGCAGTATCGACATCGATACGCTCGGCTCCGACCGGTGTTGGCAGCATGGTTGGCGCGCTGATGAGGATCGTCTTCGCGCCGCGATCGATCGCTGCTTGTGCCAGGGCAAAGCCTTGTTTGCCGGAGGAACGGTTGGCGATCACGCGCACCGGATCGATCGGTTCCTGGGTGCCGCCGGCCGTCACGACGACGGTTCGCCCTCGCAGCTCTCCACCCTGTCCGAGAATGAAGCGCACGTAGCCGAAAAGCTCCTCCGGCTCCAGCATGCGGCCCTTGCCGACCAACCCCGAGGCCATACGGCCTTCGGCGGGTCCGAGAATATAAACTCCTCTTTCTTCCAGGGCCGCGAGATTCGCCTGTGTCGCCGCGTTGGAGAACATCCCCGCATCCATGGCCGGTGCGACGGCCAACGGGCAGGCTGCGGCCAGCGCCGAAAGGGTGAGGAAATTGTCGGCTTGCCCGTGAGCCAATTTGGCCAGGCTGTTCGCCGTCGCCGGCGCCAGAATGCATAAGTCGATCTCGTGCGTCAGACCGATATGAATCACGTGCGCTTCGCTGCCCCACAGGTCGTCGTCCGTGTACGCCCGCCTCCCGGTCACGGATTGGAACGTCAGCGGGGTGACGAAGCGCTGCGCCGCCCGCGTCAGAATGACGTCCACGACGACGCCCGCCTTCGTCAATCTGGAAGCCAGGTCTACGGCCTTATAGGCCGCGATCGAGCCCGTCACGCCTAAAAGAAGGTGCCGATCCTTTAAAACCGGGATCCCGTCGTTCTGCGGCATATCATCGACCTCGTGATCGAACGCTTCGCGCTTTCCAGCACGTATCGGTAAGAAACGATCCTGTACCCATTGTACAATGAACCAACCCCGTTGGGGACGATGGCGGTGGGAATCAGAAAGTCAAGTTGTACTTCAGGGTCATGATCGCAGTAATCTTTCAATGAGCAAACCCACTGCTGCGAGGCCGTCCGGGGAATCTTCCAAACGCGTATCGACCACTGCTATTCGATAAGGTACCAAACGCTGAAATCATCGAAACTCACACCGGCGTCCGGCTTCTGTGCGCTTCCCAGGTAGAGTGCAAACTGCCCATGAACGCTCTCATGCCAGCCCGCAGGAATCGAGCGATTGTCCACCCACTTCCCGTTGATATAGAAATCGACGTCCGTGCCCTTCACCATGACGCCGATGCGGTTGACCGCCCCCGCGCCGCTTTGGATCATTTCACTGCCCGTCAACATTCTGCGATCGCAGTCGAGCAGCGTTCCCCCAAGCCAAGAACACACCGGGCTGTCGGTCGGGGGCCAGTATGTTTTGCCGACGAAGTACTCCCCACCGCAGCTGACGCCGAACATCAGGCCGCGGTCCGCAGCCTTATCCCCGCGAAAGACGATACCGGCAGTATCGCCAGGGACGCATCGATCACCGTTGAATATCAGAAAATCGACGTAGAAATCCTCGGCGTCGATGAACGACCAATACCAGGTCCATAGGCCCCGCGAGGTGAAGGTAATTCTATAGCGGCCGTCTTCGTACCAGGCGTTCGCCGCACCTGCGGAATTGGTGGGGAATTTCCCCGCACCGCCATCGAAATCGTCCCCGTCCTGAGGCACCCCCCAGCCGAAGGCCGGATCGAAAACGGCGCGTTCCAGACTCCCCGCAGCCTCTTCCTCGCCATCGCCAGTGTCATCATCCGTAGGCGTCGCCGTGTCTTCGATCTCCGCTTGCGCCGTGGCCGTGGCGGTGGGGTGAGGCGAATCGGCCCGCAGTTCAACTTCCTGAGTGAGCCTGGCTTGCTCCAGCGCCAGCGTCGTCGCCTGTACTTCGAGTGCCGTCTGGGTCGAGGCGATCGATTCGGCCAACCGTTCTGACGGCAAGCTGCACGCCAGGGAAACGATGAACAATGCGGCGAAACCCAAAAGGATGGGGATTTTGTTCACGCTCGAACGCATCCCCATCCCTTTCCGAGTCCTTGTTCCCCTTGGTAATTCACATCAATTTCAGCAATGCGATATTGACGACGTACCTCAATCGAGATACCAGATATTGAAATCGTCGAAACTCACGCTGGCATTCGGCTTCTGCGCCGTTCCCAGGTAGAGCGCAAAATTGCCATGTACAAACACACCCGGCGTATAGTTCGCCACAGAACGATTGGCGACCCATTTACCGTTGATGTAAAAATCGATATCGTCCCCGCGTGCCATGACGCCGACCCGGTTGACCGCTCCCGGACCAGGCTGGATCAGGTCGCTCGGATACAATGTCCGAGCAGTCGGATCAATGACTCCGGCTTCTGAGAAATCGAAGATAACGCCGTCCGAACCCGGAACGGCGGTGAACCCGATGAAGTACTCTCCACCGCAGCTGATGCCGAACATCAAACCATAATCGGCGTCCTTATGACCACGAAATACGAAACCTGCCGTATCACCGGAAACACACTGGTCGCCGTTGTAGACCAAAAAATCGGCGTAGAAGTCCGCGGCGTCGATGAACGACCAATACCAGGTCCAGCGGTTGCGCGAGGTGAAGGTGATATTGAAGCGTCCGTCTCCATACCAGGCCGTAGCTGCTCCCGCACTGCTCGACGGGAACTTACCTGTCGCGCCGTCGAAATTATCACTGTCATGTCCGGCGCCCCAGCCATAAGCCGGATCGTACGAGGCGCGCTCCAGGCTGCCTTCCACTGCCCCGGAAGATTCTTCCTCGGCCTCTACCGTAGATGTGGGGGTAGTATCCGCAGTCTCTTCTTCCACCGCAGGCTCTTCCACATCCGGTGGAGCAGCCGATTCCTCCTGCGATTCCGCTGCCTGGGTGAGTACGGCCTTCTGCAGCGCCAGGGTCGTGGCTTCCACCTCGAGCGCTAGCTGTGTGGCCTCCACCGAGCCGGATGATTGATTGGCGGGAAGAGCGCAGGCCAGGCTGGCGAGGAACAGGAAAACGAGGCACATCCATGCTGCAGCAGATTTACGAAGGTGGTAACTTTTCATGAGAACCTCCTTGATACGACTCGATCGCGTGCGAGATAAGCATTTTGCGACGTTGGTCGTCTCTATGGACATAACGAATTGCATCCAACGATTGTGACGTTTCACAGAATCCCGGGCAGTTCTATCCCCATAATAGACTTAAGCCGGGTGGTCGGCAAATCCGTTTCTGCCCCAAACGAAGCGCCCAAGAGTGGCATCTCCGGCCGGCTGACGGGGGCAATTGTCCATCCTGATCCTCTGATATACTTCATCACCGCGTTGGATTCAATCGCTGAACGGAGTCATGCATGGCAGAAGATCCGGAAACCTTCATTCACGAAGTCACCGAACGGCTACGCACGCTTCACATCCAATTCTCGGGCGCCATGTGGCAGTCCGCGACCACGGGCACAGAACAAGCGGCACAGCGTGAGAAAGACACCAAAGCCGAGTTGATGCGTTTTTGGGCCGACAAGCAATTGTATGAAACTGCGAAGGAACTTCACGAAACGAGCACCACGGACGATCCGCTGCAACGTCGCACGCTGAAGCGTATCTACCTCTCGAGCTCGAAAGCGCAGCAAGACGAAGCGACCATCGAGGCCATTACCAATCTCGAGACAGAAGCCCAACGCTGTTTTTACAACTTCCGCGCCCTCGTCGACGGAAAATCGATCAGCGACAACGAAGTGGAAAACATCCTACGCACCAGCCGTGACTCTGCCGTCGTGCGCCAGGTTTGGGAAGCGAGCAAGCGCATCGGAGAAGAAGTCGCCGACCACGTGCGCGAATTGGCGCATCTGCGCAACAAATCCGCCCGGGCCCAGGGTTTCCGCGATCACTTCCAGCGCTCGCTGGTCCTCAACGAAATCGAAGAGGCACATTTGGCTGCGCTCTTCACCGAACTCGAAAAAGCCAGCCGAAAGCCGTTCCTGCGCTTGAAGAAAAGGATCGACCGGATCCGCGCCGAGCATTTCTCAATCGACGCGGCGGATCTCCGGCCCTGGCATTACGGCGATCGCTTCTTCCAGCGCGCGCCGGAGCTCAGCAAAGTGCCGCTGGATCCCTATTTTGCGGATCGAGATCCCGTCGAGTTGGCCCTCGAGACCTACGACGGAATGGATATCGACGTACGCGGCATTCTCGACCGTTCCGACCTTTACCCTCGTGAAGGCAAAGACCAACATGCCTTCTGTATCGACATCGATCGGGAAGGTGATGTACGCACGCTGAACAACCTGGAACCTTCCCACCGCTGGACATCCATTCTGCTTCACGAACTCGGCCACGCCGTTTACGACGAGCACATCGACCCCAAGCTGCCGTGGATCCTGAGAACCCCACCTCACCCACTCTCCACGGAAGCCATCGCATTGTTGATGCAAACGCAAACCTACGACCACACATGGCTGAGCAGTGTGCTGGGAATCAAGGACGACGAAGCGGCACGCTTGTCTTCCGCCGCCGTCGAGCAGCAGCGCGCCCAACGGCTGGTCTTCACCCGCTGGGCGCTGGTGATGACGGATTTCGAGCGTGCGCTCTACGCCGATCCCGACCGGGATTTGGATACATTGTGGTGGGATCTGGTCGAGAAATACCAGGCGCTGCAGCGGCCCGAAAATCGAAGTGCACCGGACTGGGCTGCAAAGTACCACATCGCCCTCACGCCCGTCTATTATCACAGCTATGAGATCGGCCATCTCGTAACCTCGCAGTTGCAGGCGTTCCTGATCGGTCAGATGGGCGCCCGCCTGGGACAACCCGAGGTCGGCCAATGGCTGATCGAGAACTATTTCCGACCCGGCGCCAGCCAGGATTGGGCGAGCCACGTCGAAAGCGTGACCGGAGAGGCGCTGAACCCGAAATACTTTGTGGACACCATCCAATAGCGCCCGGAAACGTATGATCCTTCAAAAGTAGAACACCGGCAAGGTGAAACCGATGACCAAACCCAACCTGTCAGACTCCATCATCGTCGTGTCTGGACTGCCCCGCTCCGGGACGTCGATGATGATGAACATGCTCGCAAGCGGTGGACTCGAACTTCTCACCGATGGCATCCGCGAGGCGGACGATGACAATCCCCTCGGCTACTACGAATACGAAACGGTGAAGCAGCTCAAAGAAGGCGAGACGGCCTGGGTGAATAACGCCCGAGGCAAAGTCGTCAAGATCATTTCCTATCTGCTTCCCAGGCTCCCCGAAGACTTCCACTATCGCGTCATTTTCATGCAGCGCGAACTCGACGAGGTGCTTGCCTCACAGCGAAAGATGATCGTCCGGCGCGGCGAAAATCCCGACAAGATCGATGATGAGAAGATGAAAACGATTCTCGAGAATCACTTACGGCATATCGATGCATGGCTCCGACAACAAGTTCACATCGAGCGCATCGATATGCCGTATAAAGAAATCGTCAAAGATCCTCAGCCTTATGTCGAGGAGCTCGCTCGATTTCTCGGCCGAACACTCGATATAGATTCGATGATCCACACCGTCGAACCCAAACTTTACCGTCAGCGTAAGTAAGATATGAACCGCGATGCCGACTTCGGGATGCGCGCAATCAGGTCCGCGGCTTCAACGAACTGCAAACAATCCCCGACATGGTTTATAATGTCGGGGATCACAAATCGATAGGTTCACCAAATCGGGAAATACGGTAGCCCTGTTTGAAACAGAACTGTATGAACCCTGTTTGAATTCACATTCGTATCGATTCGAGGATAGAGGTGCAACCATGTATATTGATCCGAACACCGGAGGCCAGATTTTTCAGCTCTTGGCGGTTCTATTTGCGGCGATCTCAGGGATGGTCCTGGTGTTTTCAAGCAAGATTCGCATGTTTTGGTCGAGGTTGAAGCGGCGATACCGAGAAGCGGGGAGCGACAACCCGGTTGAAATCGAAAATACGGACGCAGATTCAACCCCGGATCAGTAAAGCCGGGACTCACAGTTACTTGTAGATGAAAACCATCATCATCGGATTCGATGCGTTCGATCCCACTTTTTTCGAACGATTGCACGACCAAGGGAAACTGCCAAACCTGGGAGAGTACGTCGCAAACAAAGGATACGCCCGATTGGCTGTCGCCAACCCCGCACAGAGCGAAGTGTCCTGGACCAGCATCGCTACCGGCATGAACCCGGGCGAACACGGACTCTTCGATTTCGTACACCGCAACCCATCCAATTACGCCCTGCACGTTTCCTTGCTGCCGACCAGCAGATCGGCTCTCGGGGTGCAATTCGTTCCCCCGCACAACGCCTACACCGTCTTCGAGTACGCCGTGGAGATGGGGTATCCCGCTACGACGCTGTGGTGGCCGGCAACATTCCCCGCCCGCAGACAGTCCCCCGTACGAACGATCCCCGGGCTCGGCACGCCGGACATCCTGGGCCGTTTGGGCGTGGGGACTTTCTTCCAGCTCGACCCAAACCCCGCAGAAAAGACAACCAAGACCAACGTAGAGAACCTCTCGCAAGATGGCAAGCAAAAAGCATACGGCGCCTTGAAGGGGCCGCTGCTCAAATCGAAAAATTCGGACGACAAGCAAGCCTCGCTTGCATTCGAGATCGAATGGATCGACGCCGATAACGCCAGATTACGAATCGACAAGAATGTCATTCCGCTGCAGAATGACCGCTGGAGCCCGTTTGTCGAACTCGTCTTCAAGCTTCGCCTCGGCGTTTCTGTGCGCGCGATCACGCAGGTCCTGCTGACAGAAAATTCCCGCGGTCCCGGTTTGTACTTCCTCCCGCTGCAGATCCACCCTCAAAAAGCTGTGTGGCCGTATGCCAATCCGGGCAGTTTCGCCAAGGGA
>Ga0307426_1001275_pt1 | contig 16762 bp, 9 predicted proteins | sample SalMarWE160340MG_FD_202165 | JGI IMG/M metagenome (GOLD analysis project Ga0307426, IMG submission 202165) | Salt marsh sediment microbial communities from the Plum Island Ecosystem LTER, Massachusetts, United States - WE1603-40 | ecosystem: Environmental > Aquatic > Marine > Intertidal zone >... | reverse complement strand
GTGTTCCAGATATTTCTGACATCCGTCGTTTTGCCGTCACCGTCGACGCCCAGCGTACTTCTTGCATCCGTTTCGCTGGCTCGCCAGTGACCATCGCCGGTTTGGGAGTAGTAGAATGTAAAGAACACGGATGCACTTTCAGTTTCAGTATCCTTAGACCATCGCGTCATCGCCAGGCGAACCTGACAGCCGTCATGATCGGCACACAGCGCCTTCAATGTGTCGTGCGGGATTGTTTTCGTCTTCCCGCCATAGGCCCGTCCACTCAATGAAAGGTGATAGCGCGGCGATATCTGGTAGGTATGCTCGGGCAGATCGTCTACTTGCAAGCGGCCTGAATGAGTGATTTTGCCATAAATCATAGCATTGCCCATCACCTCCAATTTTGATTTTGGATCGAATGTCCCGATGCCGACGTTGCCGGCACTATTAACTGTCATACGATTTGTGTGACTGCCTTTAGCGTCATGTGTGTAAAATGATGTGGTTTGTCCGCTGATCTGGATCAAGGCACCGGGGGCTGTGGCCTGCCACTTTTGACCGTCATACCACTCATTGGTTGCCAAATGGACACCGTAGCCTCCGGAGCTTAAATAGGCATTCCCGACTTTGATTGCCTGATTCTGGGCAATCTCCAACTTTGCCTGTGGTTGGTCTGTGCCGATGCCGACATTGCCGTTGCTTTGCAAGATGGTCAAACGATCGATATTGGCTTCATCGCGCAATCCGAAATAGGTGCTGCCTGCTATCAAACCGGCGTGTCCCGCAGTATCCCCAAATCGTATTGCTGCAGCAGAACCTGCAGGTGCTCTGACTTCCAACTGCGCTTGGGGCTGGGTCGTCCCAATGCCGACCTGGCCGCTCGAGTCAATAAACAAGGCATCATCGCTATTTTGCTGCGATTGCAGGTTGCCGTCCAGCAGCAGGAAGGCTGCCAGAAAAATCAGCCCGAAAGCCCAACGCCTTGAAATCGCCCGCCGATCGGTTCGTGAAGCGCTGGATTGGGGTTTCATGCGCCCGTTTTCCAACGCGACCATCATTTTCCGGACTGCCGCCAACTCGGCTTCGAGTTCATTGATACGTTTTTTTAATTGATCATTCATTCTTCAGACCTCCTTATTCATTGTGCCTGTGGGCAGGGCATTGATTTTTTGATGGTTTTTGCTTCAGTCAGGAGGTGTTGTGCACCCGCTTTATTGCAGCACGGCTGTTCCGTCAGGCAGTGCAATATGGCGTAAGTGCAAGATAAAAAGCACTGACGTGCTACTGCCTTTTCGGCCGATGGCTGAAAATTGGAGCAGCCCCCCCCCTATGCGGATGGTAGTTGACTCAAAGCTTCATAATGAATGCCAACTTATAATAGGGCGGCAAATGATTCTGTGTGCTAGTACCGGGAGCTGAAGAGCCTGTGCTTCCCCCCAGGGGGTGCGAGTGGTTACCAGTCAGTCCGTGGTCTGCTCCGATTCCAAAATAGCCGCCACTGCCTTTTCGATCACCGGTATTGGCCGGTAAGGAATGATTGTGTGAATTCACAACGTGATTATGCGACGTTGACCCACCGCCCGCCCCGGGATTTTCTCCAGTCTTAACGCCGCGAATAAACTGGTCTTGTAAATCGGGCGTCCCGTTTTGCCCGTTGCAAAGTACCCAACCGGCCGGAACACTATTAATCGGGCCGGACCACATCACAATGGTGCCGGATGGTAAAGGACTGCCATTGTTGGAGGAACTATTTGCGCTTATTATTGTCCCGGTGCCGAGTTTGACCGTCTGGTCATCGCCGTTAACCACCGCTACCAGCAACCAATTGCTGGGTGCATTGAATTCGTGTGTATATCTTACAATGCGAAAGTTGACAGCTCGTGAATTGCCTCCGACGGTATGAACAGCATACAGCGCCTCCCATGGATTTAGGACAATTCCAGCTGCGTTTGCAGAGCGAGTCTTTCCATCATAAACATTTTGGGCGGGTATATCGGATTGCGGCTGAATGATATCCACATTCCACTCGCGAAAGTTTTTGATTTCTCCATCGAAATAGCGATAAATCGCTGCGTTCATTTCAAGCGGTTGCCCGGTGCCGACCAGGTTACTTTCCCTCCCCCACTCATGGTAAATTGGGCTTTCTGATAATCGTTCGCAGCTCCACTCATGACACCCGTTCCGGTATCCAAAGCTGATCTTGGCTGATTCGTTCCAATGCCGACACGGCCATTGGAATCAATATGCAAAGCATCCGCAATATTTTCCTCCACTTGAAGATTGCCATTTAACAACATGAAAGCTGAAAGAAAAATCAGCATGATAGCCGGACGTCTAAAAATCATAAACCGAGAGGCATCGTTAGCTGTTTTATTGGGGGGCAGTTTTGGCAGGTGATTAAAAGTCGCTCTATGATTCATTTTGCATACCTTTCGCTTAAATCAATTTAGAACCAAAGTTTTATTTCTGGTCGGATCTCAAAAACCGACCTTGCAGCTCAGGCGAGCGCCTTTCTTTATCGCAAATTCCGGCTTGAAGCCTATTGTGCCGCCGGATTTAAGAATGATGCTCATTTTGTCAATGGTGACATTTTGGACAGTAATTGACTTCTGGGCAAGAAAAGCGGTCTCATGATGAATTGCATCTTGTTTGTCCAAATTCAGATCTCCCACAAGCAAATTTTTGGGCGTGATGGCAAACAGGTGATTATCGTTTCGGGTGAAAAGCGTTCCATCAGGGGCAATCAGTAAATTGGGTAGAAAATTTCTGCTCTCGCGGTCGCTTGCTGAGACGGTTTTTGCAACCTCCAGTTTTTCGAACAGTGGTTTGAATTCGAAAGGATCGTCCTTCGGTCCCCAAGTATAGCCGCGCACCGTCTGCGGATCGCTGACGCGGTCGATCACATACACATTGTCATTTCCATCCAGCACGAGAATACTGCGCGGGCTTATTGGATCATTTATTTTAGAGCAATTCAGTATGTCTTCCGCTTTGGAGTCATAGCGACAGAGTTTTCCTCCCTCCCCCTGGCGCTCTTGGTTAATAAATATTGCATTGCCATTTGAGGCGATCACGGGCTGAGAAAGCCGTCCCGCAGTTGATATCGTTGTCAGGTTCTGACCTTCAGCATCATACACATTCAGACAGTTGCCTGAATAGTAGCCCGTGGTTACATAAACCAAGCCATCATGGCCGGCAACCGGCACCGGGGGGTTTTCTTGGAACATTTTCGCATCTTCCGGCGCGGGCTTTTCGCACTTGCTGCCGTCAGACGGGGTGGTGAGGTTTATTATCGGCTGCCGCCATTTTGGCGTTCCGTCCGTATTGTCAAGCGCCACCAGCAGGCCTTGCGCGGCATCGACCGTATAGGCGACGCTTTCGTCCTTGCCAAGGGTAATCCGGCCGAAGGTATTCTCGTCGGCTGTGTACTTCCAAAAAATCTTCAACTCCGGATATGGGGTTAAGGCATAAATTCCCCTGTTGGTAGAAAGATAAATGGTTCCGTTATAACCAAGGGTCGGGGTTGACCGAACACTGACTGCTTCTTGCAACTTTAGTTGCGCCTTCCAATCAGGCGATCTTAATTTTTGGCCGGCGTCTTTGAGATTTAAAATTTCAAGGGTATTTTCCGTGACAATGTAAAGGCGACCCTTTTGATCAACTAAGGGTTGAAATTTTGCAACTGCGCCAATATCCTGATCGTTCCCCCACAGAGGCCGGCCGTTGCCGCTTACCGCCGAGATGAAAAATTTGCCTGGTCCTTGCTTTTCCGGACTGTTTGGGGCGACATCTTTTTGGGTATGAAAGAAAAGATTACCATTATAAACTACGGGATCTCCTTTGATATAACCGGCCGGTGAGTAAACCACATTCAGCGCTACTTCGCTGCCATGGGTGTTATACTTCCATGGCGTTCGGCCGGTATGCTGCGGATCATAGTTGTATTGCGGCCAGCCGGTTTCCGCCACCGTAAGACCCATGTAATATTTAACAATGAGCTTAGGCTGGGTATTGAAGCAGGAAGTATTCTCTTCCGCGCCGGGCTCCCTGGTTAACTTGATTTGGCAGATATTATCCGATTCCGCTATGGAATGGTAAGTGTAATCCTGGCTGGCGGAAGGGGATTGCAGCATCAGGGCCATTCCTTTTTTATGCGCCTCAAGCCAGTCCTGCCTTAAATCTTTCTCAACCGTATGTTCAAAATTGATGCGGGTCGGTTGGTCATTGACTTCCGCCCCGGCAACTGACTGCGGCGCGGCCGACGGCCTGTTATTCCAGGTCAAAGGCTCCTTCCAGGCAGAATCTTCAACCTCAAATGCTCTGACAAGCTGAAATCCCTCGGGGTCGTTTTGGTTTTCCAGGTATAATCTAAGCGTCCATGCGTATACGCTGGCGCCTGCGGGAATTGCGCTCACATCAAACTTCAGATATGATTGTTTAACGGGGTCCTTCATCGCACCGGCGGCAATTTCCAACGGCTGGCCCTTAAAACTTTGATCGGGTTGATTCTTATCCACTTTAGCGGCCGCTGTCGGCAGAACCACCGCCGTGAGGCAGTCCGGACAGTCTGCCTGGGCTGCGGCCAGGTTCAAACCGCCTGAAATACCAATCCCAAGCAGCAAAAAGATGATCAGAAATCGGCGAACGTATTTATTCGTTTTCATTTTGCAATCTCCCGTGAGGGTTGCCCCACCTCAAGCGGCGGGGCTGACGGTTCTTGCCGCAATCTGCACCGGGTCAAATCCCGCTATTCAATGGTTGAGCCTTTGGGGGGCACCCAGTAGTACAGTCCGGAATTCTCCAGCCGCTTCCTGCCTATATATGCCTGGGATAACAGCCAGATACAGCCGTTGAATTCCACCGCCTCCAGCATGCAATCCGGCCGTGTCAGGGTCCAGGCAAGGGGGGCGGCCGGTGTCGGAGGAACATACCCATTCCCCGGTTGGCGCTGCCGGCTCATATTGGCAAATAGCGCTTTGTAATGGTCATCTTTTTTTGTTCCGATGAAGTAAACATCCTTACCAAGAGACACCAGAGTTGAGGCACACAAGAACCCACTGTCAACTATTTTTAAATCACCCGTTTGTCCTTTCATTCTTTGCCAGGCCTTGCGGTTCCATATCCAGATATCATCCAGGCCCTTTCCCTGGGGTTGTACAAATCCACCGCCTATCCATAGCTCGTCAGGAAGCACGCCGGCCCCAAACATGCAGCGTGCCGGCCATGGAATTTCGTATTTCTTCTGCTCCCATTCGTTGTCGTCGTTGCCATCCCATACCCAGATATCGTTCAAGGCATTCCAGTTTTTATCTGCGCCTCCCATGATCCACACTTTTGGGTTGCCGTCCTGGTCCGGAAACACAATGCAGGCATGGCCCATTCGCTTTTTCCAGATCGGCTTTTGGCTGGTAGGCAGCTTGCTCCACTTTCTTTGCCCGAGATCAAATCGATGAACCTCGTTTGAAACCTGGTTCGGATCTATTTTGCTGCCCCCCACCAGCACCAATTGGTTGTTGAAATGCACTCCCGGGCTGGTTACCATATCGCTGGGCACATCATTGTCGATCTTTTGCCAGCTGCTGAAACCGTCCGGCGACTGCCAGATCAAGTTTTTCTTCCCTCTTACAACAGCAAAGATTTCCTCGCGCGTAGGACTAACGAGCAGACCGGCTATTTGCCCTTCGGGCGGCTGCCATCCCGATTGCCACCCGGATTCACTGAACACCCTGATCTCTGCAGTTTTAGTAGTTAACGCCTTCTGATGGCGCGCAATGAGATGAAAAACGGCAAAATTTTCCTCGTTGATCTGGAGCCGGCAGGCATTATGGGGCGGATCCGCGAGCTGTATTTTCTCGTACTTTTTATTCCGAATTTCAAAGTCTGTGGTATTTTCCAATGACCATTCCAATTCCACATCTGCGCCTTTGACAAGAATCGTCGGCGACGCCCGGAATTTTTTAATGTCTGGGGCCTGCTGCAGCAGATAAATTGGAAATCTGTTTTCATAGGATTTCTCATCTATGGTCAGCTCAATATTCAGCTGCACCTCACCCTCCTCTTTGGCTTCAATATTCGACAGGCTAAAATCGACTTTGTCCACCTCTTTATTAACTTCCGGAGGATAGAAAACAAGCGGGTCGGATGTCGTTCTATCCCGCTCCCACGGGTATTGAGATCCCTCTGATCGGCCAACGACTTCCACGGTATCCTGCCAGGCTGTTTTGGCTTTCAAATCTGCGACAAAGAGCTTAATCTCATCATTGTCATCAAAAGATAGTTTCTTGTTTTCCCGGCCGGCCACCCGAAAGCGAAGTTCGCTTTTGGCACCAACCTGCAGGGAATTATCCAGAGGAGTCCATTCCAAGTATTTTTCATCTGAAACCATTTTTCTACCTCCGATCTCTTGATTAGCCAGCGCCCGGGATATCGCTTAGCTTGAGCCAACCCTCATAGACTTGAAGTGGTTTAGGGGCAACCTCCGGAAAGTTTTCTTTTTTGCCGATCTCTTCAGCTATCCGCCATTGGCCGTGATCATAAAAATACCAGGACCACTTGCCGCGCACATCTTCCGGCAGCGGTATCCTTAAATGCTCCTTACTGCCGATAAAGGGACCCACTCGAAATAAAAGCTCCATGTTTTCCAGGGCAGCGGCGAGATTCTGGGGCGGCAATCCCAAAAACTGGACGGGCAGTATACCGCTGCTGGCCTGGACTCCGGCCCGTGGATCCATCAGCAGGGTCACTTTAGTTGGGATACCATCAGCGCTCAGCAGCAGATGGTCGTCAAAATTAAGATATCCGTCGGTGTCCTTGACATGCTGCCGGCGGGCCTTTTGAGAAAAACCACGGGCGGGCCGCATTTTCCGATAGTCATTTTCAATAAAATAACCGATGAGGCCGTCGCGTCCCATCCGGATATCTCCCAACCGCACCGGAAATTTCACGGCCGTAAAGCCTCTGGAATTGGATGTGGTGGACTCAGACCAACTCTGATCGGTCACCGGGCGCCCTGCCAGCTCCAGCTGCAATGTGGCCCTGACCACCGCCAGGGGCTGGCCGACTAAAACACTTAGATCACGCACTTGCTGGACGGCGCCCGTTGTGATGCAAAGTGAAATCCGATCAATTAGAGCCAGCAAACCCGTCAGGGCGTTAGATCCGGCAGATTGCAGGTTTTTAATAAGGCTTTGCAGATGTGGATCCGGCAGCGCGGGTTCGGCATCTGAGGCGTGGTCGGATCCGGGCTCATCCGACCATTTGGCTTCACGTTCAGCGGCGGCCTGGAGGACGCCTCGCACGATCCCCTTGGCATCAAAGACAATCAGGCTTTTATCGATATGATTGGGAACGATCCAGCCGCAAATGGGTGAGGTGGCGGGGTTGGAGTTGGTTTCCCGAAATTGATCTTTTTGTTCATCAGCCGCCGACAACCAGCGGAATAGCAGCCGTGCGGGTTGCAGAATTCGGGGCGGTAATGGAATCCAGGGTTCCTGCCCTTTTACAAGGCCCGTGAGATTGTCGGAGACGGTGATCCCTGGCAAGATACCATCGTCTTCATCCATGACTTTCTGAACCTGGCCAAAGGCATCCACGATCCATAAGCGGCGCAGCTTAATATATCCGGCTCGAATCGGGCAAAATGGATAACCTTCTTTCAGCGTCAGCGGGGAGCTGTCCTTTGTATCACCGATGATGCGGGCGATGTCACGTGCCAGGGTTCCATCTTCCCGCAAAGGAGGCATCTGCAGGATCTTCTCGCGCATGATCAGGGCTTTGCTCAAACCGTTCAGGGATTGGGTCAGCAATTTCCAGCTGCCAAATCGCTCGGCAATTTCGCGGGGGGCGTTTTGCAGACTCTCCTGTAAATTATGGGATATATTGAGAGACAGGGGCGCCCATCCATTGTATTTGTATTCGGACGGCGTGTCGAACCTTGGCGTCTGGCACTTATAATCTCTGTTATCAAGGAATTCCCAGTGTTCAACCGGATGGAAATCAGCGGGATTTTCATAAGCAGGTGCCCACTGCGTCTCCCAGATCATGAAAAGCGGGCTCCAGGCCTGTCTCCAAGGTCGAACGGCAAACTCGGCCGGAAGCCTGCCGATGTATTTTTGCTCGTTTTCATCGCTAAAATCCTGCTGGGCTTCGGCAATTTTTTCCGCAAGATCCTTCACCGGCTGGGACATTTTTGCCTGCGACCTGCCATATAGCGCGTAGGCCTCCCAGGCAAGCTCCGCTTTCAGACCTGGGTCCAACAGAAGGGCTTCGTAAAACAGCGCCATGATCTCGGAATAAGGATATGTGCCGTCGGATTTCAGGTCCAGCGGAAACGCCCACCTCTTTTCCAGCGCCTCGGCGGTTACACTGACTGTGCCGCCGGCCGCCGGCACCAGTTCATTGCCCTGCACGCTGAAGGTCATCGCAGTTAAGAGCTGCTCGGCAATGCGACATTTCAGGTTCTCAGGATTATCGGTTCTGGCATACTTATCTGACGGCTGAATGCCCGGACCGGCAAGCAGGATGGCTGGATTATTGGGTCGCCAAAAACGGGGCATTTCCTTTTCGATCAATTCATAATCCGGTTTATCACCGTTGAAGTCTTCGGTGTCTTTAATTGTCCTCTTCAGCTGCTCTATCTGCCCGCCGGTGATTTTAATTTGACCGTCTATCTCCTCAATCCCCCTGTTTATCCTCTCCATCTCAGGGATGAAATCAATATTCAACTCCGCCGGTTGTGTCAATTTACTTTTAAACCATGCGGAATAGTACTCCCATTGCAGGGATATGAGCTCACGCTGTAATCTGTTCTGCTTTCTTTGCAATGTATTCAGACGATCGAAATCAGCGGCAATTTGCATGGAAATCGGAAAAGGCTTCACATGCCGGTCCTGGTCCTGCGAAGGCGGGCGCCGGCTTTCGGATTTTTGAATGACCCACTCCGTGCCGCCGCCGTCCGGATAAAACCCTCTGCGGTGGACCTCGACGTCAATCTCAGCAATGTCGGGCAATTCCCGCGGATTGGAAAACATGTCGTATTGAAAGGCGGACAAAAGCGTCTCCACCATCCGGCCGGCCTCAGATCGTTCACCGATGAGGGCACTTAGCGCTTCAACCGCACTATTGCCGACTGCGATATTGATCTCAGCCTCCGGATGGGGAACGCCTCCCGTCGGAGCGATTTTTCGGTCCCATTGCAGGCTGTGGACGGTGCCATGGCAAATTGTTTCCGTCGGGTATTCATTACCCGCCGAATCCACAACGTTCCATGTGCTTTTCAATTCTTCCCGACGCTGGAATTTATCAGCGGGATTAAGCGGATCATCTTCAGGCCGTGAATACCAGCCGGCAACCAAATACGAAAAGGTGCCCGCATCAATCCCGGCCAGATCATCGTGAAAACCAAACACGTTGCGGCATCCCGGGTAAAAGGCTGCAAAGACAGGGTTTCCCGGTCCGAGCGCGGTTAATTGCTGAAGGTAATTTTGATTTTTCTTTGGCCAGCCAGCGTAGTCAAAGTCCTTGCCCAGCCTGAGGTAAGAAAAGGTTTCATTCTTCTGATCGTAGGTTAGAAACGTGTTGGTTCCATCGCGGCCGAGATAATCACTCTCCAGCACCCAGGCTTTCCCGCGCGTGCGGTCATCGGGAGCATCCGTCGGAATCCGAAGAACGAGCCAACGGTTGGGAACCGCTGGAAATTGCATTGCTTTCCCCATATGCTGGACACCATGGGTCAACTCTGCGGGCAGGGCCCAATGAAGGTGGACGCCCTGGTCAGGCGGTGTTGCGCTTTTTTGGAAAGGCACCGGGGCGAATTGGATTCCCAGTTTAGGTACGTTGCCCCGCCTGAAAGAACTGAAATTCGGACTCAGGTCGGTCCAGGTTTTGCCGGAATCACTGCCGGTCAACGGTGCGGTCACGGCCAGGGCTTCGATGTAAATCGGAACAAAAAGTTTGGTGTTTTTCGTCTCTTGACTCATGAGGTCATCGGCTTTTGGGCTTGATAGGTTATATTGATGGTTGACTTAAGCGGCTTTTTGATCATTCGGAGCACGAATTCAGCCGCTTTGTCCAGACAGTCCATTTTCTGAGCGAGTTGATAGATCTCGGCCACGCGATTCGAAGGACGCATGGGTAAAGGAATTTCTCTATAATCTTCAGCGCCGCCCGATTCCACGATAATTTTATAGTGTTCCGTTTCCCCGTCGGATTCCTTGGTTACGCCGAAGTGCATGCCGTGGGGCGGCTGGATGATGACCACTTTTTTGACCTGCCCGTTGAATATACAGAACATGATGTCATTCGCAAGGCGTTGCATCCGCAAGGCCTTTAGTTGTTTGTGGTCGTCATACGCCACGATCTGCATGCCTCTCCAGCCGGATACCAGTTCGGAACGCAGCAGGAATCCGGCCAGGTGGCCGATGACCAGTTTCCGGCTCTCGTCGGGGCCTTCCCAGTCGATGCCAAGTTCTGCTTTGCTTTTTTTATCTATTCCGAAGTCGTCAAGCACGGTTGCCAGGAAATTTCCCGCCATGGCTTTATCGAGATACAGGCGGGTTTCAGGAGAACGGCCAATGCTCAGAGCCCCATCCAAAAGCGCACCGATCCAGGTCGTGTCGATGTAAAAGAAACGCAGAGCTTCCTTTTTTAGCATCTGAAGGTGGGGAACCAGATAATTGAGGGGGACACCCTGCAGCAGGAATAATCGAGCGAGCCATTCCTGAATATCCTTAGGGATATCCGAGGCGGCATCATTTTTTTTGAGCTCATTTTGAAGCTCCTGATAGTGGTCCGTGTCTTCATCCGATGGTTCTGTCTCCGACTTCGTTGGGCCGATGGATTTTTGAAATTCAGACGGGTCAAAGCCGTCCAAAAATTGAATCACCATCTTTTCCAGGCTTTCTTTGACCGGCAGTCCAAATCTTTTCTGCACACTGTTTTGCGCCATTATGGCGGCCGCCTTTTGCGTGCGTGCCAGCTTGAACTTGTATAACGCATGCGCAAAAAGCTTGTTCTGCATTCCCAGCAGGCGTCCCAGTTGCCAGGCCGCCGCATACGACACATCCATCAATCCGGTGTTCGGGTCATATCGAAGGGCTGCATCCGCGGATGAATAAACAATATTCCGGGGATCAGTCGGCAGGAAAAGAGGGACCAGGGGGCCGCGATACCATGACATTGTCCGCAAACCTTGACGCGTGGTTTGGTTGATGGGGGCATACCCAAGATCGAGCGCAGCGGCCGCTTCCGGAGGCAGGCGGTCGTTGGCGGCATTTTTTTCGTCTTCCGCAAGCTGGATTTTCATAGGACCCGGCTGCAGTCCTTGCGCCAACTCGTTAAATCCTTTACCCTCAGTGTGGTCGACAAAACGCCAGCCGGTTAAAACAACCAGCCTAAAGCTTTCCGCCGGGGAGGCGGGCGAAGAGTTGGGATTTTTTCCCGGCAAATACGGTTCCAGCCCTTCCAGGGACACGAGATAGACTCGGTTTTCTTTATTCGCAGTGGGGAGTCGATTGCCGATGACGACGGAAAACCAACCCTGATCTTCGATGCCCTCGGATTCCATGTTCTGCGTTCCGACCCGGCGGACGTGGGCGAGATATGGAAGATCCTCCCATGCGGGGGCAATCGCTTTGAAGAGTTCTAAAGGAATGTCCAGAGTCTGACAGGGATCGTCATCTTTATCCCATGGATCTTTGTCTTTTAACAGGCGCGGGACTTCTTTAAGCGTGCGGCTTTGTATTTCCCGCGGATTTTTCTGACCCAAAAGCAGGTCATTTTCATCCAGCAACAGCAGTGCCAGCCAGGGAATTTCAGCTCCGTTGCGGGCGCCTGTCAGCGCCCGCTCCCAGGGCAGCGTGCGACGGCTCAGGACAATGTGTGGCAGGGTGTCTGAGTAAGGGCCTTCAGCGTTGGCGGGCGGATACACCGAATAAACATCGGTGGGGTTCAGGCTAAATCGCGGAGCGGAAACACTGAAAGATAATTCTTTCGAAAAATTGGGTGCCGCTTGGTTGTCGTTTTGCTGGATTTTGACTGTCTGCTCCGCACGAATGGTGTACGCACCGGCCTTTAAGGGGGGGATGCATGTCGGAACGATGGTCATTGATTGAATATCAGTTGATGCTTGTTGGGAGTCTACCATCGTCTGTGCCTTCGGTTCAATTTAATCCTCGGGATACTGCGGCAGCATTCCCAATCCGCATTCCAGGGGAGTGACGTCAAATTCCATTTTGCCGGCAGCCTCCGCTGCCTCAGCTAACACACCCGACTGTGGTTCAAAAATGCCGCGTTGCTCCAGGTTTTGTAATATTTCGTAGCGCTTGGCAATCACCGTTGAATCCGGTTTTTGAATGTGGTCCTTTACCAAGTCGGGCTCATAGGCCTGAGCGGTTTTGGCATAGGAATATTGCCAATTGAATGTCGGGGACGAGCGCTCAATATACATTCCTGCCAGATCCGGTATATGCAGGGTTTTATTCTTATCTAGTCTCGGCTCAATGGACTCGATTTGAACCCCGCTGAGGACATTTTTTATCAACTCCGGTTCGTGGCTCTCTTTTTTCGGATCGAATTCTTCCGGACTCCATAAAGCTCCCGGCACGGTGTTGGTGATCGACTCTACTTGCAGATTGCTGTGATCTTGGGCCTGGTCCTTGCGGCAAATGGTTAGCCTTTCTTTATTTGTTATGAATACGGTGGTGCTGGAATCGAGAAATTTGATGTTCATTGGCCGGATACCCAAAAAATTTGGGGGCTTATCATCGCTTATCTCAATTTTGTTTGATTTGCCGTTGACTTCAATTTTGCGCGACGGAACGTTGGATTTAATGATCAGTGCCAGCTGATGGGGGTTGACAATGGTGTATCCTTGGTCGTCCTCAGTTTTGCCTTCTTTGATCAATCCCTTCACAATCGTGATCGTAAGCGGCTCGGCTTTGCTGCTTTCCGGATTCGCCGGTGGAAGAAAGGCCTGTTGAAACTCGCCCCAGCCGATAGGTTTTGGTTTTGGTTTACTGTGTTCCTTACCAAAGTAAATAGTAAACGAAATAATCGTCCAGGTAATGTGGGCCTTGCCCGCAAAGGGAGGCCCCCAGAAGTGGCATATTGCCGCCATTTCAAGTCGAAAGGTTATGGAAATCCCAAAAACACTTCCGGTATAAGATGCACCGATTCTGACGCCGACCTCTACATCGTAATGCAAGGGTTTCCAGGAAATAAAAAAATGGGCATAGGCATCAAACCAGGCGCGCAGTCTCCCTTGCTGATACAGCGCACTCAACGCACCGCCTGCCATCAGGCAGGTCGGGGTCAACGCAAAATAAATGCCCCCTGATATCGTTAAATTCGAAGACACCTGCCAGCGGACTCCCAATCGCGGTACATCGGGATAATGCGGCGGCGGCTTGAATCTTGGATGGTAACCCCCGAGGGTAATCACAAAATCACCGGCGTGCTCGTTGTTGCCGAACCAGACATAAAAGGCGAATCCGCCGGTCAAGGCACAGTCTTTGGTAAATATAAAGGAATTGGTCGTCAGTCTGGCCTCGGCGGACAGTATGCCGGCCATTGGTTTGAAAGCCGCTTTTAATGCCAGTTCGGCGCACGCAATGGCCGGTATTTTAGGGCCCGAGGGCAATTCCTTGGGTATCCGGAGCGTAGACAGGCCAAGCAGCGCAATTTCAAATTGGGTGCCAAGTGAGACCGAAAGCAAAGCAAACGAATCAAGCATGCCGTAGGTCATGAATTTTACGCCGGCCGCGATCCAGAAATTTGACGGAGACGGGTAGATGCAATCACCGAGCTTTTGGCTGATCTGCCGCAAAACCATCTTCGGCCCTAAATAGCCGCGGACAGTGGCCGCTTTGACAAGCGGAAAGTTCTGGACATCGTCGATTGCCGGAAGCTTCAGGGCCCGGTTTACGCCAAAGCCGAAAGCCAATCCGGTGACAACGAAAAACGGCGGACCACCCAGTAATTTTTGCAGAGCTGCAAACACAAAAACGGAATGCGTACCGTCCATGTTGGCGTAGGAGCCCAGCGCCGCGATGGTGAACAATTCCGTGCGGATGAGCAGCGCCCCGTCGAGTTGAAGGTCCGTATCCGGATGCTCCACCGGGACCTTCAGCAGACCGCCGCTGATGGTCAGCGGGCCCTGCTCAAAGGCAACCGCAGCGCCGTCCAGGTGAAATTCAAGATTTTCCCAGATATCCTTGGCGCCGGTTGGAAATTTCGTAATTGGATAGGTTAAGCCCAAGCCTTCGAGTGTCAGGGTCAAAACACTCAGTTGGAGCCCGGCATCCAACTTGATCCCAATTTTCTGATCGGCGTAACTCAATCCGATCCGTCGGACGGACAACGGGCCGATCGTTTTATCGGCTTCGATCCAACGTGTGGAGCCTTTGTCCAATATCTCTTTGGCCGTGCCAGCCTCGTCTTGGGCAGGTTGCGTCTCGGATTTTTCGGGCGAAGTTATTTCCGATTTTTGAATCTTCTCTAGCTGGTCGAGCAGGTTGACGCCATTGACGAGAATCTCAGCGGAAAATTTCACGCCCTTGGGGAACTTACGACCCGTTATCTGAAGCGTCTCCAGTGTGAACTGCTTGGCGTCTTGAAACGCGTCAGTGCCGAAAAACGAAACGTCTTCAAACGTTTCGCTGGCGTAATAGACACCGAGATTGCCGATGGAGATGTCGCCAATGAGTCCGGAGAGAAAATTTTTAGGCAAAGATAGTTTGTCGGAGCGCAAATCCACGCCGACGATAAATCCCTTTTTTTCACCCATGCCCTTGAGCAGGGCGAACTGGATACTGCTGCCACCCAATTTGATAATGAGCCCGACTTGTACAGACTTGGAAGCACCACTGCGATACGCCGCACCCAGTTTTTCCAGGACGATATCACCACTACCCACAAGCTGTGTCAGTACTTTGCCTGCTTCGCCGTAGTCCACCCCCAGGTCATGGAGAACGGAAGACAACGATACGTCGAGCGTCACGCTGCCGGATATCTGCGTTAGCTTGCCGTCAGCCAACGTGCCGACGAAGGTAACAGGCCTGCGTGCGACACGTCCCTCCAGAATCAGGTCGGTTTTCAGTGGTGCTTCCGCCATAAACCATAAGTCCTGTGAATCGCAGAGGCGGACCTCAAAACTGCTCCGCCCCCTCATCTTTTACTTTCATCCAGCGCTACGCCACCGGCTTACTCCGCACCGACTCATGCCAGTAATTTAACGCAGGACTGCTTCAAGACCTTCCAGAAAGCCGGGCGGCATCGCAGCACTCGGACATAGGCCGGTCCCGAAGGATCAAACAACTCACCAAGCTTGTTGTCACCGGTTAATTCGGTGAGCAACACCTCGAATCTGTCTTTTTGGGGCAATGAGACTTTCACTACCATCAGAAACGGACCGCCTTTGGAATCGCTTTTGCTACAGCACAGCGCTTCGCAGACCATCTCTCCGTCAACAAAAAGGTTAAGGAGCTTCTGTCCCGTCGTGTTTAGAGTAATTCCTTGTTCGTAAAGGACATCCTCCAGCTGTTTCCTGGGCATCCGTGACCAGTCGGTACTGCATGTGATGTTATCTTTGACCATCGGGGCACCGTAGAATGACCCCCACAAGGCTCGCGGGGATAACGCTCCGCTCTCCTCAAATACTATTCAACGTTTATAGGGGGATACGCGCCTGACAGCCAGCCCGCGCTGACTGCTTACTATTTGGAGAGTCCGTCGACATAATTTTGCAGGACTTCCACATTATCCTTGTCGCAGCGCAGCACACGGAGAGAGAGACCAGTGATATCAAACATTTTTGATAAATTTGGGTCACCGGTTAGGTCGCCAATTAAGCCGCCTTCATCCCCCTCTTTGGTAAAATTGAGTGCAAATTGCATGAGCAGGAGCCCTCCCTTATCCCCCGCAGCGCCCTCAGTTTTTATACCTTTTCTAAAGTAAAACGAATCGATCGCAACTGAAGTATTTTGGAGGAAATTTTTTAGCGGGGTACCCTTTAATGTTTCTTTGATTCCCTGCTGCTGCGATTCTAGGTATTCTAAAATTTTGTCGAGCTCGATCTTCAAGGGCTTTGCCAAGTACACGGGAGAAGTACCGTCTGTGATTCCCTTGACATCAGGCACGACCAGAGCTGATGGTCTGCCGGCAGTCGTTAGACCGATCGCCACGCCTACGTGTACCTTGCCATCGAGCATCGTAGGGGGTTCCGCCTTCAATTGCAGTTTCGCGGGAACTGCGGGGAGATCTTGATCGTTAGTGTCTTTGGCCATTTTTTACTTCCTCCTTTTGAATTGACAAATCTAGTTTTTTCGCTGCGCTGCCTATCGACGCCAAACCAAGTCGCACCTCCAACACAATCAAAGAGTATCCAGAGCATCCTGCACCTGTTCCTGGTCCCATTCGATCGGATTACTTGGCAGCCACCATTTGAGAATCCCCTCCAGGGTTGAAAAGCATGAGATTCGGGGAAAAAGAGGTTTTGTTTGAAAATTTCTGCAGTGCCGATACATGGACGCGTCGCTGTACACAGCGTCAAGATTAACTCCACATTCGCCTTTTTTGGATTGATTTTTAAACAGCCGTATAGGGTTAAATTGGCAGAAAGCTGTGTATGCAAGTAGAATGATTTATGTCTTTGTATGTGTAATATCGCAGACAAACATAATCAATCTACCGATTAAAATTAAAGTCATTCAATTTAATCAGCTCTGCAAAGCTTCAGTTATCAAGCACTCAAGCTTTAAGCCTTTTTTACGGCCGCTGGAACCAG
>Ga0307426_1001271_pt1 | contig 16778 bp, 20 predicted proteins | sample SalMarWE160340MG_FD_202165 | JGI IMG/M metagenome (GOLD analysis project Ga0307426, IMG submission 202165) | Salt marsh sediment microbial communities from the Plum Island Ecosystem LTER, Massachusetts, United States - WE1603-40 | ecosystem: Environmental > Aquatic > Marine > Intertidal zone >... | reverse complement strand
AAAACATCGAAAAATTAAAGAAGGAGTCAGTTTTATTGCCCAATCGGGAGGATTAGCTGGAGCTATGGGTTGGTGGGCACCATCTCAAGAGTTACCCATTTCAAAGGTGATTCATTTAGGATATGGATTTGATATTAATGATGCAGATGTATTAGAGTATTTTAAAGAAGATGAAACGACTAAAGTAATTTCAGTTTTTTTAAGAGAAATCACAAACGATATCATCAGAGTAGTAAAAGATATTGCACCAATAAAACCAGTACTATTTTTTTATGTAGGAAAGGATGAATCAAAAGAAACTGAGTTAATTAACGCTGGTGGAATTAGTGTATTAAATTATATTGAGCTTTTTGATTTTGCGAAAATATTTTTATGGTGTCCAGAACCTAAAGGTGTTAATTTAGGGATAATCGGACCAAGCTCGGGAGCGATTTATTTAATTGTTAAAGAAATGAGAAAACAAGGATTATCACTGGCTAAAGTGAGTCAAGAACATAAAAAGATTATTCTTGATAAAGTAGGAGGTTCTACATGTAAATTAGGAAATCCTGTTGATTATTGGCCTCCAGAAAAGTTTGTAGGTACAAAAATCTGTGAAATCTACAATATATCCTCAAAAGCTCTGTTAAAAGATGAAGCTGTTGATGGATTAATTTTAGCTTTAGAATTCTTCATTGAAATCGAATTTGACTTTAATATTTTTGCTAATATTAAAAAATCATTTCCAAATAAACCATTAATTACTGTTTTGATTCAAGCAGAACATGATGGCGCTAAAAGAGTTATCAAAACTGCTTCAGAATTAAAAATACCTGCTTTTGAAAATGAGATTGAACGAGCTGTTCGGGGATATAAATTACTTTTTGAGTGGTATTCAAAAATAAAAAAGAAATAAAAATCTAATTTAAGAAAATATCTTTGAGTTCTTCAGGAATTTCATCAGATTCGTCCATTAGAGAGAGTGCATATACTGATTCTCCACAATTACATTCCTTTCCTTCAAATAGGTAAAATTTGAATTGATTTTTCCAATTGCAAATTTGGACATTACTAATTTCAGCAATTTCTCCACATATACAATAAATTGCCATATTTTCTGAATAATCGGATAAAATTTCTTTAAATTTTTTTGGAGATTTACTAAATTCAGAGTTATTTAACATATCATTAATCTTTTCAGCGAATTTATCTTTGAGCGCTGGTACAAAATAATTAATAACTCCATCTCTGCCTTTCATATCTGTAAGTACAATAAAATTTTTCTCCATTTTTTCTGCTTTCTTTTTTTCAGAGATTATAGGTCCTTGATATTCTAGAAGCTGCTGTGGTATTGGAAATGGTTCCACATCTGGGGGGTATTCAAAAGTATAAAAATATTGCATCGTTCCTCTTATATCTTTTTGATTAATTAGGTTTAGATTATCATAATCTCTACTATGGAGCACAAATTTTATTAACTGAAGAGGTACTCTTAATTCTATAAGTCTTGATCTAATGTTATCCAATAATTCCCCTGCAAAATTCTTTAAAATCATTATTTCTTCTCGATTTTCAGAATAAATCTCATTCTTATTCTGCTCTTTAAATGCAAACCATTTCTTAACGACATTACCTTTAATTAATTGAGGTAACATACAAAAGACACATAAGACCGGAAAGAGAACGAAAATAGGAAAAGCCGGGATAAATGATATTACCAAGATGGCAGCAAATAATGGTAATGTAATTAACAGAGTTAACTTCCGCAATCGTTTATCCATTGAACTATTCATGCCTTTACTAAGAGCAAGCTCTTCTGCTTTTTGTTTTAGCGTGTTTACAATATCCAAAATTCCTTTTGATTCGAAACTTTGTTTTAAAATTCTATCTTCTTCCCTTCCTTCACTAAACTCATTTATATGTGTTGTAATTTGTTTTACATATTGGTTTAAAGTGCTATCCTTAAAGATGAAATCAAAGGTTTCTTCAGAGAAATAATCTACAAATCGAACAATAAAGAGCTTCTTCTCAACATCTTGGATATCTGTAGGCCCCAAACCTAGAGCTTCTTGAATAATTTGGCCTTGCGTTTTTTTTGGTTGTTTCCTAGGTTTTTTCGTTTTTTCTCCTTGATTCTCCGAGCTCTCAGATCCTATCTTTTCATTATTTTCAGTGCTTTTCATAATGCGTTCAAAAACTAATGTTTTAAAATTTAAACTAAGTAATTATTGACACATAATTAACTTTTGTAAAATTGTTTTTTAGTCTCTTAAACAAGGTAAATATCAGTAATCTAAAGAAAATACTAAAATTTTCAGAAATCTAAAAAAATTTAATTCAATGATTAAAATGGTAGTAGAACATGCCCCACCAAAAAAAAATTTCCCTAAAATTGAAGAAATTAAGAACCACACAAGCCATCAAAAATAGTAAAAAATAAAAAAGTACATAAGTAAAATAAACTATTAGAGAGGAAAAGAAAATGATATTTATGATTTTTTCTGTTTTAGGTGATTTATATTTTTTGGTAGCGTTGTTACTCTTAATATTTTTAGTAATACCTTATTCTATATTGACATTTTTGGCATTATGGGTATATAGGGATGCTAAAAGAAAACAAATTAATGCTGCGACATGGGTCTTAATAGTATGGATAATTCCGTTCTTTATTGGGTTTATAATTTATTTATCAATTAGAAATAAATCAGATTCAAGTAATACAAACCGAGATAGCTCTGAATAAGATGGAAAAAATCAAATTATAAAAAATAAAAATTAAAAACAACAAAAATAATATTTACTATATAAAAATAAAATTGAAGGTGCGAAAAAAAATGAGAATTTCAGTTGAAGATTCAAGAACAGGTAAATTAATTAAATTAGATGTTAAAAATCATCATCAGATTGAAAGAATCGTAGATATTATTATAAAACACATGGGTATTATAAGCGCAGAACAACGTTCATATACCCTTGTCCTTAAAGATCAAGAATTACCGAATACTATAACTATTGAGGATGCTGTTCACAAATTTGGTCTACAAGAAAATGATAAATTAATTCTATGGGCTAAAGTTATCGGTGGGTCGTAATTTAACAACCAACTTAAAAATTCTTACTTAATCATCTAAAATTATAACATCCTCATCTTCTTCCTCTTTTTCCTCAATTTTTTCCTCAGTAATATTAAGTTCTTCCTTAATATTAGCCATTGATTTATGTTTAAATAATTCAGCAGCCTCTAAGCATGGTGGATAATTAAGAGGATCATCAGGGTTAGGATTTTCTACTAAACTTTTAAGAGCTTTAGCAGTTGTTTCTAAATCAGATAATCGTGACCATTTTTTTAAGACATTAAGACAAATATATCCCGTACCAGAACCTCCCGGAGGAATTTGAACAGGATGAATGTTAGGGTGAAAAATATTTGTTAACCACGAAAAATCGATACCACCTGGATATGGGAATGATCGATTTATTTTTAAGAAAATTCGATGAGATCTTTGTGGCATTAATTCTTCTTTATTTTTGATGAGTCCTAATGCTTTGATGTTTAATGTGAGTTCAACACTACTCTCTCCTTTAATTATTGAATTTTCTTCCAACACATGTAATTTTTTTATATTGTTGAGTTCATTTTCGATGCGATCTTTCCAAATCTCAAAAGGCAACTCAGGCAATTCTTTTACCCCTCATTTTTAATTTTTAAAAATTAAACCATAATTATTATTGATTTTTTATTTATTATTTTTTATGCATTTTTAAAATTTCTAATTTCGATCTTTAATTTGTATAATCATCTTCAATTTTTCCTATTGTATGAACACGTCCAACAATCAGGATTCTTCAATTTCTCCACAACTCTAAATTTATTTAATAATCCATTATAATTTAGCTGCTTACCAATCAGTGGTTTACCTATAGAAGAATTCCAATTACCATATTCTTTAAAATGATCAATTCCTAAGATAAATTTTAGTACTTGCTGTGATTGTAGACCACCAATAATTGAAGTTGTTGTTATAATTGTTGCTATCTTTGCAATTGTCTCACCATCTTCACCTTGAATTTCTTGACCTGTACATGAGAATTTTTTCCACATTAAATCGAGATCAGCATTAGATATACTACATTGTAGACATGCTGCATCTTTTTCTTCGGAGTATACTGATTGAACACTTCCAAAGAATTCTTCAATTCCCGAATCTACAAAAGGAATTCCATAAAAGTATGCATAATTATTTGCTTGTAATCTCGCTTCGACATTATCGAGGCATGAGCATATAACATCGGATTTTTGGTAGAGATTTTTATCAATATCATTTAAATCTTTTTTAATGGCTATAATTTCTGTATCGGGATTTAATTGTTCACATGAATTTTTTACCACATCCACCTTATAATCTTTATTTTGAGCACCCTGGCGATTAAATAGCACACAACGATTTAGATTAGAGAAATCTATGAAATCATAATCGATCAATATCAATTTTCCAATACCGGTTAACACTAAATTTTTCACAACTTCATTTCCCGTAGCCCCCACACCAATAATCATAACCGTTGCATTTGAAATTTTGTTTTGATCCCATCCACTAATACGTTTTTGACGATCAAATTTATCCGTGTCTATGGATTCAAGACCATAGACTTTTAATTCCTCATTTCTTTTTTCTCTACTTGGCATTTATATGATATTTATAAGGTTATTTCGAATTTATGTCAAGAATTGCATAACTCACTTCTTTATAACCCTTTTCGGTATTTTTATCTAGAGTAAAAAATTGTAAATCATCTCTTATTGGATCAACGACTAAAGCTACTTGATAGGATTCAGGAAAAAAATAAACTTGAGTTTTTAAATCGGTTTTTGATAAAAAACATCCAAAATCTGGATGAGAATGCCACCAACCAACAACTCTTAAACTATCATCTGCACTTCTTTTTTTCAATCTTCGAAATTTTCTCTCATATTTTCCGGCAGCTCCCTCTATTTGAGCTGTTGAATATTTATCACTATGGATTGCACCTAAAAGAAAAAGAAGCTTCTTAATTTTAACATAAATCTTTTCATTCCATTTCAAGATATTACCAATTAGATATCCAAAAATTTCATTTTGAAAATTCTTACATAAGAATTTGATTTTAATCAAGACATCTTCATTAATATATACAGGAAATACAAAATTTTCATCAAATTTCATCATAATCTTTACTTCTTAATTTCTTTTAAAGTATTTATATTAAGATTTTGCTTGTTAAATTTATTCAATATAGATGTTTCTAAAATTTCCTTGATAATTTGATTAATAAGTTCTTTAGAGTCATCTTGAATAGCAGAAAATCCGAAGGTTTGTAATCCAAAAGATTCACTGATCTTGTTAGGCTCAAATGCAGAATTTATAGAATCTTGAAAATTAGCTAATATATAAAAATCTGCGTTTTTTACTCTCTCTTTTAAGCGAGAATATAAATTCTTAGTCCGGCTTAAATTACCCGCCCCTGAGTTTGTAACCATGCAAATGATATCTACTGTTTCTATTAGGGGTTTGAACTTACTAAAATTCTCTAATAAATCATGGAAATTAACTTCTCTTAACACAAACTTATTTATCCCTTTTATATTAGAACTTTTAACGGTTTTTTCAACCACTTCAGTCATATCATCATCTAATTCCAAGATTGTATCTCCAGGGAATAAATCCATAATTGTTTTTTTTCCAACACCTTCCTCACCTACTAATAAAAGTTTGGGAGAAAGGAATATTTGCTTTTCAATAAAATCGGTGAATTCTTCAAGTGTTTCATTTTCAACTTTCCCTTTTTCTAATCCTTTCTTAAATAGTTTTAAATATTCCTCTTTTAGCAATTCTAACTTAGCTCTCGCCATTTCTTCCGGATTATGACTATCTGTAATGATAATAAATACATAATCTTGATTTCCGTAAGCATAGACGAAATTAAAATTCTCAAAATTTAATGATCTTATATAGCCTCCACCAATCTTTTTGCTTACACGAGTAATAAGAGTTAAAAAGCTTATGATATCACTATTTTCATAGGTGGAACCAAAAAATGATTTAGAATAGCGCACAACTCCATCCATTGTAATAATATAAATATGTGATATCATACCAGAATTTTAATTTCCTCTAACAATGAATAAATTCTTATTTTTGACTTTAATTTTCCTTATGTTTTTTATAAATATATGTAATATATTTTCATAAACAACAAACATGAGATCTTCTGATTCTTTTATACAAACTCCTCTAAACTTGTTTACTTTCTATTTTTTCTATAATTGAAATCCTTAGCATTTCATTTATTATTTCAAAAATCCTTTCTTTAGCACCTTTTTTAATACCACAGAAGCCGTATGTCGGAATTCCAAACATCTCTTTTACTTTTTCTGGTTCATATGACGTATTCTGTAAATCTTGGAAATTGGCTATTATATAAAAATCAGCTTTCTTTACTTTATTTACTAATTGAAAGAATAATCTTTGGGTTCTGCCTAAATTACTTGCCCCAGAATTGGTAACTATGCAAATTATATCGACTGAATCTAATAATGGGCGATAAATTTTTGAATTTTTAATTAAATCTTCTAAATCGAGTTCTCGTAATACAACCTCATTTATTCTTGTAAAATCTGTTAACGGGATAGTTTTTTGTATGATTTCGTTCAGATCTTCATCTAACTCTAAAACTGTTTCTCCTTCAAAAAGATTGATAATAGTTGTTTTGCCTACACCTAGTTCCCCTACCAATAAAATTTTTGGTGGTATAAAAATATACTTTTCCGCAAATTCATCAAATACTTCAAATTTTCCTGTTTCACATTTCCAATTTTTTAAATCATCGTAAAATTGTTTAATAAATTGATTTTTCATTAATTCTAGTTTTTCTTGTGCTTCTTCTTCAGGATCATCAATATCTGTAACAATAATGAACATACATAACTTTTCTTCATCATAAGTATACACAAAATTGAAATTTCTGAAATTTAAGGCTCTTATTTCGCCGCCACCAATTTCCTTAGCAATACTACTAATAGCAGTGAGGAATCCACTTACTAAATCATAATCCATGTCGTCACTCCCCACAAAGGTTTTTGAATAACACAGTACACCATTAGCCATTATGATGAGTATTTTAGATATCATTTTAGATTTCTAATTTTATTCTATTAATAATTAATTTAATAATACATTGGTTGATTATTTAAAATAACTGTGCGGAATTAACATAGTGATTATACGTTTTATATTTATATAATGGTGAAATTATATGAACGAGGAAAAAAACGATTCAGAATCAAATGATCATGATCATCCAACAATAATATCTTCTGAAGATCGAGAAATTAAGCAACAGAAACCCCCGAATGATAAAATTATTAATTACAAAATTGTAGAAGAGAAAAATAATTCAAATACTTAAAGGATTAAACAGTTTATTGAATATTATTGGTTCATTTTATAGATCTCAGAAAATCTACAAAGTTAGTCGACGAAAATTATAATATCATCATCTTCTTCCTTTTTAGAATCATCAATTACTTTTTGGTGTGTATTTTGTTTTTTTAGAATTGACTTATTTACTATTTCAAGTAAAATTTCATACATTTTTTTCTCAGCTTTTCTTGATATCGCTGAAATACCATAGGTCTTTACTCTAAAAAATTCTTCAACTTTTTCAGGTACTTTTTTACTATCACCAATCATAAAAAACTTAAAAAGCTCGAAAGTTTGAGAGATTTTCATCTTTTTAAAAATAACATTGTTGGACAAATTTGGCTTCTATATAAACTAGATTCTTTGTTTTTTATTTAAACCCTCTGAGAGTATCTTTATTACTACTCTGAAAACAATTAAATCATTCACTTTGCTTAGTGAAATTTTGCTATTTAAGTGCTAAGAGAAAATTGAATTTTAAAGATTAATTAATTTTAAAAAGAAATTATTGCATGAAGACATGAAATTGTTTTCATATCTCTACCAGAAAACTTATATATTAAAGAAACTAAATCTTTTCCTATAACTAAAGACAAAAATGTTAAGATATTATGTTAAAAAATTCATCTATGCCTATTAGGACACCTATTAAGACAGATATTCTTAAGTATGTATGGATTTTCCCTTATTTTGGAGCTGTTATAGCCTTTATAGCATTTCTAACTCCTGCTGCTTACATGGAAGATATGGTTGGAAATTCATTTTACATATGGTTATGGGGTTTTGTGAGAATTGATGTCTATGATCCTTACACTTATACAGATTTAGAGGGTGCTGCTTTTTCGACTAATCCAGATATTTTAATTCCTTCAATGACTTGTTCTGTTATCATTTTTATAAGTATCATTATATCCTTTGCCTCACCCTTTATCTATCGAAAACATTTGAAAGAGGGTAAAGAAAGATCCAATTTCTGGTTAGGAACATCATTAATCATCCTAATATTTTCAATAGTCTGGATGATAGCCATGGATATAGCATTTGATATTGGTATTGGGGTAGGTTTCTGGAGCTATTTAGATCCCGGATTTGGAGTAATTGGCATGTTTTTGGGAAGTGGTTTGATGATAATTGGTTTTGGAATCTCTAAATATTATAAAAAACGACAACTAGAGGTAACTATGCCAAAGAAAAGGATTGACGTTGAAATTACCCCCTCAGATATTCCTTTGGGTATAGTTAAATTTTGTCCTGAATGTGGCCAGAAAGTTGTAACTTCAGAGCAGAAATTTTGCATTGGTTGCGGATACGAGTTACAACAACTTCATAGAGGGCAATTAGAGGAGGAAGATGATTAACTATGACTATAAGATTTGAGTTTTTTTATGCTCTTATGTGGTATAACAATTATGGATGGTTTTTGTTTTCATTATCTCTAATTGGAAGCAGTTTAATTATGATTGAAGGTCTTACATTGAGGGATCGAGATAGTGAAATTAAATATACAACTTCATTTGTGGTTATAGGGGCAATTATGTCAGTTTGGAGTGTTATAGGAATAACTCTTCCAGCAATATATAGTTCATCTCTAACGGAAGCAGAGTCAATAATTTTATTTAGCTATTTTACTTCTGTTGCTGTTATTGGGAATATGATCTATATCTTACTCGGAGTTACTTTTATTGCTTTTAGCTATAAGAATAAATTTTCTTGGTGGAAGATCTTAGGAATCTCTGGAATAATATTAGTGGTTTCATATATTCTTGATTTAGTAGGCTACATTATTTCATGGCATCTTTATTTGTTCAATTATAGTCAATATGCTAACTATATTGGCATTCAAAACACGATGAGGATTTCTATTCTTATTTTTAGCATTATCTCAGTGCTTATGTTTTTTGTCTATACTCTCAAAAATAAACGTTTCTTCTTAAGTTCCTTTAGTGTAATACGAATTATTGTAATTATTTTTGGTTTTATTAGAATTCCCATAATAAATTAAAAACTTTACATACTTAAAGACTTAATAAGAAAGGACTTAAAATATTACATAATAAAAAAAAAGAGAAAAATTCCAAGGACCTCAATCACCGTTTATGGCGGAAATGATACCATCGATGGCAATAAAATCTATGTTGAGGAGAATAGGAAAGGACTTTTTCTTGATTTTGGGGCCAATTTACAAAATTACGATAAATTCTACAAGTTTCCCAGCTATTTTGGTTAATTTTTAAATTTTACTTTAGCTCTTTTTTTTTTTCGTGTTTCATTTTTTCTTTGTGCGTCCAAGATTTTCTTATTTTTCAGCATTCTCTGATATATTAATAGTTTACCTTTCATTTTGCTAATTTTTTTGCGTATATATCGTTTATTTTTCACATTCATAAGTTTCATGTATAAATCTAATACTTTTTCAGCAGTATGAGTATATTGTCGCTCTCTTGTGTGCCACAGCCAAGGCATTAGCTCTTCCCACATCTCAGGCTCAGACTCAATACAGTATGACCGTTTGTCGTCTGGTAATCGGTAAATAGTAAACGAATAACCATTTTCGGTTTTAAATTCTTTCCCAAGCAAAGGTTCAAGCTCCTTCTCTGCTTCTTTTTTTTTTTTTCATTCATGATTTTGTTATATATATCTAATATAAAACCTGCATAGTTAAACATCTTATTTCTTCCCTTCGAGAGAATCGAATGTTCAAATTCTATACAGTATAGCCACCGGTCGTCTGGTAATCGGTAGATAGTAAATGATTCACCATCCGCTGTTTTAATTTTTTTACCGAGCAATGACTCAAGCTCTTTCCCAGCTTCAGCATCATTAGAATATTTAGTTGGATATAATGGTCTTTCAAAAGGGACTCCATTTTTTATTCCTATGTATACGTAACCATAATCTGCTAAATTAACACCCCAGAAATCAGATACGGGAACCTTTTTTAAGGCAAATTCAAGGGCATCAAGAAAGAGATTCAATTCCTCGTCTGAAGACTCGAATGGAGTGAAATTTATCAGATTCACGAAATCCTCAGGAAAAAATCTTTCTTTTAAAAAATAGCTCATCCCATATGAAGCCCATGCGCCAAATGAGAGTCCTGATTGACGCCAATAAAGCGTAGCGGGAAACATATGCCCTTCAGGAGTTACTGCAAACATCCACACATCAAAGACACGCTCATATCCACCAAACCAGAGGTCTGGCACAAGAGTTTTCACAGATCCTGCCAGACGCAAATCAAAATTACGTTCATACCTAAACAAATCTACTTGGCTGATTTTGCCATGACTTATGTTTCGAATTGTCTCAAATTTTTGCGATAAGCTATTTCCCTCTACCCTTTCTAAAAAATCTCGTTGAGCTCCCGCCCCACAGAGCTTTTGGCTACTAACAGAAAAAATATATGGGTTGCTTGGACTTGGGTTTACATCAGCAGCTCTAAACACAAATCCGTAGCCATTAGACCCAACCGCTCCTTCTTTAAAATTATCCTTCCCGTTCGCAGCTTCTTTTGCGAGTTCAATGATTTTAGTAATCTGTTCGATTCCCATCTTTCAAGTTAAAAGAGTAAATCTACTTATTTAAATCTATAGGAGCTGTAAATTTTTAATTTAATTTAGATAATTATAATAATCCATTTTTTTATCAATATTTTTAATCTACGTAAATAATAATATCATCATCTTCTTCTTTTTCTTCTCTTTCATTTTTGCATATTACTTTTTGAGAACTATTAATCTTTTTTAGAATCGATCTATTTACTATTTCGATTAAAATCTCATAGATTTCTTTTTCTGCCTTTTTCGATATCGCCGATAAACCATAAGTTTTAACTCTAAAAAATTCTTCGACTTTTTCTGGTACGTGAGAAGTGCTAACATCCTGAAAGTTAGCGATAACATAAAAATCTGCTTTTTTTATTTTTGGCTCCAACAATAAGAGAAGTTTATGGGTTTTGCGTACGTTCATTCCTCCTGAATTCGTTAAGAAACAAATGATATCAACAGAATCAACGAAATGTTTATAATTCTTTAAATTTTCAACCAAGTCCTCTAGATCCATTTCTCTAACAATGATCTCAAGAATACCTTCTAAATTTGGCAATTGAATTGATTTTTCTAAAATATCATTCATATCTTCGTCAATTTTTATGACAGTTTCACCAGGAAACAATTCTAAAATAGTGGATTTCCCTGTTCCAGGAGTTCCAACTAATAGAATTTTGGGGGGAATAAATATATTTTTTATGACAAATTCATCAAAGCTTTCAAATTTCACGATATCATAATCCCAATTTTTCAGATCATCGCGATATCTCTTAAAAAATTCTAATTTAAGGTATTCTAATTTATGTCTTACTTCTTCTTCTGAATCGTCAATATCAGTTACAATTATAAATATCCAATTTTTCTCATAATCGAAAGTATACACAATATTGAAATTTCTAAAATGAATTGATCTTATTTCTCCTCCTCCAATCTCTTTTGCTATATTATTGATTGCAGTTAGAAATCCACTTACAAAATCTTTATCTATATCTTCATCATTAACAAATGATTTAGAATAACATAGAACTCCACTAGATTTTATAATTAATATTTTCTGTATCATTATAGATTTTTGATTATAGTCTTGATATTATTAATTACTAAAAGATTGATTTTTAATTTAAAAAAATATTATGATTCCTCCATCTCACTAAGGAATATATCTGCAATTTTATTCCATTTTTGATTAATATCCATTTCACTGGGGGTAGATTCTGTAATTTTTTTTCCTTTTCTAATGAATTCAACAGCTAATTTATAATTTCCCAGCTCTTTATAACATACACCTAATTTTATATAAGTTTGGTTAATAAACCATTCATTCATAGATAGTTCAATTGCTTTTTGAAATTGTACAACGGCTTCTTGATATTCTTCGAAATACATTAAAATTTCTCCATATGTATCATGATATAAGCCATTAGCAGGATTAATTTTGATAAGGTTACTAATTATTTTCATTGATTCTTCTTTTTGATTTAAATATTGTAACCAATATACCTTATAAATGAGCAATTCCTCATCTTTAGGATATTTTTGCAATAATTCATTAATAATTTCTAATCCCGGCTTAATACGTTTCATTCTTTTAAGCATAGAAGCTTTTTTTATTTTAATCTCCTTTTCATTATTTGGAAAAACTTCAAGCATTCCATCTAAAACTTTTAACACTTCATTAAACTGGTTGAAATAAATCAAGATCCTAATTTTAGAATAATATAATTCTAAACTTACAGGATTATTTTCAATCGCTTTATTAATCTCTTTAAGTTCTTCTTTGTATTGATTTTCTAAGTTTTCCGTACTGTTTGTTTGAAAAATATTTGACATATTTTGCCAAATAATTCCTTCTAATTTATCATAAATTTCAATTAATTCCTTTTCAGATTCGATTTTATATGCTAAATAATTAATATATTTGGGTAAAAACTCTTTTAATGCTTCCTTTAATTTTCCATTAAGTAAAATATCGCAGATTTCTTCGGAAATTTCATTTATTATAACACCGATACTTAACGATCGATCGAACAATTTGTTTAAATACGTAAATTCTGTTATGCGCTCTTCCGTAATCGCCCGCATCATCGTTTCTAATTTTTCATCTTCCTGAAAATAATAATCCAAAACTGAATTTACTGTTATTTTAAAGAATTTTATTGGGTACATGTTATTTTCCACGATTTCATACACATAATAAGTTAACATATCCTCCTTAATATCATATTTTTTAGAAAATTCTTCAGACGAAATATGATTCGGGTATTGGTTTGGGTGGTTTATTGAAAGATAGAGTAAAATTTTGTGAAAATCTTCCTCATTTTTTAAAACAGACTTTACACTATTGTAATCTAATTTTAACGTATTATTGAGAAATCTGAACTGTATTTTTTTATCCGTAATTTTATATTTCTTAAAAAAATTAATAGTTTTTTTAGTGATTTCTTCAATTCGTTTACTTTCTTCTTCCAAAATTGTTTGTCTATCAAGATCATAGAATTGGAGTATTCTAGCATATTCGGATTTTCCTGATTGGGTAATTCTATATTCCCTATTTTCCTCATCTTTTTGGATAAATCCGTCATTCATCAAAGATCTTATTGTTTTAGATAGCGAAGATTGATTAATTGAAAGAGGATCTTCTAAAAAATCTGACCACTTGCAATAGTTATTATTATACACCATCCATAGTATCCAGTGATCATAGTTTCTATTTTTTAGAATTATCTCTGGAGGAAAATTTAAAATCCTTTTATCTTCTTTAACTTTAGATAGATCATAAAACCTTCTTTTTCCTTCAGAGGTGATTTTATAATGCCCTTTTGATACTTTTGTTATGAATTCTTCACGAATTAATGTTTTAAGATGCCTGGATAATGTTGATGTAGATAATTCCAGCGGACTCTGAAGAAAATCTGACCATTCACATTCCTCATTATTAGATAACATCCAAAGGATAATATGTTCATAATTCTTTTTATCCATTACTGGAGGGTTAATAATTTCTTGAGGAGGATAAATCCGTGTCGACATTGTGAATTATAGTAATATTAAAAGCTTTATATGAAGATAATTCTAAGTTCTATTTATATTTACTCCATGGTACTACCATGATAATTCGGAACTACCACGAAACTATGATAGTGAAAACTATATATGAAAATCTGGTTTTTCTTATTATTAAACATTTCCATATTGATCACATTGAAACTTTGACAAGAAAAAACGTAGGAGAAAAGATATTTGGGTGTAGAACAGTAGAAATAACACTAATGAGAGAGAAGTAATTAGAGGGTTGAAATTACCAGATAACGATATAGAATTGGAGGAGTAAATGAAAATATGTAGCTTCTTTGGTAAAAATTCCTCCATTCTATATTTTCTTTTCCTTTTCTGCTTAATCTAATTATAATGCAAATATTCCTTAAGATGTTCAATAACTAATTTTAGATGTATAAATAACATTAATTTTAAATGACTTAATCTTCATATTTTCTCGCACCATATATCTCAATATTATTATGGCAGTTCGGAACTGTTATAGAACTGCGATAATAAAAACTATAAAAGAAATTAATAACCAGATTAAATCAATCATCTTTAAAAAGATGATTCCAAAATTTAAAAAAAAGTGGAAAAGAATGAAAAAATTATTAACAACACAATTAATTGTTTTAGCATTTGTAGGAATCTGCGTATTTAGCTTTTTACCAGCGGTTCAAGTTCAAGGTTGTAAAAGAAAAGAGCATGTAAATATCAGACCTATTGATGATTGGGTAATAAATAATCCTTTTGGAGTAGGAGTACCATGGGAAACGGCATATGTTGGTGGTGATGGAAAAGGCAAAGATTATTGGATGTGGCTTGATTCTTTAGACGGAGCCTTTACAGGAAATCAATATGAATATAGTGGTCATGTTAAGGAAAAAGTCTTGCTTGATGGTTCTATAGAAATTACGGTATATCTCTTCGTAAAAGATATCTATGTAGAGTTGTATAATGCCGCATATGACGACAATGGTGATCCCGTCTGGACTATGGAATATTTTGGAGATTGTGGAGATCTACATTCTTTTGGTTATGCAGATTATTTCTTTCGATTAGAATTTACACTTGACGCAGAATATGAAGGTTATGAACAATGGGGGATTCCAGCAGGGACAAGGGAAGCAGGTTGTATGCTTCCATACTTCGATGCAATTTCATATATCCCAGAAGAAATAGGTGCCCATTTAAAATCTTTGATGCTTCTGGGTGCGGGAGATTTATACACTTTTGAACCTGGTTGGAGATGGCCTGCACCAGACGAACCATGGCCAGACGACGCAACTCTTGATGGGGGTACAGCAAAAATATTCTTTCTGGAATGTGCTGAATTTGATAATCCACTAGGAGGGGGCTATCCCGGCTGGGGATATTGGCCTTTTGGTTCATCATCAGATTTTTTCGTTAATACAATTCGTGTATTTAACCTCAAATACTAAAACGATATTGGATGGAATAGAAGTTAAAAAGGAGTAAATCTCTAAATCTAATATAGAAAATGGAGGAAAAAGTTAAGATAAATGGCATCTTGAATGACCTCACTTAAACCACTATTCCCCTATTCTCTATATCTTTTTTTTTATTTTAATTAAAATGATGAATAATAGTTACCTTTATGTAGATTTTTGCCAAATCTTTTTATAATTGAAAATCTAATCATACTTTAAATATAAAACTCTTTTAATCATTCTTTTTGATGAGTGAATCCGGGAAGAAATTAAAATTTAAAATTACAGTTATAGGGGATGGGAAAGTAGGGAAAACATCCCTAATTAGAAAATACACGCTTGGTAATTTTGATACAGATTATATTGAAACAATAGGAGCCCAATTCTCTAAATTTGATAAAGAAGTAAGTGGAGATAATATTAGATTATTATTCTGGGATATTGCAGGACAGGATGATTTTAAAATGTTTCGTCCTTCGTTCTATAGAGAAAGTGTAGCTGGAATTATCGTCTATAGTCTTGAAGAGAATGAACTTGGGAAACTGAGTTTTGAACATATTCAAAATTGGCATGAGGATATAAAACGGTTTTGTGGAGATCTCCCAATTGTTATATTTGCCAACAAATGTGATTTGATTAATGAAGATAATTTAGATTTCTCTGAAATCCAAAAAATTGTAAATGAACGAAAATTTCTTGGATATTATATTACTTCAGCAAAAACAGGGCAAGGTGTTTATAAGGCGTTCAACGATATCATCGATAAATTATATTATGACCTTATAAAAGCAAATTAGCCCGCTAACTTACTGTGTTAAAAAAATCAAGGATAATTCATCAAAATTCAAAAATTGAAATTTTTTTTGAAAAAAAAATTAAATAGAAAAAAGATTTCTAGGCAACATTTATTACATGTGTGACTTCTGGAATGAATTGTTTGAGAGCTCTTTCCACTCCAAAAGTTAATGTTTGTTGAGCATGCATACATCCAGCACAGTGGCCCATTAATCTTACTTTGACAGTTCCATCATTCTCTACACTAATGAGTTCGATATCGCCGCCATCCATTTGTAATTGAGGCCTTATTTTATCAATAACTTGTTTTACTTTTTCTGCGTCCATTACTTTCACTTAATAGTATTGTTTATGTTCTTTAATATAGAAAAGAAAATTAACCTTTTAAAGGATTCTCTTTATATTTTATTAATATTTATCAAATTGAGTTATTTTAATCATGCTTTTTGCTTTTGGATCTTTTAAGTAAAAAGCTTAATGAGTGACTTTAGATTATAGAATTTAAAGTA
>Ga0307426_1001268_pt1 | contig 16790 bp, 11 predicted proteins | sample SalMarWE160340MG_FD_202165 | JGI IMG/M metagenome (GOLD analysis project Ga0307426, IMG submission 202165) | Salt marsh sediment microbial communities from the Plum Island Ecosystem LTER, Massachusetts, United States - WE1603-40 | ecosystem: Environmental > Aquatic > Marine > Intertidal zone >... | reverse complement strand
GTGTAGTCGGCATTTTGCACCGTACCTCCCTTCCTAGTAATTGCCGCTAAGCGGCAGACGGCTTAAAGCATCGTTTTCATCATCGATACCGATTGATTTGGAAGCAATAGCATAAGCCGTTCAATTTACTAATAGTCCAGCACTTTGAGGATCGCTATAAGGTCGACACTGTATTATGTCGTATAGCATTCCCTACTTTCCGGCATCCAATGTAAGTATAAAGAAATCGGCAGGGCCCGCCGATCATTCCTGCGGCTTCGAGAACCGTTCAGCGGGCCTGGCCGGGGCGCTGGAGCACCCGCATCGGCCCGGTCGTATCTTTTTCACACACCCCATCGCTTGAGCATTTTTTTAAGCGTCAGCCCCTGAACGACGATCGAGAAGATCACCACCATGTAAGTGATGAATATAATGACACGCCGGTGCGGACCCGGCGGAATTGAAAGCGCCAGCGCCACGGCGATCCCGCCGCGCAGCCCGCCCCAGGTCAAAGTTTTGACCGCGTTTTTACGGTACGACAATTGCTGTCCCAGCAGGCCGAAGGGAATCCCGACACTCACGAGCCTGACCAGCAGCACCAGCGGAATGATGGCCAGACCGGCCAGAAAATAATGGAAGCTGATTTCCAGAACGAGGACTTCAATGCCGATCAGAATGAAGAGAACGGCGTTCAGGATCTCATCGATGAGTTCCCAGAACGTATCGAGATTTTTGCGGGTGGTCTCCGACATGGCAAAGGCGCGGCCATGGTTGCCGATCAACAGGCCGGCCGCCACGATGGCCAGCGGACCGGATGTGTGCAGCTGATGGGCGAGATCATAGCCGCCCATCACCAGACCCAGGGTGATGAGAACCTCCACCTGATAGTTGTCCACGCGTTTGAGCATCTGGTAGGCAATCCAGCCGATGGCCAGTCCAATCAGGATCCCGCCGAAAGCTTCTTTGGCAAACAGCAGCGCGGACTGGCCGAGAGATGTGCCGGGGTCTCCGGCAGCGATGCGCATCAGAACAATAAACAGCACCACCCCCACTCCGTCGTTAAAAAGTGCTTCGCCGGCCATCTGAGTTTCAATGCTTTTGGGCACTTTCAGCTCCTTGAGAATCCCGAGCACGGCCACCGGGTCCGTGGGCGATATCAGGGCACCGAACAACAGGCAGTAAGTCAACGGAATCGCAGGGCCCATCATGCGAAAAACCTGCCAGGCCAGCACACCGACCAGACACGTCGAAAGAATGGTCCCGGCGGTGGCCAGCGTGAATATGATCCATTTGTGCTGCAACAGTTCATTGGCTTCGACATGCAGCGCCCCGGCAAACAGCAGAAAACCCAGCATGCCCTGCAGCAGCAGGCGATTAAAATCGATGCGCTGGATCAGCACGGTGGCCTGCTCCCGGATGTCCCAACCGGTGCGCCCGATAACAATCAGCGCAATGGAAAGCACCAGGGCAAACAGCATCAACCCGATGGTGCGCGGCAGCCGGAAATAACGGTAATTGATAAAGCTGAAAACAGCCGAGAGGCTGATCAAGACCGAGATAATCGTCAGTATATCCATATGTCTTCAGAGTACGCCGTCGCTGGGCGTGGTTTTTGATTGTTGACGGAAAAAAATGGTAAGCGGAACCAGGGCTGCCGTGGCCAGGGCCAGCAGCCAGAATGTATCGTTAAATGCCAGCATATGGGCCTGCTGCAACACCCGCTGATAGATCTCACCGAGGGGCGCGGAAGACCCTGCAAACGGCGCCCGATGAATTTGCAGCCACTTTTGAATCTGGTTGTTATAGTGCTGAAAGCTCGGATTATAGGGGGTGACATGTTCCGCCAGAAATGTCTGATGCAGCTGGGTGCGCCGGGCAAGAACAGTTGTACAAAAGGCCACTCCGAAACTGCCCCCCAGGTTCCGCAGCAGGTTGAAGATCCCGGACGCATTGCCGGTTTCTTCTTTGGGGATACCGGAAAAAGTCGCTGCCGAAAGCGGTACAAAGAAAAGCCCCAGCCCAAAGCCCTGAATGATCCTGGGCAGAGCCACCGCCCGAAAGCTGGCATCCAGATTAAAACCCGACATCAGCCACAGCGCGCAGGCGCTGATCGTCAGTCCGGCGGCCAGCAGCAGCCTCGGACTGACATTTTTTTTCATCATCAGTCCTGCCAGCGGCATGATAAAAAATGCTGCGATGCCGCCGGGGCCGAGAACCAGGCCCGCCCAAAACGACGTATATCCCATCAGGTTCTGCAGGTAAAGCGGAAGCAGCACAATACTGCCGAAGAGGCAGAAAAAACCGGCGAACATAATCAGGTTGCCGATCGCGAAGCTGCGATCCCGAAACACTCTCAGATCCACGACCGGGTTTGGGCTGCGCAACTCGGTGATCAGAAATAGAATCAAGGCCGTCCCGGAGATGAGGCTGAAAGTGATGATAAAGTTGGAGCTGAACCAATCGTCCCGCTGCCCCTTATCCAGAACAATTTGCAGGCATCCCAATCCGACGGCGAGAAAAAAAAGACCCCATCTATCGATTTTAGGTTGTCGCCGGCGAATATAGCGCGGGTCGTGGATGAAGAGAAAAACCAGCACAATCGCCAGAACGCCCGCCGGCAGATTTATATAAAATACCCAGCGCCAGTTCCAGGTATCGGTAAGCCAGCCGCCGAGCACCGGACCCATGATGGGGGCCAGAACAACGCCCATTCCAAAGAAGGCCATCGCCAGACCCCGCTCTTCATCAGGAAAAGATTCCAGCAGGATGGCCTGCGAAATGGGCTGAAGCCCGCCGCCGCCGATGCCCTGAAAAATCCTGGCGACAATGAGAATCGCAAGCGAAAGGGCCGACCCGCACAGCACCGAACTGGCGGTAAAGAGGATCAAAGAAAATATGAGGTAGCGTTTTCTTCCGAAAATGCCGGCCAGCCAGCCGCTGATCGGGATGATGATCGCATTTGAGACCAGATAGGAAGTCAAAATCCACGTCACTTCGTCCAGGCCGGCACTGAGACTGCCCTGGATGTGAGGCAGCGAGACATTGACGACACTGATGTCCATGATCTCGATGAAGGTCGGCAGCATCACCGTGAGGGCCACAATCCATTTGTTGGCCTGATGTGTTTCCGCGGAGGTCGTCATCTTTGCTGTCTGGTCGTTGCGCCCGGGCCTTCAGCCCGCAGCCTCTCGCCGCTGCGATCCGAAGTGTTGATAGTGACTTCCAATGACAGTCCCACCCGCAGCGGATAAGATGGCGGCGGTGGAACATCCAGAGAAATTTTTACGGGAACACGCTGGACGACCTTAATCCAGTTGCCGGTGGCATTTTCAGGCGGCAGCAGTGAAAAGGCGGCGCCGGTGCCGGCGCGAATCCCGATCACTTTTCCATGATAGGTATAATCCGGATAAATGTCCGCCCGAATGACGGCCGGCTGCCCGAGACGCACATGGGTGAGGTCGGTTTCCTTGAAATTGGCTTCCACATAGATTTCCTGCAGCGGGACGACCGCCATCAGGGCCAGGCCCGGCTGAATGCGGTCCCCGACCTGGATGGATTTCTGGGCGATATACCCGGCGATGGGAGCCGCTATCGTGCAGTAGGCCAGGTTTAAGTCTGCTGCATCCAACTCGGCCTGATAAATATCGCGTTGGGCTTTCAGGGAGGCCAACCGGTAACGCTGGATGTCGTTTTTATAGAGATCGGCGCGGGCGGATTTCAAATTTGCTTCAGCTTCCCTGATTTCCTGTTCGGTGCCGGCCAACGAAGCATTTTCTGAAGATATCCGGGCATCGACCGCGTCCAACGCCGCTTTAGTTTGCTTAAATTTCGTGCGCGCTTCATCCCATCGCTCAGCGGCGACGGCGCCGGTTTTATAAAGTTTTTCATAACGCTGGAAATCCTTTTGGGTCAGTTTGAATTCCGCCAGGGCCGATTCCCGCTGGCTGGCCAGTTCCGACAATTGGTGTTTGGTTGCCTGCCGCCTGTCATGGGCGGCCTTTAATGCGGCTTCCGCCGACGCGACCTGGGCCGTGGTTTGAAGGTCTGTCTGAGTAACAGAAGCTTCAAGGGCCCTAACATCGGCCTCGGATTGGGCCAGCTGGGCCTGAGCTTTCTGAACCGCGGTTTTGTAAACCGCCGGGTCGAGTTCCAGGAGAATCTGACCGGGCCTCACAAAATTATCGTTGTCAACCAGCACCCGCAGAATCGTTCCGGGCACGCGACTGCTGATCTGAGCGCTGTCGGCCTTGGCATAGGCATCCTCTGTGCTGACGCGATTGTACTCGAAAAACCACCAATAGGCGGCACCTGCCGCCGCCAGAATAACAACCAGAAGCCCGAGTCCGACAATCTTTTTTTTGCCAAACCGGTTTTTAGAATCAGATTTGGGTTCGCCGTCGCGATTATTCAATTCAGCCATAGTATTACTCCGAAATCCTCTATTTATAATGATCTCTCGCAAAACCATCTATGGGGTAAAACCTGTATTTGAACCACGCTGACATGGTATATGAAGTGCTTTTTGCAGAAACAGGCAGTAAATTTTCATTCCGTTACGGACAGCCGGTATCCTGCTTCAGAGAATCGTTACTGCAGGGCTTACTGATTCCCGGTATGTAGGAAAAACACCTACTTCCCAAAAAGACGATTACTTACATAAAATTCGGACGGATGCCGATACAATTTTTGCTTCGAACTGATTATTTTTGCCAAGAAGTCGAAGGCAAAACCGGGAGAACAGGATCGGATTACGGGAGAAAAATCCATGGATAGCAAAAAATTAAAATCGTGCCTGATCTGGATCTGCATCTTGCTGATCATCAATGCAATCCCCGCGGCGGCCGCCACCCGCCCAACGGACAAAGAAATCACCCGCTGGGTCGAAGAGGCGCTTAAAACCGATTATCGGGTGGACAGATCGAACATCAAGGTGACAACCGACTCCGGTATCGTCACGCTTACCGGAGAGGCTGAAACCCTGGTTGCTAAAAGATATGCGGACCTTGAGGCACGGAAAATCAGAGGCGTGCTTGAGGTCATTAACAAAGTCAATGTCCTGGCCACACATCGCTCGGCCACCGACATCCAGCGGGATTTGCGTCTAAGATATGTGAACAGCCTGGACCCGGAGCTGCAGAATATCACCGTCGACGTGGCGAACGGCCGGGTCACCCTTTCCGGTCAGGTTGACTCCGAGTCGCAAAGAAGGAGAGCCGAATTGATTCCCACCGAGCTGCAGGGTGTCAGGGCCGTCGACAACCATTTGGAAATCGTTGTCAAACATCCCCGAACCGACGGGCAGATTCGCAAAGATGTTCTCAACACCCTGGGACGTGACGTTTATTTCGCGGATGTGTTTATGGACGTCGCGGTCAAAAACGGGATCGTCACCCTGAGGGGCAAGGTCGCCACGGCGTATCAAAAAAAACGCGCCGCCGAGGACTGTCTGCTGGTAGACAATGTCAAAGCGGTGAAAAATGATCTTGTGATCGGGATGGATCATGATACCGGAATACGCAGGAAAGCTCCGGTTCCGACGGATGCGCAACTGCAAAATAATGTGCGCGGCGCGCTGCTTCAGAATCTGCAGGTCGTCAATCCTTATCGAATAGCGGTTGAAGCCAAAAACGGCCGCGTGACCCTTCGCGGCGTGGTCGCTTCGCGCCACCAGCAATTGCTTGCCGTGCAGGATGCGCATGCGGTGATCGGTGTCATCGGGGTGACCGATCTGACCTCGGTCGGACCCGAGCGCCGGGACGATAAAACCATTTACGAAAATATTCGATTTGCGCTGGGTACGGATAGTGCGCTCAGCAAATTTAGTATCGGCATCGGCCTACAGGACGGTATCGTAACCTTATCCGGTGGCGTAAAGACCGCTTATGAGAAAGCGCATGCCGCAGACATTGCCGCACGCGTCAAAGGCGTGCGGAAGGTGATCAACCGGATCAACGTCAACCCCATTGACAGCTACAGCGATGCGACGCTGAAAAAACAGATCGAGAGTCGCCTGGCCCACAACGGTCAGACCCAATGGATCGTCGACCAAATTGATTTGCAGGTCAGGGACGGCGTGGCAACCTTGACCGGCACGGTAAACACATGGGCGGAGTGCACGGAGGCTGCAACCGTCGCCGCCCTGACCGACGGTGTCCGGAACGTTGTCAACCGACTCAGGGTCAAAGGTGTGAATTACTATCAGCCGGGCGAGTATGATGACTTTCCAAAACATCAATAACCTCCTTCCCTCAATCGAGCAATTGGGCAGCGGGGGCTATTGGATTGCCTTTTTTGCAGCCCTTGTCGAGACGACGATCGGGCTCGGCCTTATATTTCCGGGGTCGACAATCATTCTCTTCCTTGGAGCGCTATCTGCGCGCGGCTATCTTGATGCGGGTGACCTTATATGCGTTGCTGTCTTGGGGGCAATTGTCGGAGACAATATAAATTTCTATCTCGGAAGAAGATATGGCGCCAAATGGCTGAAAGGCGGTTTCTGGCTGCTAAAGCCCGACCATATTGAAAAAGCCAGGCATTTTATGGACGCTCACGGCGCCAAGAGCATTTTCCTCGGCCGTTTTATACCCAGTGTCAAAGAGATTGTTCCTTTTATCGCCGGCAGCGTAAAGATGAAGCCAAGAACATTCATGTTCTGGAATGTTCTGGGTGCGGTCGGCTGGGGATTTGAATGGGTTCTTGCCGGTTACATCTTCGCGAAATCCCTTAATCTCGCAGCATTATGGCTGTCACGTGCCGGTCTGTTTTTTGCGGCTCTTTTCATATCTGGCAGCATCCTCTACATCTTCAAATGGCTGATTGTGAGAAAAGGGAAGCAATTTCTGATCATTTCCGCCTCTCTCTGCCGATCGATAAAAGAGGCGGTAATAAAGAATGAACACGTGGCGTTATGGATGCAGAAACATCCGCGCAGCATCTCGTTTTTGAAGGCCCGGTTTGATACAAGCGTATTTTATGGACTACCGCTGTCCATATTAACGCTGTCGTTCCTCTATGTTCTGGCTTTGTTTGCCGGGATTGTGGAAGACCTGATAACGTCTGATGCCATTATTGCCGCAGACATCCGCATCGCAAATCTTTTAGCCGCCTTGCGCACCGACGCCCTGACCAATATTTTTAACTGGATTACCGTGCTCGGCAAGAGCCGGGTCATCCTGGGATTCATAGCCATCTCAGTTGAACTCCTATGGATATAGCTGGAATAGAAAGGTCAATATATTTTTCATGACCCTTCTACTCATAACAGCGATCGGCTTCAGTCGGATATATCTTGGGGTGCATTATGTAAGCGACGTGTGGAGCGGTTATCTTGTCGGAGCGATGTGGCTGATTGTCGCAGTCTCCCTGTCCGAATGGTTGCGACAGAAAGTAAAAGGGGATCGATCCATATCCCCTGTTGCCGGGGCCCGTCCAATCTCTTTTGTTCTCGCCTTCGTCGCCATCGGGTTCTATGCCGGGTATGCAATAAATTACCATCCTTCGCCGGCATCAGTTAAGCCCATTAGCGCTGTTGTTGTCCCGAAAAGTACGGATATTTTCACCAATGAACAAATAAAATATACCGAGACACTGATTGGTGACAAACAGGAGCCGATAAACTTTATTTTCCTTGCCCGGGATGACGGCGAGCTGGCTGCAACAATGGCGCAGGCGGGGTGGACTTTAACCGACAAAGCGAATATATCATCATTTATCAGTGCAGTTAAGGCCTTGATATTAAGAAAGCCGCATCCATCCGCGCCGATCTCGCCCTCATTCTGGAATGCGAAAATACAGAATATGAGTTTTGCCAAGGTGGCGGGACCCAGTTGGCTTAGTAATGCGCATCATCTTAAAATATGGCGGACACACTTTTTATTGAAAAGTGGAAATAAAATCTATTTTTTACCGACGGCAAGGCATGTATAATTTCATTATGAACCTTTCTATGAACGCCCTCTCCAAAAATATCGGCAAGCCGGGCTGCCGCGTCGTGTAAGACGATCACGGACAAAAAAGTCAGCAGATATCCTACCTAAATATCGGAAGGATTCCGATACCCCCGCATCGCAGATCTTCTTATTTTCAATTTACAAAAAGGGAAAAGACAAAAATCGGATGAATGAGCAGAAGAGGAGAACCTTCCGTGACGGACGCAGAAAACAGGTCACCATACATTCTGGTAGCCGTTGATTATTCGACAGAGGCCCGTGCGGCCGCCGAGGCGGCTATCCAGATCGCACGAAATCAGAACCTGGCGATTCGAGGTCTGTATGTGGCAGACGAGGTCCTGGCCCTTGACACCTATGCCAACTATCACGCCGAACTGCCGCTTCTATCAAGGGCAACTAATGGCGACCTCCGGGAACCGACCTCGCGCGCCGAACTCATGAGCTGGTTCGAGACCCAGGGGAATGTAGCGCTAAATTGGCTGCAGACGGCATGTGCAGAAGCCGGGGTGCCGGTGACCACATCATTGCTGGCCGGCGGCGTCCCGGAAATGGTCATCCGCGAAGCTGCCCAGGCTCAAATGCTGGCTCTTGGCCGCCGCGGCCATCGCCACAGGGATGATTCGAAATCCCTGGGGCACAATTTCCGTAAAATTGCTCATCAGGCGCACCTGCCCATGCTCGTAGGCGGCTTGACAACGCCCTCCCTGCATCGCCTGTTATTGGCCTACCACGGCCTGGCGCATGCCGACGAGGCCCTGGCTTGGACCGTTCGGCTGCAGCGGGGTCTATCTGCCGAGGTAATCGTGTTAAGCGTTTGTGAAGACACCAAATCCTGCCTATCCGGGATTAGTCTGGAAGAAATCAAGTCCAGGCTGGCACACAGCGGCCTGGATGACTATCGCTTCTTGACCGGCCAAGGCCGGCCATCGACCGCGATGTCCGCCGTCGCGGCCGCCAACGAGGTCGATCTGATCATCCTGGGTCGTTATCGCCACGGTGCCCTGGTGGAATGGCTCGTTGGAAGCACCGTGGACCGATTACTGCGGGCGACTTCATTGCCGATACTCATCGCCTGAGGGCGCAAATCAATGACTTCAACCAACACGCAAGGACAGAAATGATGTTTCGTCGTCTGGTAAGCGATAGGTTAGGCAGGTGGCGTCACCTGTTGCCACGGTTGCTTGACCAGCAGGCCATATCCGAATCGGGTATCATCATGATCACCGCACTGGTGGTGGGGGGCGGCGCCGGCCTGGGGGCCGTGTTTTTCCGGTGGCTGATCAAATCGGTGCAAACCCTGGCCTACCAGGGATTGGCCGGCCGCATGCCGAGCTTTTCCAATTTCTACCTGCTCGTCATTCCGGCCATCGGAGGTGCTGTCTATGGACCCCTTATTTACCGCTTTGCCCGCGAGGCCAAGGGGCACGGTGTACCGGAGGTTATGGAGGCAGTGGCACTTCACGGAGGTCGCATCCGGCCGCGCGTAGCGGTGATCAAGTCACTCGCGTCAGCCATCTGCATCGGAACGGGCGGATCGGTGGGCCGGGAGGGACCCATTGCCCAGATCGGTTCGGCCTTGGGCTCGACCGTAGGGCTGCTGCTTCATCTCTCCGACGAACGGATGCGAAACCTGGTGGCCTGTGGTGCGGCCGGCGGTATTGCGGCCACCTTCAACGCACCCATCGCCGGTTCCATTTTTGCCCTGGAAGTGATTGTGGGACGACTGGAGGTCACCTATTTCGGGGCTGTTGTGATCTCCTCGGTTACGGCCGCGGTCGTCGCGCACGCCTTTGTACCGGGCGCCTTTGCCTTTCCCGTGCCGCAATATGCCCTTATCAGTCCATGGGAGCTGGCTTTGTATGCCCTGCTCGGCGTACTGGCAGCGATCGGCGCGGTGGGCTTTATCCGGCTTCTTTATGCGTCTGAGGATCTATGGGATCGGGTCCGTTTACCTGAATATATCAAACCGATTGCAGGGGGTCTTCTGCTGGGGGCCATCGGCTTTTTCGGGCTTAAGAACGCAGACGGCTTTCCGCGTGTCTTTGGCGTAGGATACGACAGCATCGGCGATGTGCTCTTCGGCCGGCTGGCGTCCGATGCCTTATTGGGGCTTTTTATCTTCAAGATGCTGGCGACCGTCCTCACCCTGGGCGCCGGCGGCTCCGGCGGTATCTTTGCGCCGTCTCTGTTCATGGGAGCCATGCTGGGCAGTGCGTTTGGCCAGGTTGTCAATCATATGTTCCCGACTGTCGCCGCCCCCGCCGGCGCCTATGCGCTGGTGGGAATGGCCGCCGTCTTCAGCGGCGCAGCCCAGGCACCGGTCACCGCCATTCTCATTATGTTCGAGATGACCGGCGACTATCGCATTATCCTGCCGTTAATGCTGGCAACGGTCATAAGTACGCTTGTGTCGCGCATTCTCAGCCGCGATTCCATTTACACCCTCAAGCTTAGCCGGCGCGGAATTCACCTCGAGCAGGGGCATGATATCGATATCATGCAGGGGGTGACGGTAGGTGAAGCCATGAGCACCGAAGTCGATGGGATTCCGCTGGACCTGCCGTTGCGCCAGCTGGCCGAAAAGTTCGCCCACACCCACAACCACGGGTTTGCGGTGGTGGATGGAGCGGGTGATCTGGCGGGTGTTGTCAGCATCCGGGACCTGGAGCAGGCCTTTGCAGAAGGGCCGGTGGACGGCCGGGCGGTAGCAGATATTGCCACTGCCGAGGGCTTGCTGGTCTCTTACCCCGAAGAGCCGGTGTGGAAGGCACTGTGCACCATGGGACCCCGCGATGTCAGTCAGCTGCCCGTCCTGAAACAAAAAGGGTCTCGGCGTCTGGCAGGCCTCCTGCGCCGCAGGGACATTATCCAGGCTTATAACCATGCCATCGCCAAGAAGGCCCATGATCAGCACCGTGCGGAAGCCTTGCGCGTGAGCAAACTGGATGACGCTGATTTTACCCGCGTCGCCATTACGCCAGGTTCGGCTTCTGAAGGACGACTCATCAGTGAACTGACGCTTCCCGAAGGATGTTTGATCGTTTCCGTGCGCAGGGGAAATCAGCTGATCATACCGCACGGATACACCCGGCTGCGCGCCAAAGATCAACTGACAATCTTTGCCGAAAACGAATGCCTGCCGGTTGTTGAGCAGCGGTTGGCAGGCCGCAGGCAAATTTGAAAACGCTGAAGAATCAGGTTTCGCGATGATTTAAAAATGCTCAATTTTTTTCCTGTCCAGTGTGGAAATCAGGAAAAAGAAGCGAGCGTAAAACCAAGCAAAAAGGAGGAATTGAAAAATGAAAAAAAATCTGTTCATGACGCTTTTGGCTATTGTGATGTTTTTCCCGGCGGGAGGTGTTTTTGCGCAGGCGAAAAACAGCCCCGTGCAAGCCAGCATTGCGGGCAACGTGCCGGAAGGTGATCATATCAATGCCTTTCGCATTGATAAAATCATTGATTCCGCAGTGATGAATCTTGATGGCAAGCGCATCGGAACCATCGACGATCTGGTCATCGACATCGACACGGGGAATATCATGTATGCCGTTCTCGAATTTGGCGGATTTATGGGTTTCGGCGACAAGCTGTTTGCCGTTCCCTGGCACTCCCTGACAGCGGTTCCGGCCGAAGGAATATTCATCATCGATCAATCCAAGGCAAAACTTGAAAAAGCCCCGGGCTTTGACAAAAACCATTGGCCGGATGTCGGCGACCGGACCTGGGGAGCCGGGATATACGAATTCTACCGCCACCACGTTCCCAAGCATCTGGTTTCTGCGGCTCCGGAAACCTCTCAGAAACAGAAGATGTATCCCGGCTACCGGCCTTATCGAGGGTATGCGACCGAGCCTTACCCTTATCCGAGTGTTTGGCAAAACCTCTATGGAGAAATGTTTGATCCTAAAAAAATTGAAACCGTTAGCGGGGAAATCGTAAGGGTTGAATATTATGAGGAGTCAAGGCTGATTATCTATACCGATGCGAAAAAACCGGTTCTGGTGGCACTAGGGCCGACCGGTTATTTAGAAAGCCAGCCGAATGTCTTGCGACCGGGCAACAAGGTAACCGTGACCGGTTCAAGGGTAATCGTGGACGATACCCCCTTGTTGATCGCTACAAAAATTAAAGAGGGCAACGAAGAATTGCGGTTAAGAGACAATGAGGGTCATCCCATTTGGATCGGGTGGCAACAAATCAAGTAACTTTTTTGTAACTCCCATATAGCGGGATTCCGGCAGATCTTTATGCCGGATTCCCGCTGTTCCCGCTGCAATTTCTCAATTAGTGCCTGAACGAATAGTCCATTGTCCGGGAACCACCACGGCGGCGTGTGTTCCTTTTCCCGGATGTGAGATAAGATCCAGCCGTCCTCCCAGACGGTCAAGACGTTCGCGTATACTGAATAGACCAAACCCATTTTTCTTTTCCGTCTCATCGGCAATACCCGCGATGTCAAACCCAATGCCATCATCCACCACATTTATGCGGATTTGGTTTTTGGCGCTGCTGATCGAGATTGTCACATGCCGGGCCTGCGCGTGCTTGACGACGTTGATCACCAACTCCCGGATGGTTCGAAAGAGAAGAACGCGCAAATTCTTGTCCAGCGTATCGGGCGTTCCGTCACCGAGGCACTCAACCTGAAGCCCATGAGCTTCATGGACACGATGCGCGAGGCTGCGCAATGTTGTCTCGAGGCCTGATTCATGCAAAGTCCAGGGATAGACCTCGAACATCAACAGCCGTGTTTGTTTAATGGACTGATCAATAGAGTCAATACAATCGCCGAGCTGCGCAGTGCGGGAGCCGGAAGCGGTATTTGCCTGCAGGGTTTCCAATTTGTAGCGACAAGCGGCCAAGCATTGAGCGACGGTGTCATGAAGATCCTGCGCAAGCTGTTGCCGTAGCCGCTCCTCGGTTAATGCCAGCTCCGATGTCAGCACGCGGACATGGTTCCGGCAAATGCGCAGTTTCTTCTCGGCCTGTTTGCGCTTCGCAGTTTCCCGTTGCAATTGGGCTTTTGCTCTCAGCAGCAGGGAGGTAAGTTCCAGCGCATGCAGGTCCGGCTCACTGAAGGCATGCTGCCGTGCCATCAGGGTTTGCCCGCTTTGCGCCTTCCATTGGTTCAATTCATCAATTTCAGGTCCGGCATTTAGAAGGTCATTTTTGATTTTTTCTGTATTCTCCATGTTCCTACTCCTACTTATGGATTTCGACGATCCCGTCAGAAGGCTCCGCTTAATCACATCCAGCATCGTTTGGCATCAACACCATAGGACTTCCCGCTTAAATCCGGTATCGGTGTCTCTCCGATTTTAATGTAAGATTTTGAGAGCATGCCTGCGTCCGTGTTTGTCTTACAAACGCGAACTCACGCGGGAAACCCGCCATAGGATTTGCGCGCCGGAGCTGCGGTCTTAAGCTGATGCGTTTTTGTCGGCCGTATCGTCGACCGCCGAGGCTCTAACAGGATAAATACGGTTTAGACCTTATTTTAAGTGAAAAATTTATGTATTTTTCGGAAAAGCGGGCATCGCCCCTTGTCAAGCAGGATAAAAAAGTTAATTATTGAAAAACTGAGAAGACCAGAGAAAGTCAGAAAATACAGGGAGACGGCCAACCTATGAACACCAACAGCTATCCACCGATCGACCATTACGGTTTCATCGCCGACTGTCATTCCGCGGCGCTGGTCTCCAAAACAGGCTCCATTGATTGGTGCTGCATGCCGCGCATCGATTCGAGCAGCTGCTTCGGCAGGATTCTCGACTGGGAGAAAGGAGGGTATTGCCAGGTTAAACCGGCAACCCGCTATGAGAGCAAGCGCCGGTATCTGGATCGGTCGCTGGTTCTTGAGACCATCTTCCAGACCGAGACCGGCAAGGCCCGTCTGATTGATTGTTTTACGATGCGTCGTGGAGGTGAACATGATCCCCACCGGCAAATCCTGCGCGTCATTGACGGTTTGCGTGGAACCGTCGAATTTAGGCTGGACGTTGTCCCGCGCTTTGACTTCGGTGCGATAAAGCCCTGGATAAGAAGCTACCGGCAGGATTACCACATCGCGATCGGCGGCTGCGACGGACTTCTCATCTCCGGCGATGTGGCCGTAAAAATGAAACACCGCCACGACATGACCGGCACTTTCGTTGTCGCGGCGGGGCAGCGCAAGCATCTTTCCATATTGCATCGGCTGCCGGAAAGCCTCGGCGAAAATCTGGTGGATGTGCCCGATCCGGCCGAACTGGACGGCCGCCTGCAGGAAACCATCGCATGGTGGCAAACCTGGTGCACCCGCGGTCAAATCAGCGGACCCTATGCCGAGCAGTTGCAGCGATCGGCCATTGTGTTAAAGGGGCTTTCCAACGCACCGACCGGCGCCATCGCGGCCGCACCGACCACCTCGCTGCCCGAATCGCCGGGCGGATCCCGCAACTGGGACTATCGCTTTTCGTGGATTCGGGACTCCTCTTTTACGGTACGCTCACTGGCTCAGCTGAATCATGTCAATGAAGCCGACGGATTTAGACGGTTTATCGAACGCAGTGCGGCCGGCAGTGCGGATCAGCTCCAGGTTCTCTACGGTATCGGCGGTGAACGGCGTTTGCATGAATACGAAATCGGGGATTTGGAAGGCTATCGCGGGGCAAAACCGGTGCGGATCGGCAATGCCGCTGAAAGCCAGATTCAGCTGGATGCCTACGGTGAACTTCTGGATTTGGCCTGGCACTGGCACTGTAGACAGCAGTCGCCGGACGACGATTACTGGGAGTTCCTGGTGGAGCTGGTCAACAAGGTTTGTGACTGTTGGAAGACTGCTGATTGCGGCATCTGGGAGTTCCGCGGCGATCCGCGGCATTTTGTGCATTCAAAAGTTATGTGCTGGGCGGCGCTTAACTACGGAGTCAACCTGGCTGGCGATCTCGGCCGCAAGGCCCCTGTGGAAAAATGGGAAAATGCCCGTGATGCGGTGCATCAGGCGGTTGAGTCGCAGGGCTATGACCCTGAACGAGGTATTTTCATTCAGGCCTTTGATCACCCCGCAATGGATGCCGCGCTGCTGCTGCTTCCCATGGTCGGTTTTGTTGCCTATGACGATAAACGCATGATCCGCACCACGGACGCCGTGCGTGGAGAACTCGGCGAAGACGGACTGCTGCGCCGCTATTCAGACGGCGATGACGGCATGCAAGGCCAAGAAGGTGTATTTCTGGCCTGCTCCTTCTGGCTGGCGGAGTGCCTGGCCCGGCAGCACCGCCTGGACGAGGCCCATCAGACCTTTCAACGCGCCCTTGCGGTGGGCAACGACCTGGGCCTTTTTGCGGAAGAATACGATCCCGCGGCCGATGAAATGCTGGGTAATTTTCCGCAGGGACTCACGCATCTATCGCTGATCACCGCGGCCGTCGCCCTGAACGAAATCGAAGGGGCTGCGAAGATTAGCTCCGGCAGCTGCAAAATCTCAGCGACTTCCGATCCCCGGGGTTCCGATTCTTAGACAACCGCAAAAAGTTTTGCCGTTACCACTTAGTAACTTAATATCTTCCGCCATAACGAAGTAGTGGACTTTTGGCTGCCTTCTGCCGGGCGAGTAATGCGGCCGCCTTAGCGGGGCGGTCCGGCTCTTATCCGGACAGGGGAAAGTTCAGGCTTCGCTTTCTGATAAACCGATACACCCCTTCGATCAGAAAAGCCAAAAGCAGCATTGCCAGCAATATCCACAGATGTGACAGGGTTTTTTGACCGATTTGCCATACCAGTGTGCCGAGGGCTCCCAGGCAAAGCACGGCGCCCAGGATCGATATCCAGCCGCGGCTGCCGGTTTTTTTTGCCAGTACTGCGTTGGCACTGTTTACGGCAGCAAAAATCAGTAGAAATCCGGCGCTGCCCATCATGGAAATGCTCGAAAGATCAAACAGGTTGGCAATGACAAGCGTCACCCCGGCGGTAATCAGCAGTCCTTCCACCGGTTCGTTCCAGACCTTGTGCTCGAGACTCTCAGGCAGTTCACCGTCTTTGGCGATGATATAACTCAAGCGGGCCGCACCGTACAGAGTGGCGTTGACGGCGGAGGCGGTGGATAGAAGCGCGGCAATCGTGACTAGAACATACCCGTAGCGACCCAGAAAGGGACGAGCGGCGGCAGCAAGGGCGTAATCCTTGGCGGCGACGATCTTGTCCACGGACAGATTGCCGATGGTGACGGCGGACACCATGATATAGAGGAATATGACAAAACCGACGGCCGAGTAGAACGCTCTCGGCAGCGTTTGGCCGGGAGTTCGAACGTCGGCGGCCGTATTGGCGATCAATTCGAATCCTTCATAGGCGAGAAAAATAATCATGCCGCCGGCAATCATCTGAACGGGTCCAGACCATTGACCGGGAAGAAGACGACTGGTGTCCATGCTCATGGCGCCGGTAACAACAAACAGCAGAAGGATGGCGATTTTCACGGCGACAATCCAGTCTTCTACCTCTCCGATGAATCTGGCACTCAGCAGATTCAAACCGGTGATGACAAGAATGCTGCCGCTGATGAGGATGTGCTTCCAGACCAGTTGGGAGCCCTCCGGAAACAGGGCCGAGCCATAGCTGCCGAAAGCATAGGTATAAAGGGAAAGCATAACAATGTAGCTGATCCAGAGCAGGATGTTCATCGCGCCGGTAAAAAGCCCGGGGCCGAAAGCGTTATCGAGAAAGGCGACCGTTCCGCCTTTGCTGGGGTATGTTACCGAAAGCCGCGTGTAAGAGTAGGACGTCACCAGTGCGACCAGCCCCGCAATCAAAAAAGCAATCGGCGCCGCCCCGCGGGTCAACTGGACCGAGAGGCCCAGCACCGCGAAAATTCCGCGGGCC
>Ga0307426_1001267_pt1 | contig 16802 bp, 15 predicted proteins | sample SalMarWE160340MG_FD_202165 | JGI IMG/M metagenome (GOLD analysis project Ga0307426, IMG submission 202165) | Salt marsh sediment microbial communities from the Plum Island Ecosystem LTER, Massachusetts, United States - WE1603-40 | ecosystem: Environmental > Aquatic > Marine > Intertidal zone >... | reverse complement strand
TGTCCGGTCAACTGCACCTGGTGCGGGGGGGGGAGGGATGCGCAGAAATCCATTGTCGGCCGGCGGAAAGTAATCTTCCGGGATGTTGAAAAGGTGATGGAGTCTATCAGAGATGCCCTGCGCTGGGGCTATGAGACCATGCATGTCTGTTTTGATCCCTACCCCCATCGTCCGGACTACTATCTCACGCTCTTCTCCCGGATCAGGGAGGAGCAGCTCCCCGTAGAGTTCTTTTTTGAATCGTACGGCCTCCCCACCAGGGAGTTCATCGATAGCTTTGCCCAGACCTTTGGTCCCCGGTCCCTGCTCGGCCTCTCGCCGGAGAGCGGCTCGGAGGAGGTGCGACGGCGCAACAAGGGATATTCCTACACCAACCAGGAGCTCTGGGATTGTCTCGAGTACACGAGAGAAAAGGGGGCAAAGGTGGATCTCTTTTTCGGTCTTGGCCTCCCTTTTGAGTGCGAAGATGACTTGCATGAGACCGCCCGGCTGATCGCCCGCATCAGAAAGCACTTCCCCAATGTCCAGGGGTTCAGGACCTTTACCATCGAGATGGAGCCTGGGGCGCCCTGGCACCTGCACCCTGAGGAGTTTGGGGTCAAGACGACGCTGCAGACATTTGCCGATTTTTACCACTATCATAAAGAGGAGGAGGAAGGATTCAGTGCCTTCGGGTATCATATACCGGGGTATTTCCCTGATTTGGATGAGGATGCGGGAAGGGAATTTCAAAGGAGGCTGCAGGAGATAAAGTGCCGCCGCTTCTGTTTCATCCACCCCGATGCCCGCAAGAGCAGTTCTCCCTTTTGGGGGCGAATGTTGTGCAGGACCGCGGCCCTTGTGGCACAGGCGGGAAAACGGTTGAGGGGCAAAAGGGGTTTCGGAAATGATTTCTTTTCCCTATAATAGAAAAGGACGTACCATTAGATCAGCTACCTAGTGAATCGTAATGGAGGAGGACCGATTATGTGTCAATCTACAGCGTATATTATCAAGGATGGCAAAGAAGAAGAGCTTATGGCCGATATCGCAACCATTATTCCCGAGGGGAAAAAGCTCAGGCTGGTCAGCCTCTTTGGCGAGGAAAAGGAGGTAGAGGCCTCTATCGAACAGATCAACCTCTTAGGGCATAAGATCCTTCTTAGGCCGCAGTAGAACGTTCACCGCCACAACGAACATCACGACATCTGAGTTTGGAGCTCTTGAGCGTACTGGGGGGGAGTTGCAGATAAATCATAGGATGTGCGTTTAGGCTATCCAAAGGGAAGCATGTTTTCTTCCATTCGATCAAAGCTCATCATAAGTATTCTCGGGGTATCCTTTTTGGTAGGCGCCGTTTCTCTCATGGTGGGCGGCCAACTCCTGTATAAGACATTTCTCAACGAGGCAACAAACCGTATCACCTTAGATCTGAACGCCGCCCGTGAAATGTATCTCAATCGCATGAGGAGCGTGGAGGTTGCACTGAACACGACCACACTGGGTTCTGGCTTCCGTTCTGCGCTTAATAGGCACGATGCTCCAGAGCTTATCAATCGGCTCAGGCGCTTGACCCAGCAAGCCGAGTTGGATTTCGCCGGCATTGTTACTCAACATGGTACAACACTCTGCCGTATTGGACCTCATGCCATCCCCACGAAAATGACTCAGGTTACTCATCCCATCGCACGCCACGCATTGAAAGAAAGAAAGCCTGTAGCAGGCACGGTGATTCTGAGCAAGGATTTTTTATGGGCGGAGAATCCCGTACTTGCGGATCAAGCCGCCATTCCGTTTCTTCCTACTCCAAGGGCAGCTCCAGGGGCTGAAGAAGCGGTAGATGCAGGGATGGCACTTGCAGCCGCCATTCCTGTTTTAGAAGGTACGAAGCTCCTTGGTGTTCTCTATGGAGGGGTTTTGCTTAATCGAAATTTTTCAGTAGTTGACCAGGTGCGCGACACGGTCTTCCAACATGAAATTTACAAAGATCGCAACATCGGAACAGCTACTATCTTTTTCAATGATATTCGTATTTCCACTAATGTTCTCACCCCTGGCGGAGAGCGAGCCATCGGCACGCGGGTATCAGAAGAGGTTAAAAGACGTGTTCTTGATGAAGGAGCAACATGGACGGGCCGGGCCTTTGTCGTCAGTGATTGGTATATCACTGCCTATGAACCCATTGAGGATGTTTTCGGAAAGCGAGTGGGGATGCTCTATGTGGGAATATTGGAAGCGCAATATGCAGATATCAGGACGAGGACCCTTTCTATTTTTTTCCTGTTGATCATTGCAGGCATCCTTGTGGCTATCGGACTGGGATACTTCTTGGCCAGCAAGATGTTACAGCCGGTCCAGCGGCTGGTCCAGGCGAGTAACGAAGTTTCGCACGGTAATTTTTCCCCTGACATTGGACCTATCGCAAAGAGCGAGATCGGGGTCCTTCAAAACACCTTCGCGGACATGCTTGCCTCGCTCCAGGAGCGCGATAGACGCATCAAGACGGAAAGCGAACTAAAATTGTTACAGTCTGAAAAACAGGCCAGTATCGGCAGACTGGCTGCTGGTGTGGCCCATGAGATAAACAACCCTCTTACCGGGGTATTGGCCTTTACGCACATGTTGCTCAAGCGGGAAGATATTGCAGAGGATATCCGTTCAGACCTCAAGACAATCGCGCAGCAGACAGAACGTGTTCGCACGATAGTAAAGAATCTGTTGGAATTTTCTCGGCAGACCGAACTCTATTCCGAGCTACAGGATATAAATCACATTGTTCGTACCGCCGTATTGTTAATGCAAAACCAGGCGCTCGTACAAGGGGTAACATTAGCATTTACACCGGGGAAGAGTATCCCCCTGATTAACCTTGATGTCAGTCAGATGCAGAGCGTTGTGCTTAATGTGCTGCTGAACGCCCTTGATGCCACACAGCGGGATGGCAGTATTACCGTAACTACCGGCATTGGTACATCTGGCAGTGGAGCGAGTAAGCGGGGTGTCGAAATTCACGTGAAGGATACCGGGAGTGGGATACCACCCGAGAACCTGGATAAGTTGTTTGATCCTTTTTTTACGACAAAGGAAGTAGGTCAAGGCACGGGGCTAGGACTGGCAGTCTCGGATGGTATTGTTCAGCGTCATGGGGGGACCATTCGGGTCGAGAGTAAGGTTGGGAAAGGGAGTACTTTTACCGTATGGCTACCGATTGTGGGGCAGAGTAAGGAACGTAAAAATATTCATCGGTGATAGCATTACATGGATCAGTAAAAAGAGGCCGATTTGATTATCAATGCTCAACTGCTTTGGTTGGTGGTATGTGTATAAACAACAATATTTTCTACATAAGGAGGTATTGTTATGGCAGATACAATGCTCGTCATTGACGATGAAGATATTGTGCTCGAATCGTGCCGCAGGATTTTTTCTGCCGAAGGTTTTCAGGTAACATGTACCACCAGTCCTCGTGAGGGGCTCAGGCTTATTGAGAACGCATCCTTTGACGTGATCCTCTGCGATTGGAAGATGCCAGGGTTTGATGGAATGGATGTATTAGCGGAGCTTAATCAACGGTCACCAGGTTCCGCCGTCATTATGATCAGCGGTTACCCCACCGTTGACCGTACGGCTGAGGCTATGAAGCGGGGAGCGATGGATTACGTTGCAAAACCGTTTACCCCTGATGAAATCGTTGGGGCCGTTCAGAAGGCACTCGAACGCAAAGGAAAATAAGAGGAAAGGCCTTCGAACGATCCACGAGGAGAATGAGAAACTAAGGATTATCGGTGGTGAGTTGAGAGCAAAGCTGCTCAAGACACTTACCGCAGCACAAGGCTGAGAACTATCTTTGGCTGATCAAATATATGGTATTCAGATCTATAATGGGTAGAAAAGCTTGGAAATTATCATGGAATTCTGATAAAAGATCTAGATAGAGCGCAGTACTTCGAAAAGAATGTCTGTGCGTAAAATCTAGTCGGAAGGTCGAGGCGTTAGGCGTTGGTTTGTTGCTTCGAGGTTGTTTTACAAAGCATCAGTTGCTGAGAGGAAGGTGCAGGAATATGATAAGCTATTGGGGGATGGCATAATGCATATACGACCTGAGATGAAAAACGAGAAATACAGAATTGCTTTCATGGTCATCCTCCTCATCGGTTCCTGCCTTCTCACATACTATTTTCATGTAGTACTGAATACCGGTAAGGTCTTTACCCATTTCTTTTATCTTCCTATTATCTTGGCATCTTTGTGGTGGAAGAGAAAGGGTTTCGTTGTCGCTCTCTTCTTGGCTGCGTTTCTCATCTTCAGTAATTTTTTCTTTCGAGCTGAAGAGGTAACCGTCAATGATTATCTTCGTGCTGGTATGTTTATCCTTATCTCCGTTATCGTTGGTCAGTTACAGGAACACATCTCCAGGGCAGAGCAAAAAAGTAAAAGATCTTTGGACGAACGCAAAAAGGCGGAGCAAGCGCTTCGGGAGTCGGAGGAACAATATCGAACTATTTTTGAGACGACAGGAACTGCAACCATGATTGTTGAGGAGGATGGGGTTATCTCGATGGTCAGCTCGGAGTTTGAAAAGATTTTTGGCTATCCCAGAGAAGAAATTGAGGGCACGAACGAGTGGGAAAAATTCATCGTGGAAGATGACTTGGAGAGGATGGGAGAATATCATGCCCTGCGAAGAAATAATCCCGATGCTGCTCCTCGGAACTATGAGGTTCGGGGGGTTGATAAAACGGGAAATCACAAAGACCTCCTTTTGACCAATTCCATTATTCCTGGGACCAAGAAAAGCGTAGTATCTATGTTGGATATCACCGACCGCAAACGGGCAGAGGAGGAGTTGGCCCTCCTGGCGACAGTCATCGAACAGGCTGCGGAAGGCATAACCATAACCGACAAGACCGGGATAATTCAATACACCAACCCGGCTTTTGAGCGCATCAGTGGATATACTCGTGATGAGATGATAGGGCAGAATCACCGCATCCTCAAGAACAGCACGCACAATGGGGGTTTCCCCGCTGAGATGAGGGATATCCTTGCCCGGGGCGAAGTGTGGTCCGGTCATATGATCAATGAAAAGAAGGATGGCACGACCTACAAGGTTGAGGTATCGGTCTCCCCCATTCGGGACAAGACGGGTGCCATCATGCATTACGTAGCCATCGAGCGGGACGTGACCCATGAGGCCGAGCTCGAAACACAGCTCCTCCAGGCACAAAAGATGGAGGCCATTGGTACGCTTGCCGGGGGCATTGCCCATGATTTTAACAATATCCTCGCGGCCATTATGGGGTATGCTGAAATGGCATTGTATGATGTGCCAGAAGGGACTCAGGGTCGACGCAATTTGGAGCAGGTACTCAAGGCCGGATATCGTGGTAAAGATTTGGTAAAGCAAATCATCACCTTTAGTCGCAGGAGCGAACAGGAACGAAGGCCGATGCGCGTAAGCCCCATCGCTAAAGAAACTCTCAAACTGCTCAGGGCATCGTTGCCCGCGACCATAGAAATTCGCCAAAACATCGAGACTCAGTCGGGTATGGTGCTGGCTGATCCGACCCAAATCCATCAGGTGTTGATGAATCTGTGCAGCAACGCAGCCTATGCCATGCGCGAGAAGGGTGGAGTATTAGAAATAAGATTGTCCGACGTTGATATCAGTTCCGATGGTGCGGTGTCCCATCTCGAATTAGATCCGGGACCATACTTGAAGTTGACGGTAAACGATACAGGCCACGGTATGGACCGCGCGACTATTGAGCGGATCTTTGACCCGTTTTTCACCACCAAGAAACCGGGTGAAGGAACCGGTATGGGACTGGCCGTGGTCCATGGCATCGTCAAGAGCTGTGGAGGAGCGATTGTTGTCGACAGCGATCCTGGGAAGGAGACTACCTTCGAGGTCTTTTTCCCACGGATTGAGGGTGATTCCCTCAAAGAAGCTGATTTCGCTGCTCCGATGGCTACTGGAAACGAACGTATCCTGTTCGTCGATGATGAAGAGGATTTGGTTGACATGGCGCAGCAGATGTTGGAGCGCCTCGGCTATAGTGTGGTAGCCAAGACGAGCAGCCTCGAGGCCCTGGAGGTGTTCAAAGCACAGCCGGATCAATTTGCTCTCGTTATCACCGACCAGACCATGCCGCATATGACAGGCGCAGATTTGGCCAAGGAGCTCATGCGCATCCGCCCCGATATTCCTATTATACTCTGTACCGGGTTCAGCGAGGTGATCAGCGCCGAAGAGGCTAAGACATTAGGCATTCGGGAGTTTGTCATGAAGCCATTCGCCACGCGCGAAATCGCCGAAATTACCCGGCACGTGCTGGATGGTAACAGGTAATGCAAGAGGGAGTTTCATGGCACATGTTTTGATCATTGATGACGACGAAATGATGTGTGACATGTTGTCTACCATGGTCAGCCACATGGGGCATGAGGTTACGTGTGCCAACACCCTTCAGGACGGGCTTCAGGAGTCATCGTCACGAGATTTTGATGTGGTATTTCTCGATGTACAGATGCCTGACGGAAGTGGTTTGGATGTATTGCCCAGCATTCGGGAAACACCCTCCTCTCCCGAGGTCATCATTATCACGGGATTTGGTGATCCTGACGGAGCTGAACTTGCCATCAAAAATGGTGCCTGGGACTACATTGAAAAACCGTCTTCCATTAAAGCGATGACCCTGCCGCTTGTTCGTGCCCTCCAATACCGAGAGGAAAAACAGGCGCGCAAACCACCCATTGCCTTAAATCGAGAGGGGATTGTGGGGAATAGTCCCCAGATGAGGGCATGCATTGACCTCGTGGCCCAAGCAGCCAACAGCGACGCCAACGTCCTCATCACCGGTGAAACCGGCACCGGCAAAGAGCTGTTTGCCTATGCAATCCATAACAATAGCCCACGTGCCGACAAGAATTTTGTCGTTGTCGACTGTGCCGCCCTGCCTGAAAACCTTGTGGAAAGTATGCTCTTTGGGCATGAAAGAGGCGCATTTACCGGAGCGGATAGGGCTCAGGATGGTCTCATCAAGCAAGCTGATGGAGGGACTCTCTTTCTCGATGAGGTAGGAGAACTTCCCCTTTCAACGCAGAGTTCCTTCCTCCGTGTCCTCCAAGAACGCCGTTTTCGTCCCATCGGTGGAAAGCAAGAAATTGAAAGCAATTTTAGGTTGGTGGTTGCGACCAATCGTGATCTTGAGGGTATGGTTACACAGGGACAATTTCGCAAGGAGCTTCTGTTTCGTCTCCGCTCCTTTACGGTTGAGTTACCTCCGCTGAGAGAGCACCCTGACGATATCAAAGAACTGGTCCTGTACTATACCGCTCAGATTTGTGAGCGGTATGGGACGGAGACAAAAGGGTTTTCTCCTGAATTCTTCGAGGCCCTCTTTTCCTATGACTGGCCCGGAAATATCCGAGAGCTGGTCAACACCATGGAGCGAACCATTGCCGCAGCGCGTCAGGCCCCCATCCTCTTTCCGAAACATTTGCCGCCCCATATTCGCATAGATGTAGCGAGGGCCTCGATTACTAAGGAAACTAAGGGAACCTCAACGAGGGACAGCAGTGAGAGGAGTTCCGGTTCCCTAGAAACCCTTCCCAACCTGCGTGATTTTCGAGAAAATGTCATTTCCGAAGCGGAGCAAAACTATTTGCAAGATCTGATGTCACTCACTCGAGGCAACATTAAAGAGGCCTGCAATATATCCGGCCTATCTCGCCCCCGCCTCTACGCCCTTCTCAAGAAATACCACATATCGAGATCAGATTAATTCTCTTCCGCTGCTCGTACATCTTGTTACGCAAGAAGATGTCTTGTGTTGTAAGAACCAGTCTTGTCGGGCAAGACAAATTTCAGTGGTTCCCGGTCTTGATGTATCTTATATGCTGTTCTTAAAATTATATAACTCCTTGTAATAATTTATAAATAATTTCAATTGTGAATTTTGGCACGTTTTTTGTTTATAGACTTGTAATGAGTGATGTGAAAACTACATCTCAATAAAAAAGTGCGGGAGGAAAGGAGTAAACAGTATGGCAACAGATAAGGGGATGGTTACCATGATGGAGGAAACGAGGGTATTTTCTCCATCTCAAGAGATCGTTAAGCGGGCGTATATCAAGAACATGGATGAGTACAACAAGATGTACGAGCGTTCCCTCAACGACCCGGATGGGTTTTGGGCTGAACAGGCTGAAGCATTCATAGACTGGTATAAGAAGTGGGACAAAGTCTGGGATTGGAGCTTTGATACTCTTGATATCAAATTTTTCGAGGGGGGGAAACTCAACGTTAGCTACAACTGCCTTGACAGACATTTAAAGGAGCGTGGCGATAAAGTTGCCATCATCTTTCAAGGTGAGCCCTACGATGACTACAAGACATATACCTACAAAGAGCTCTACGAGGAAGTTTGCAAGTTTGCCAACGTGCTCAAGAAACATGGGGTCAAAAAGGGAGATCGTGTATCTATTTACCTGCCCATGATTGCAGAGCTTCCCATCGCCATGCTTGCCTGTGCACGTATCGGTGCCATCCATAGTGTGGTCTTTGGCGGATTCAGCGCCGAAGCCTTGCGGGACCGGATGCAGGACTGTGAGGGGAAAGTCCTTATTACCTGTGACGGATACTGGCGAAGCGGAAAGACCGTCAACAGCAAGGCCAACGCCGATAAGGCGCTTGCAGAGTGCCCCCTGGTAAAAACATCAATCGTCGTCAACAGGATGGGGATTGATGTCCCCATGCAGGAAGGCAGAGATGTCTGGTGGCATGAGGAGATGGGGAAGAACGATATCACCCCCCTCTGTGAACCTGAGCAGATGGATGCTGAGGATCCGCTCTTTATCCTCTACACCAGTGGGAGCACGGGTAAGCCCAAAGGGGTTCTGCACACGACGGCAGGATATTTCCTCTACAACATGATAACGTTGAAATATTGCTTCGACATCCACGAAGAAGACATCTGGTATTGCACCGCTGATATCGGATGGGTTACCGGGCACAGCTACATCGTCTATGGACCGCTCGGCCTGGGTACTACCAGCTTGGTCTTTGAGAGTGTTCCGACTTTTCCCGAGCCTGACCGATTCTGGCAGATCGTTGAGCAGTGGAAGGTTACGCAGTTTTACACCGCACCCACGGCCATTCGGGCCCTGATGAGAGAAGGCGAGGAATGGACGAAAAAAAGGGACACATCCAGTCTTAAAATCCTTGGCTCCGTGGGTGAGCCCATTAATCCAGAGGCTTGGATGTGGTATTACAATTATGTCGGCAAGGAAAAGTGTCCGATCATAGATACCTGGTGGCAGACCGAGACAGGTGGTTTTCTCATCACACCTCTTCCCGTTACACCACTCAAACCTGGTTCAGCTACCGTTCCATTCTTCGGCGTGGAGCCCAAGATCCTGAGGGAAAATGCTTCCGAGTGTGAGATTGATGAAGGCGGTTCCCTGTGCTTAGCACGGCCCTGGCCGGGGATGCTCCGAGGGTTCTGGAATGATCCTGATAAGCAGCGCTTCAGAGATACCTATTTTACTATGTTCAAGGGATACTACTTCTCCGGCGATGGGTGCCGAAGGGATGCCGACGGTTATCACTGGCTCCTCGGCAGGATCGATGACGTTATCAATGTCTCAGGGCACAGAATTGGTACTGCTGAAGTTGAGAGTGCTCTTGTGGCCCACGCGAAGGTCGTTGAGGCAGCTGTCATTGGCTATCCTCATGAACTCAAAGGGCAGGGGATCTATGCCTTCGTGACGCTTAAGGCTGGTGTAGAGCAAAACGGCGACCTCCTCAAGGAACTTCGCACCCATGTGCGGACCGTTATCGGTCCGATAGCAACGCCCGATAAATTGCAGTTTGCCGATAGTCTGCCCAAGACCAGGAGCGGTAAAATCATGCGGCGGATCCTGCGTAAGATTGCCGAGGGTGCCATTGACCAGCTCGGCGATATCTCTACCCTGGCCGACCCCTCAGTGGTCGATGCCTTGGTCCAAGGAAGGCAGTAGAGGTTGTAAGACCTATAACAGTTTTCCTCCCCTCCTCCTACGAGGTCGGGGATGGGGGTTTCGGTGCAACACCCGATATTGTACTCCATTCCCGGCTTCGTAGGAGTATTAAGAAAAAGAAGGGGTGAGGTATACAAAAGTACCAGCATGCGAGTGAGTACGTCGTTGCAAAGGAACGAGGATATATTTGGGATTTAGTGAAAAAAGAATACCAGAATATAAGTTTCGCATAGTGTGGATCAAAATCTAAAGCGCCTAGGGAGGTTGAAAATGGAAAGCACGATGTCGATCAAGGATACGACCGCTAATCCTGCCCCACTCGGCTTAATGGGGTTTGGTATGACTACCGTTCTTTTGAATATCCACAACGCTGGTTTTTTCCCCTTGGATACCATGATTCTTGCCATGGGGATATTTTATGGGGGTATTGCACAGATCATTGCTGGGATTATGGAGTGGAAGAAGAACAATACCTTCGGAACGACAGCCTTTATCTCTTATGGTAGCTTTTGGCTTACGTTGGTTGGCTTACTGCTGATGTCGAAGTTAGGATGGTGGCAAGGTCCGGTAATTCCCGCAATGACGGCATATCTCGTTCTGTGGGGAATTTTTACGGCGGTTATGTTCATCGGTACGTTAAGACTCAACAGGGCCCTCCAGTTCGTTTTCGGTTCACTGGCTATATTGTTTTTTTTACTGGCCATCGGAGATGCTACAGGGAATGCTTTGATAAAAACTATTGCTGGTTATGAAGGAATCATCTGTGGACTCTCGGCTGTATATGCAGCCCTTGCTCAAGTACTTAACGAGGTATATGGAAAGATAATTGCTCCGATAGGGCCAGTGTAAAAGACATTGAAAACGAGTTGAATCACCTGGTTGTTAAAGGGTGGCGAAGGCAGCTGCCACGATCTTTCCTTAATATGTGAGGGAAGAGGAGATATTCCTCAGAAAAATGACCTTTTAGCAAACAAGGAAAGAATCTGTTGGTTGTATGAAGAGTGCACTTCGTCACCCTCTTTGATTTTCACGGGAGGAGATGATGTACGCAAATTTCTCAGAAACCATTATTAACCGCCTCTCCATATACATGCATTATCTGATAGAGCAGGAGGAGCAAGGAAAGCAATTGGTTTCCTCATATGATATTGCGCAAGTATGTGGTGTAACGGCAGGATTAGTGAGGAAGGATCTCGCCCGTTTTGGCAAGTTTGGAGTTAAGGGGGTCGGCTATGATGTTGCTGAACTTTGTGAGGGAATTAAGCGCATACTTGGGTTGGATCACCCGTTGCGTGTCGCAATAATCGGGATAGGAACCCTCGGATCATATCTGCTCAGCTTTCAGGAATTTTTCAATGGAAACTATGAGATTGTGGCTGTCTTTGATACGAATCCTGAGGCAGCGATAACTTGTATAGCAAGCGAAACCGGTAAGCCGGTGAATATTCTGCATCTCAATCATCTCGGGGAGGTACACGAGGCGCACCAGATAGACATCGCAATGATTACTACTATTCCATCTGAGGCCCAAGAGGCAACCGATCACGTAGTGCAGGTCGGCATTCGTGGCATCCTTAATTTTACCTCTTCTCATGTGAAGGTCCCGATGGGTTTTGTAGTAAAAAATATTCACTTTGTGAATGTGCAAGATAGCTTAATCTATGTGCTACAATTCTCCCAGTACGGATAATGTGCTGAGCGTTGCTTCGCTTCATTGGGTTGACTTTTTTTCTCGTATAAGAAGGGGTATTTTTCTCATCCCAAGGTTGCATTGCAACAAGGTGAGGATTCATATCCCCGGCAACTCCCGCACTGAAGACTTCATAAATCGATACCCCCTCAGTATATCGCACGGTAAGACAAGTTCTTGTTTTCCAAGATTTTTTCTTGTCTCGCAAGACGGATTTTTAGGTTGTACCTATGTTGCATATTTTTCTATGATAGCATAACCTTTCGAAATTATAAGAAAAAATTTACTGGCCCTTTTTGGCATAGACTTTGTAAGCTCATCAGATAAAGGTTTCAATTTGGTAAAAAAGTGGCTAAAAAGGCAATCTTTACATTATATTTTTATGTCGCGGGTTAAGATTGAGTTATAGTAACGATGTGTCCTAACAACAACGAGGTATGAAGATTACATGCGTTTACTCTTATACACTCCTGTGAGCGGCGGATTTGGTGAGCAACTACAAAAGGAGATCGGGGAGCTCATTCCCATCAACGATGTAGAGGTCTATCGAAGCATAGAAAACCTTTCCCAGCGGCTTCGCCAGCGTGCACATGATCTTTCCATTGCGCTTTTACATGCAGCGAGGAAACAAGATCTTACGGATATTCTCTCCATTCGCGATTTACTGCGCGATGTCCGCATTATCCTCGTTTTGCCTGACAGAGATGAAAGCACGATTGCCAAGGGACATACGTTAAGACCTCGTTTTTTGAGCTACACTGATAGTAGTTTTACAGATGTTTTTTCCGTATTAAAAAAATGTCTTGCAAGTTACACTATAAAAGGATAAAAAAGCTAATATAATAATTAATAAGATAACAAACTAAACGTTGATCTGCGTGGAAGATAATAATAGAGCGGAGGGATAAGCGATGTTAGAGGCAATGGTTACGTTGATACTGGTTATAGTAGGGGTTGTCTTAATCATTTTTATCTTGGGTTATGGCATCTATATTACCTTTTACCCCTTGAGTAAGACCGTCAAAGGTGGTATTGATGCCATGAAGGAACGTGCCGGGGAGAAGGAGGTAGTTGCAAAGAAGAAAAACGTCCGAACCTCAAGTGCCCGAGCACGTCGAGCTCGTACGGGGACACAAAGCGGAACACAGAAACGAGGGAACAAACCAAACAAATGAGAGGTTTTGTCCTGGGAATTTTGGCATTGTTTTCTTTTTGAAACAGGAGTTACAAGACCTCCAATCTATTGAGATTGTTTTTATTGTTTGAGCAATAACGTAAAAGAGGAGAGGCTGAAGCATTCGAAAGTAACAGTTCACCTAAGATGACATAGATCAGAGGGCTGAGATTCCGTCGTTCGTTATGAGCAGCTAAGCATTGAGATACGTATTCAGCTTTTATCGATTCATTTTTGAGGTGTGACGATATTTTTCCCAACCAACTAGAATGAAAAAAAACAGAAATTTATAACCCCAAGGAGGAAAACACCATGGCATCAAGTATAGGCAAGAAACTCGGGTTAGGATTCAGTGTGATTGTGGTAGTAATGGTTTTGGCGGGAGGATTCGCCCTGTATCAATTGAACCAGTCGCGTGCCGCTCTGAGGGATATGTCAGAGCACGAGATGACCGCATCCTTGGCTGCCTTCGGCATCCGGTCAAATTTTGATGAAATGGTCTGGGCCACAAAAAATATGCTGTTGCGCGGCACGGATCGGGAGACCTTCTACAAGGAGGTCGAGATATTTAATAATAAGAAGGACCGGCTGGAGACAGTGTGGGAGCCTATGCTCGAGAAGATCCTTGCAGGACCTGATATCACTGACGATCAGAGAAAATACTATGATACATTCAAGAGCGAATATACTGCCTTCTTACTAGCCTGGGAACAAGCCCTGCCGGTCTACCAATCTCAGGGTCGGGAAGCAGCTGATGCGATCATGAGAGGTAAGGGAAGGGTTACCGGTGAACCCCTCATTGAGTTAGTGAGATCATTGCGTTCGAATACCTTACAGGACATGGAGGAGGCAACGGCCCGGACTCGAAAGACGGTTGTAGTTATGCTCATTGCCTTTCTCGTGGCTGTGGTGATAGCTGTCATTTCGACCTTCTACATTGCAAGGCAGTTGGCTTTAGCTATCGAGGGAGCGTCTCCGGTCAAACGTGGAAAAAAGAAGTAGTCGACGGGGTTGAAGACTCGCTTGCGTGACTACCTGCAGCGGAGTAACGCTTAAGTTTTTGGTAATTCCTGTCTGATGCCGTAATGTAATACACGGAAAGGGCAGACATATAAGCCTATATGTCTGCCCCGTTTTTTCGTCGAGCATAATCTTTTCACACTTTTCTTTCCTCCGTGAGACTGTCTCATACGTACGTGACCGGTATATTTTTTCTCCTAAATTGGGTGATATTGGTGTAGAATTACCGAACAAGGCTCTTATCATGTGGCATAGTATAACCTTGTATGATACGTTATGTATGGAGGTGGAGATGACGTCATATTGCCAATCATGTGGGAGGCCGATGAAAGGGGAGGATAGGATCTGCGAAGCCTGCAAGGAGAACATTCGGGCAGAGGCTATGGGAAAACAGAGAAAGATCGCCAAACAGGCCCCCAAAGAAGCGGGTAAAAGGAGCATGCACGATAGGAAGGGAAAAGAAGATAACCAGACCCTTACAACGCCTCAAGATGAGGAGGATAAAAAGCCTCATCACTTTAAGAACATGGCGGACTATCTGAAATATTTGAAAGGAAAAGAAGGTAAATAAAGGTCTATTTAATCCTATATTCCAGATTGATTATGTTGCCTCTGGTAAAGCCCATAGCCTTGAAGAAGCACATCAGATCCCAATCTTCCCACTCAACCAAGGTATAGATATTTTCTACCCCCTCTTTTTCGAACTCATCCGTGATGGCTTTGAACAAGAGGGTGGCTATTCCCTTCTTTTGATAATCGGGATTTACTCCGATCGTGTCTATCCAGCCGATGGTGTTAGGGACTCCAAATTCCCAGCCGCTGACTCCCCCCATAATAAACCCCTGTACCGTACCGTCTAACTCTGCCACAAGGGATTTAGATGGTTGGCCTTCCCCCATCTCCTCAATCTTCTGGTGCCAATAGGGAGGTCGTTTGGTCCCGAACACCCTGTAGTCTATTTCGACAATGGCATCGAGGTCATCCAATTTAAGCTTCCTCACCCCTATTTTTTCTAAAAGGTCATCCTTCATTACCTCTCTCCTCAATAACCCGTATGTGTGATAGAAAATCGCTAGCATAATAAACAGTACATGTCAACGATAGTTTTTTTACTCTGTTTGTTCTTCGAGAGAGACCCTCAGATCCTGTTCTCAGAGTGGAGGATGATGCAGCGCAGACGCTGAGCAAGAAGTAAGGAAATGCAAAAGGCAGGGATGGATACGGTCTGAGGCGCTCAATTTAGTCTTGACAAAACAGGATGCCGCGGATTATTCTTTTAAGGTCCCTTTGCAGAGGGCATTCTTTCTTTTTCTTTGATTTTCATCGGTTAACCCTTTTGTGAGAGGGGGGTATCTCGAGGGGGGAAAGATTACAGTGATCGTAGCAGGGGTCGGGGATGTGCTAACTCCCGCATTATTCAAAATCAGGTTGATGCACTGAGGTTATTGAAAGCAGGAGAAGTGAAGGGATACGGAGACAAACGGAGGGGGGAGCATCGACATAAGCCCTTTAGTGGGGTAGAGAACTTCCCCCATTTTTTTGCATGACCACTATTTCAGAGAGCGATTATGGAGAAGGGGTGGACCAAGGAAGATTTTGGCATCGCTACCTTCCCCCTCATGGAGGAGGGGTTGAAGGGGTTTATGGATTTTGCCGCCTCTCGCGGTTTGCAGTATGTGGAGATACGAAGCGAAAGACCCTATGCCCTTCCTCAAGATATGGAAAGGGGAGAATTGGAGAGCATACAGGAAAAACTCGTCTCCCTTGCGCTGAGGCCCATAATTCATAGTGCTGTTTACGATATCAACGTGGCCAGCTTGAACCCCTTGATCAGGAAGGCATCCATCCGGCAGACGCTCGAGTCTATCCGGTTCGCTGCAAAGATCGGAGCGAAGATCGTCATCATTCATCCCGGAAGGCTTCCCAAGGATTACCCCCCGGTGTACCTCAAGAATTCCCGGATTAATCTGCTGACCAGCCTCAACGTGATGGCAAGGATGGCAGGTCGCATGGGGGTTATGCTCGCCATAGAGAACAGCCCTCGTGGGAGGGCTCATCGATTGGTCACCAGCCCCCAAGAGCACCTGCACATCTTGCGACGCGTGGGGTCCCCTCACCTGGGAGCCCTTCTCGATATCGGTCATGCGCATACCTGGGGAGTAGATTTGCGGGAATATATCAAATCCTTGGCCGACTATATCCTGCTTTTTCACCTCCATGACAATCGAGGGCAGGCAGATGACCATCTTCCCTTAGGGAGAGGAACTATCGATCTCAGGGGAATTGGGGAAGAGATTCAGAGGATGAAAAAACGTCATCCCGTAATCTTGAGCATGCGCCGTAGAGAGGATATTGCGGAGAGCATCAGATTTTTGGAGGGAATGAGAAAGAGCAAGGGCTTGGGCAGGATCTTAGGGAAGCGGGGGTTTCTGCATACAACAGAGGTAAACTCATGATAGCAGTAGCGGATTTGACCACGTGCTACGGCAACCTGCCCGTACTCAGGGAAGTTGCCTTTCAAGTGAACAAGGGGAAGATCTATGCCCTGGTCCTTGCTGAGAACAAAACGTATAGTATTGCAGACGAGTTTCTGAATACGATGAAGCAGTATCTGCGTGAACCCCAAGAGTGCCATGTCCAAGCTACCTGATCACCTGAAAAGAAGAGATGTCCTCTACGGCAAGAATACCCCGGCAGAGGTTCTAAGAGAATACGGCGATCTCTACCTCAACGAGGGTAAGCCGAACGATGCAGTGGAATTTTTCGGTCAGGCGTGTTATAAAGAAGGCCTTCAGCGCATACGCCAGATGGCCCTAGAGGAGGGGGACCTCTTTCTTTTTTCCCGTGCTACGGAATTTTTGCAAGAAGAGGTATCCCCTGAGGAGTGGAGGAAGTTGGGCAGGAAGGCCCTGGAGC
>Ga0307426_1001266_pt1 | contig 16802 bp, 13 predicted proteins | sample SalMarWE160340MG_FD_202165 | JGI IMG/M metagenome (GOLD analysis project Ga0307426, IMG submission 202165) | Salt marsh sediment microbial communities from the Plum Island Ecosystem LTER, Massachusetts, United States - WE1603-40 | ecosystem: Environmental > Aquatic > Marine > Intertidal zone >... | reverse complement strand
CAATTAATGTGCATTTTTATTCTGTGAATCGGGAAGTAATTTTTCTGATGACATTTCGCGATAATATGGAATTTTTTGTCCTGAGCCGACACGGTTTTTAATCCCATTCAGTACTCTGCCATCGATGAGCATGAGTCCCAGAAATATGCATCCCATCCCGGCATATTCCAGCATGTGAATGACTTCTCCCAGCACCCCGACCCCCAAAAGAAGCGCACTGACCGGGATCAGAAAGGTGACCAGCAATACGTTGGTTGCGCCGGCAGAGGCCAGAATTCGAAAATAAAGCAAGTAAGCCAATGCGGTACTCACGGTTGACAGACCGAAAATGGCAGCGACGGTTGCCGCGGATGGCTGAGACTCACCCAGAGCGCCGGTCGTAAGGACCAGCGGCAGCATGATCACACTGGAACAAATCAGCATGCCCGCCGAGTTGACCACCGGTGCTGTTTTTTTAAAACGCTTACCGAATATACCGGCCAAGCTGTAAGAAACCGCTGCGCCCAGGACGGCAACCTGGCCCAACCCGCGCCAGCTGAATCCATCTTTGAGCTCCGGCTGCAACATGATATAGACACCGCAAAAGCCGATGAATACGCCCAGTATTTTTCGAATCATCAGGCGCTCGTCGGATGTCATAAAGTGGGCCAGAAGCACCGTAAATATCGGGGTGGTGGCATTCAAAATCGATGCCACCCCACTGTCGACCTGCGTCTGTCCCCATACAATCAAACTGAAGGGAATTGCGTTGTTGAGGGTGCCCATGACAAAATAAGCACCCCACACCCCAGGTGCAGACGGCAGGCGGCGGCCGCCAAGGTACACCACGCCTGTTAATATGACTGCCGCCAAAACGACCCGCAAAAAGACAATCGCAAACGGCTGAAAGCCGCGCAGTGCAACTTCCACGAAAAAGAAGGAACCGCCCCAGAAAACGGAAAGCAGCACCAGCATCGTCCACTCGGATGGTTTCAGTGAACTCATTTATAGCTCACACCTCAATTTGCTGAATTTTAAAATTTTTAATTTTGGTGCGAATATAATAACAATCGGAATGGCCGTCCACCCGATTCTTGCTATACTAAAACACGAATGGAGACTGCTAAGGTGTTTGAGAGGCAGGCAATATGCGGCGTGCGGTCCAAAAATATTTGCGCCAGTAATAGTAATCGATTTTGGATATGGTGACACCTTTGGTTTTGGAGGCATGTACAAATTGAGATTGGTTTAAAAAAATGCCGACGTGACGTGGATAATTCGGCGGGGTAAAGAATACGAGATCTCCGGGCTGGAGATCACCTAAGGATACCGGTTTTCCCCATCGCACCTGTGCTATGCTTGTACGCGGTAAATTGATATTAAAGGCATCCTGGTAAACAGCTTTCACAAACCCGGAGCAATCGATGCCTTCATTTCCGGTTCCACCCAGTTGATGGCGGGTTCCTTTCCAGCGCTGATATTCTTCAAGAATGCGCTGCTCTACATTATTGGTTTGGGGTTGTTCTTCCGCTTTTGCCACCCGGCTCAAGTCAGGAGCTGCGGTGGCTGGTTGTTTCTGATTTGTCGTACAAGATGTTGTAAATACAGATAAAGATAGAGCCGTTAGGCTGAACCCAATTAATAAATAATGGCGACAAATCGTTGTCCATAAACTTCTCATGGATTATTCATCGGAAGTTATGCCCAAAAACTTTAGATTTCGAATCTCGGTTGGAGCTGAGTGCGATGCAGGTTTCAGATAGGCTTGTGAGTGATTTGTAAAATAAAAATCATTGTAATAAATTTCCCTTGAAAAATAGAAATCAGATTTTTATTTTTCAAGTTTAAAAGAATAGTTTTTTTAGCTGAAAATCTCACCTATTCATTCCAGCCCCCGCCAAGCGCTTTGTATAGCGCGACCAAAATCGTCGAGACGCTGCCGGTGCTCTGGACCAGAGCATCTTTTGAAACGAACAGGGAGCGCTGAGCGTTGAGCACGTTGAGAAAATCGATCTGGCCCTGCGTGTAGAGCTGGGTCGATAACTGCACGGCTTGGCGATTGGCCGCAACCGCTTCGGTCAGCGCCTTGCGGTGGTCCGCCTCCTTGGCGGAGGCAATCAAGGCGTTTTCAACATCCTGCAGGGCTGTCAGCACTGTCTGCTGATAGGCAAAGAGTGTTTGCTCCTGGAGGGCTTCCTGGAGCTCGATATTGGAGCGAACGGCGCCGCTGGCAAAGACCTGCCAGCTGGCCGAGGGCCCCAACGACCAGAAGCGATTGACCCAGTCCACCCATGACGAGAACTGATTGCTCCGGTAACCGACCGATCCGGAAAGCGCGAATTTGGGGAACAGATCGGCCGTGGCCACACCGATGCGGGCCGTGGCGGAATGAATCTGCGCTTCGGCCCTGCGAATGTCCGGGCGTCTTCGGAGCAGGTCCGCCGGAAGGCCCGCCGGCACCTCGGGAGGAGCGGCCGGAATGGCGGTGGCCGGCGTCAACTCTTCCAGCAGGGCAGCCGGCTCCCGGCCCAGAAGAATGCCCAAGCTGTAAATGGCCTGGCGGGCGGAGGACTCCAGCAGCGGGATAAGTGAGGCAGTGGTGGCTACCTGGGCGTCGGCGTTGGCGACGTCCAGGCGGCCCACAAAGCCGGCCTCGAACCTTTTGCGGGTCAGTTCCGCTGTGTGCTCTTGCGCCTTGAGGTTCTGCCGGGCGATGTCGGTTCGCTGCTGAAAGGCGCGTAGATCAATATAGTTGAGTGCAACTTCGGCTGTCAAGGTTACCAGCACGTCCCGGCGATCCTCCACCGCAGCCTGAAGGTCGGCGTCGGCAGCCTCGATGTTGCGTCTTGTTCCACCGAAGATGTCCAGTTCCCAGGATGAATCCAGGCCGGTCTGGTACAGATTGCTGATGATCCCTTCGGTTCTGTTGGCAGTTGTGATAGCGGAACGGCTGCGCACTACCGCGCCGGAAGCATTCACCGTCGGCCCGATTCCGGCGACCGCGATACCCCGCGCTGCCCGCGCCTGGCGGATGCGCGCTTCAGCCAGCTTCAGATCCAGGTTGAACGCTGCGGCCCGGTCCACCAGCGAGGTCAAAGCAGGGTCGTTGAATGTGGTCCACCAATGGACGAGGTCCTGAATGTCGACCGGGGTCGGCTGTACGCTGGTTGAACCGGACCAGGCGTCCGGCACCTGCATTTGCGGCGGCTGATAGTCCGGGCCGACGAGACAGCCGGTCACGGTACCAAGATACAGGATCGTGGTCAAGGCCAGGCAGACTGGGTAGATTTTTCTGGGTGAAGCCGTGTCATTCTTGCACAACATATTCCGGATTCCTTTAAAGGATTTGGTTACTCACCCTTATGTGTTGGGTTACTCGTACCTTAATGCGTCAATCGGGTCCAGCCGTGAGGCCTTCCAGGCCGGATAATAACCGAACAGGATGCCGACACTGGCTGAGACGAGAACCGCCGACGCAATAGCGGTCAGGGAAGTCCCGATGGGCCAGTGCAGGAGCAGCCTGACGAGATGCGAGCCGCCATGGCCCAGCAGGATGCCCATGGCCCCGCCGGCTAGGCACAGGACCACCGCTTCCACCAGAAATTGCCTGAGGATGTCGCGGCTGCGCGCGCCCACCGCCATTCGCAATCCGATTTCTCGGGTCCGTTCGGTGACGGAGACGAGCATGATGTTCATGATGCCGACCCCGCCGACCACTAAGGAGATCAGCGCGACGCACAGCAGCAGATTGGTCATCAGCGTCGCCGTCGAGGACAGAACCTTGGTCATCTCGGTCATGTCGCGGATATGGAAATCGTCCGGCTCGCCGTGGTGAATCCGGTGGCGCTCGCGCAGCACCTCGGTCATCTGGCTGACGGCCTGTTGAATTTCGTGGGAGGACCGCGCCGAAACCAGAATCTGATCCACGTTGGTGAAACGCACCGGCAGCGGGGTGTCTACGGCCTGGATCGCCGAAGGCACCGGATAAAGGTCCGGTTGTCCGCCGGGATAAAGCCGGCTGAGCGAGTTGACCGCAGACGAGCTACCGGAGCTGGAACTCGTGCTGCTTTGGTTGACGTTGGCCAGCGGAGAGCCTGCCACCCGGTACTTTATGGTGGTCCAGGGTGCCATGACGACGTCGTCCTGGTCCATTCCCATCATGTTGGCCCCCTTGCGGCTCAAAACGCCCACAACCTTGAACAATACGTTGTTGATCCGAATGTCTTTGCCGATCGGAGACGCGCCCTGGAACAGTTCGCGGACCAGGGTCTGGCCCAGCAGACAGACCCGGTTGGCGTTGCGCACGTCACGCTCAGTGAAGATCTCGCCCTCGGCCAAACTGTTCCAGTCACGCACCTCGAGATAGGCCGGCGTGGTGCCATAAATCGAGAATGGAACCCAGTTGCGGCCGGCGCGGACCACCTGAGTGCGGGCGCGCACCACCGGCGCCACGCTGCGAACGGCCGGGCATTCCCGCAGGATCGCTTCGGCGTCCTGGGGTGTCAGCGTCATGACGCTGCCCGAACCGAAGCTTACACCGCCGCTGGCGGCGGTGCCGGGTTGGATTAGGAGATTGTTCGCACCCATGCTGGCAATGGACTTCTGGATGGCTTCAGAAGAGCCTTTGCCGATCTCCATCATGGCGATAACCGCCCCCACGCCGATGACGATCCCCAGGGTCGTCAAGGCCGCGCGCATCGGGTTGCGGCGCAGCGCCCGGAGGGCGGTCTGCACAGTGCGGTAGATCTTCACCTTGCACCTCCCATTTCCGTCTGTTTTATACCCAAAGCATTTGAAGACCGCCGGTGCTCGGGCGGTTGCAGGCGTCCGGCTGCCGAGGCGTCATCTTCGATCACACCGTCGCGAATGCGGATGATGCGCCGGGCGTGCCGCGCAACATCGGCATCATGGGTAACCAGGACAATCGAAATTCCGTCCTTTTTATTGAGCTGCTCAAACATCGCCAGAACCTCCTCGCTGGTATGCGAATCCAGGTTGCCGGTCGGCTCGTCGGCAAACAGCAGCGCCGGCCGGTTGACCAACGCCCGCGCAATGGCCACTCTCTGCTGCTGTCCGCCGGAAAGCTGGGAAGGCAGGTGATCGAGTCGATCTCCCAGTCCCACGCGCTCGAGCAGTTCCGCGGATCTGCGCCGGGCCTCCCGCTCCGACGGGTTTTCGGTCGCATAAGACAGGGGCATCATCACGTTCTCGATTGCGCTGGTGCGAGGCAGCAGGTTGAAGCTCTGGAAGACGAAACCGGCCGTGCGGCTGCGCAGCAGCGCCCGCTGGTCGGCGGAGAGCCGGGACACTTCCTGCCCGTCCAGCCAGTATTCACCTGAAGTCGGTCGATCGAGGCATCCCAGAATATTCATCAGCGTACTTTTGCCGGAGCCCGAGGTACCCATCAAGGCGACCAGCTCGCCGCGGTCGACGGTCAACGAGACATCCCGTAATACCGGAATGTCCAAATCCCCGATGTGGTATGTCTTGCAAATATTTCGCAATTCGATAAGCGCCATGATCTCTTTCCTCCGGAATTGGGTAGACGCTGGGCAGGTTCCAATTATCGGTTCGCTGCGCTTCTCCGGCGCAATTGCGGCGTGAAAGGATTTGCGGAGGCGGTTTCGGCGGTTGCCGTCCGCTTTTCTCCAATAACGACCAGTTGACCCTCCTGTAATGCTTCGCCGGATATTTCGGTCAGCGCGCCGTCGCTCAGGCCGATTTTAACACGGACAGGCCGCACCAGATTCTCCTGTGGAACCCAGACAACATCCGCATGACCCCTTCCGGCGCCTCCACGGGCCGGTTTCATGGAAGAAGGTTGACTCTCCGGATGGTTTCCATTGCCGTTCGATCCAGAGTCCGCCGTTCGAAACTCAGGCACGACCTGTTCAGGCCGCGGTGACCAGCTTAAGGCGGATTTGGGCACCAGCAGTACGTTGCTGCGACGGTCGAGCTCGAAGCTGACGTTTGCCGTCAGATAAGGCAGCAGCTTCCCGCTGGAGTTGTCGGTGATGATTTCCACGGTGTAGGTGACCACGTTCTGTGTCATGGCGGCGTTCAGGCGGATCTTTCCGACCTCTCCGCGGAAGACCTGGTCGGGATAGGCATCGACGGTAAAGCTGACGGGTTGGCCGGGGCGGATACTCCCGATATCGGCCTCGTTGACGGAAGCCCAGACCTGCATGCGTTTAAGGTCTTTGGCGATCAGAAAGAGGCTGGGCGCATTGAGGCTGGCAACGACGGTTTGACCGATGTTGACGCGCCGGTCAATAATGATGCCGTTGACCGGCGACCGGATCGTGCAGTAGCTGAGGTTGCGCTGCGCGCGTTGCAGAACCGCCTCAGCCTGATCCATGGTGGCTTGCGCCTGCCCGATGGCGGCCAGGGCCACCGCGACATTGGCCTTGGCAGTTTCATAGGCCGATTTGTAGGCATCATAACTGCTGGCGGCCAGGGCCTCGGACGGTCCGAGTTTCTGTGCACGCTCCCAGTCGCGTTGAGCCTGGTAGAGCTTGGCTTTCACCTGTCCTATATCGGCCTCGGCTCTGACGACACCCGCTTTGGCTACGTGCAGTTGGGCGGCGGCTTGGGCCGCATCGGCTGCGTATAGCGAGTCATCGATCCGGGCCAGCACCATCCCTTCCTCCACGGCGGATCCATAGTCAATGGTCCTGCCGCTCCTGTCCTTTCCGAAGGACAAGATCTGCCCGGCAACCTGGGCCCCGACATCGATCACCTCCTCGGGTTCCACCGTACCGGTGGCTGCAATGTAAATCACGAGGTCGTCGCGTTTGACCTCGGCTGTGCGATAGGCAAGAATTTGGCCCTGGGCACCCTGGAAATACCATGCGGCGCCCGCTCCCACAAGCCCCAACACCACTATGACGATGACGCCCCTTTTGATCAAAGTTTTCATGGACAAATGTCCTCACTGCTTCGGCTCATCGAGCTCGCCACCCTCGATCTGACGCCGAATCATCTGAATGCCGGCCAGGCTGAATCGAGTTACGTGTTCGGCGATGGCTTCGATGCCGGCGTTCAATGGTTCTGGTTCGCTGGCCTGAGCGGGCAATAGTTTGCGAAACCGTTCCCGCATCATGGTATGCAGGCACTGCGCCATGATGCTCATCTGGCAAAGCCGGACCTGTCGGTCCGAGGCTTTGGGACCCAGCAGTTCCCCCACGATGCCGGACAGGGCTTTTCCGACCGGCTCGATAGATGCTCGCATGACCTCTGCCAACAGGCCCGTCGGGTGGGCCATTTCCTTGCGGACAATCTCAAATTCGTGGTTCCGGGGGTCGGTGATCCGCCGCATCAGCGATAGGACATACCCGCGCAGTCTCAGTTCGCTCGGTGCCGCGGCGGGAATTCCGCCATCGGGCGGATGGGCCTCCAGCGACCGCTGAAATGCCAGCCGCCAGGCTTCGGCGTACAGGGTCTCCTTGCTGCGGAAATAATAATTGACGGCTGCGATGTTCGCGCCTCCGCGCTTGCAGATCTCCGCGATCGTTGCCCTACGATAGCCTTTTGCCGCAAACACCTCGCAGGCCGCTTCCAGAAGCTGCGCCCGGGTGTCATTGCGTTGCCGCTTTGTCGTTTTCATCCCACCCCCTCGGTTTCATCAAATGTATATTTTAAATGAACATTTTAAATATGTATTTTAATAACACCGATTGCCCGTGTCAAGGGGCGTTTTCCGTCGATCTTGCAGATTGCGTAAATTGTATTTAGCACCGAAATAAAGCATCTGGTAATTGCCGGCATCATTAATCTGATCATGCTCTTTTCAGAGGTTTTCAAGGAATTCTACCTTCCCACCCATCACAATCAGCCGGCTATCTACCTGTATTTCGGTCTCAAGGGTCACAATGCCCTGGTCCCGTGGATCTGGACGGCTATCGTAATGAACGTATTGGGCACCCTGACATTGGCCTTTAACCCGGGCCGCAACAAACCTGCGGTTCTGGTTCCGGCGTGTATCCTGCTCTTTATAGGCATCTGGATCGAAAAAGGCATCGGGTTGATCGTGCCGGGTCTGGTTCCCTCCCCCATGGGGGAAGTTGTCAGTTATGCGCCCAGCTGGGTGGAAGTCAGTGTAACCCTTGGCATTCTGGCCCTCGGTATCTTTATCGTCTCCGTGCTGCTTAAACCAGCGCTGATCATTGAGCAGCGATATGAAGTCCGGGAGAGCTGACTTAACTTTTTAAAATAGGCATTTCCGGTAACTTCGTTACTCGGCCAAAGATTGTTGGTATATCCAATCAGTCCTTCAAATCCTGCGACATATCCTTTACCACCGACTTGCTCCCGTAAGGTCTCCCCTAATGTTAAAATAAGATCTCGCAAAAGGTTGTTCTGTTTCACTAACACCTGTGCTTGACAACCTGCGGTATTAAACTTATAGATGGACAAATTACAGATAATTCGAGATTAGCAGAGCATTTGCGAGCATTTCAACCAAAGCGAGATCGTTTGTCGGGCTGCGATTCGCCATGGGAGTTTTGGCGATGTCAAAGGAACCAACCTATGAAGAGTTAGCGCAAAGAGTAAAAAAATTGGAGAAAAAGGCATTCGAACTAGAACATGCCAGGGAAGCATTGCGAAGAAGTGAAGCGCTCTTCAGAGACATGGTTGAAAAATTGCCTTTTCCTTTAGTGGTCGGCAACGCCGCTTTAGAAACCAAGTACATGAATCCCCAGTTCACGAAAGTATTTGGTTATACGGCCGACGACATTCCGGATCAAAAAGCCTGGCGGGAAAAACTGATGCCGAATTCGGATTACCGGGCTGAAAAATCACTTGAGGTGCATCGCTGGGTCGAATCAGAGGACAGATCGACTCAGTTTAACCGGCGCTTCACCGACAAATCAGGCGGCATCCATGATATCATCGTGCATGTGATCAAGCTTGAAGACAGGTTTTACAACGTTCTCGAGGATGTCACCGCCCGCAAGCGCGCGGAAGAAATACTCCCTCGCACCCATGATCTTCTCGAACACCGGGTTGCCGAGCGAACCGCCGACCTGATCAAAGCCAATCGCCAGTTGGAAGAAGAAATCACCGAACGCCGGAGAATCGAAGAAGCCCTGCGGGAAAATGAAACGCTGTATCGGTATTCGATCGAGTCTGCGCCCCATGGAGTGATGGTGCTCGATCCCGAGCAGAACATTCTAATATTTAATTCGCAGCTTGAAGCAATATCAGGATATAAAAAAGAAGAAATACCGGATGGATTTTCCTGGATCGAAAAGATGTATCCGGACGAAAATTACCGCACAATGGTTACTGAAGAATCAAGGAAAATCGACCCGGAAGAGCAGCCGCGTATCCGGGAAGCAACTATTACCAGAAAAGGCGGCCGGAAGAGGATCTGCCAGTTTACTTCATCTTTCCTGCCCTCCGGACTTCGAATTTTATTTATCAAGGATATCAATGATCAGAAATTGGCCGAAAGGGCGCTGTTGGAATCCGAAGAAAAGTACCGTCTGCTGGTTGAAAATGCCAACGACGCCATCGTTGTCGCCCAGGACGGTGCGGTGATGTTCGCCAATCCCCGTACGCTCGAGATAACCGGATATTCTGAAAAGGAATTGATCGACGCCTCCTTTGCCGATCTCATCCACCCGGATGACAGAAAAATGGTGTTGGAAAGGCATGAACTCCGGTTAATGGGTGAGAGCGTTATTCGCAACTATACTTTCAGAGCGCTTGCCAAAACTGGAGACCATTTATGGCTGCAAATTAATTCCGTGCCGATCACATGGAACGACAGGCCGGCGTCTCTCAGTTTCATCCGAGACATTACCAATGAAAAAAGACTTGAAAATCAGCTGATCCAATCGCAAAAAATGGAGGCCATCGGCACCCTGGCCGGCGGTATCGCCCATGATTTTAATAATCTGATGGCGATAATTCAGGGCAACGTTTCCTTAGCAATGTATGATCTGGATCTCAACCATCCAGTTTACGAAAATTTAAGAAACATTGAAAAACAAATCCGAAGCGGCGCCAAGCTTACCTCGCAATTGCTGGGCTACGCCAAAAAAGGAAAATATGAAGTTCAACCGATCGATCTGAATCAGCTTGTACGGGAAACCTCCGGAACGTTTGGCAGGACAAAAAAGGAACTATCCATAACCCACAAACTCGCACCGGACTTGTTTCCGATCGAGGTGGACCAGGGGCAGATTGAACAGATGCTGCTGAATCTTTATGTAAATGCAGCCGAGGCCATGCCGGCGGGCGGCGCACTGATTATCAAAACCGTAAATGCCACCCATGCCGAATTAAAGAGCAAACTGTATGCGCCGCAAAGCGGCACCTATGTGCATCTGTCGATAACAGACTCCGGGGAAGGCATTGACAATGCCATTCAGTCCCGCATTTTCGATCCTTTTTTTACCACCAAAGGATTGGGTGGCGGCACCGGCCTGGGACTGGCATCTGTCTATGGTATCGTCAAAGGGCACAACGGCTACATTGAAGTTGATTCTGAGAAAGGCCACGGAACTACCTTTCACATTTATCTGCCTGCTTCCGACAAAAAGGTTAAGCAGCCTGTCGAGGTGACGAGCGAAGTGCTTCAGGGAAGCGGGACCCTACTGATTGTGGACGATGAAGAGATGGTGCTCAAAGTAGGAGTCAAACAGCTTGAAAGGCTTGGATATAAAGTGCTGGCAGCCCAAACCGGCCGCGAGGCAGTTGAACGCTTTGAAAAGAATAAGGACGAGATCGATCTGGTAATTCTAGATATTGTGATGCCCGAAATGGGAGGCGGAGAGGTATATGACCGGCTGAAGAAAATCAATCCGCAGGTGAAGGTTCTGCTTTCCAGCGGATACAGTATCGATGGCCAGGCCGGTGAACTGTTAAAAAGAGGGTGTAGTGGATTTATTCAAAAGCCCTTCGATTTGAAACGACTTTCCCAAAAAATTAGCGAAATCCTCAGCTCTTAATAAAATAAATGCGCAGCATTAGGTAATTAATCCGCCGGACCTTCGATCTAACGACCTTCTTCAGTTTTCAAGAAACATATCACAACCATGAATATGCTATTTTCCAGGGCGGATTAATTAGCCGTAAAACAGCCTCACAAGCGACATCGGTATCGCCGGCACATACGTGATCAGCAGGAGCACCGCCACAATAACCGCGACAAAATAGACATTGATACGGCTGACTTCCCAGATATCCGCCTTGGCCACCGAACAGGCGGTGATCAGCACGCTGGCCACCGGCGGGGTTTGCTGGCCGATACCCAGATTGAGGGTGACGACGAGCCCGAAATGCACCGGATCGATGCCGATGGCGTTGACCAGCGGCATGACGATCGGCACCACCAGGATGATGGCAGCCGCGGAATGCAGAAACAGCCCGACCACCAAGAAAAACACATTCAACAGCGCCAGGACCAGATAGCGGTTGTCGGTCCACTGCGTAATGGCCGCCGCCAGTTGCTGGGGAACCTGAAGCTCGGTGAGGTAATTTCCCACCAGCGCCGAGGCGGCCACCAGCAGCATGACCACCGCCGTGGAGATCCCGCCTTCAATGATGGCCTTGCGCAGGTGGTGCCAGTTGAGCTCACGATAGATGATGCCGCCGATGAAAAGGGATGCGGCCACCGCCAGGCCGGCACCCTCGGTGGCCGTAACCAGGCCGCCGAAGATCCCTCCTAAAATGATCACAGGAAGCAAAAAGGCCCAGGAAGCAGCCTTGAAGGTGGTCCACAACCGCTTAAGCCTGAAGACCTCTTCCACCGGGTAGTTGTAGCGCACCGCAAACCAGTAACAGACAAACATCATGAGGGTGCCGCCCAGAACGCCGGGGATGATCCCGGCCACAAACAGCTGGACCACCGAGCTGTCCGACATGACCGCATAGAGAATCATCGGTATCGACGGCGGAATGATGATGGCAATGGTGGCTGAAGAGGACGTCACGGCCGCCGCAAATCCCCTTGGATACCCCTTGCGCTTCATGGCCGGAATGAGAATCGATCCCAGGGCGGCCACATCGGCCACCGCCGAACCGGACATTTCGGCAAAGAACATGGAGGCGGCGATATTGACCATGGCTAGACCGCCTTTGATAAAGCCGAACAACGCCGAGGCGAAGGCAATCAATCGGCGGGAAATACCGGAGGTGTTCATAATGGCCCCGGCAAATATGAACAAGGGGATGGCCAGCAATGGGAAATTGGTGGCACCGTCAAACATGACCAGCGCGACGTTGGGCAAAATACCGACTCCCTGGGTGGCGATCATGGCCACCACGGCGACGACGGCCAGGGCGATGGCAATCGGGACATTGATGGCGATCAGCGCAAATAAGCCTAAAAGCATCCAAATAAGGGTCATGGGCGGGGCACCTCCGTAGCGGCAGTATTTGAGTTAGGTTCCGTCTCAGCAGGTAGGTCGATATTGGCGAATCCGTCAGGTTTGCCGGCTTTTCTCAGCAGCTCCGGTATACCAAGCAGTTCGGCGATGATGAACAGGATCGCTCCGATGGGAATGACGGATTGGGTCAGGCGGGTGGGGACTTGCGGCAGGCTGATCAGGCTATCGCCTTTGAGAATTACAAGCACTTCGAAGCCGACCCAGGCCAGCAGCGCAAAAAAGCCGAGAATGCAGACTTCGCTGATGACAATAAAGGGGATGCGCACGGCGGGCTTCATGGCCTTGATGAGGCCGGCAAATCCGATATGTTCCCGGTGAATGGCCGCCAGCACGGCACCGTAATAGGTGAGCCAGGCGAGCAAAACGGATGCAACCTCGTCATACCAGCTCAGCGAGGCACCGGCTTTACGGTAAATTACGGCAACCAGAACAATGACGGTCAGGGTCACCATGAGCAAAATGACGATGGCTTCCAGCAAACGTTCAAAGCCTTTGCGAAAATGTGCGAACACGGAAACCTCCCCCTTAGGTGAAAATAGTTTATTGGGCTTACTGAGTCCATTGAGTTGGGTGGAAATGTATCTATTAGATTAAGTGAATTAAATCTCAAATTCCAAAACCCAAATATCAAACAAATTTCAAAATTCAATGAACCAAATTCAAAACATGTTTGGATCATTGGAATTTCGAATTTGGATATTGTTTGTTATTTGGTTATTGGAGCTTGGAATTTTCTCAGCTTAAAAGCTCAGCCTGTGTTTGATTTGACCGTATTCAATTTCGAAAAAATCCACATCCGGGCCTAAACCCGGATGTGGTGATCTTTGGTTTACTTGTAGATGTTGCCCAGTTCCACGGCCTGTTGAACGAGTTCGGCGCCTCCCGGAACGGTTTTGCCGAATTCCGCATAGATGTCACTGCTGGATTGGATAAAGGCGTCTTTATCGGCATTGTTGATTTCAACCGACCCTTTCATTTTTTCCAGAAGCTCATTGTCGAGCTGTTCGGCTTTCAAATAGACGAACTCCTGCATGCCCCGGGCAATGGCTTGGATTTTAGCGCGCTGATCGGCCGGCAGTTTGGCCCAGCGCTGGGCGCCGACGGTCACGTAGGCCGGGGTGTAAACGTGGCCCGTCATGGACAGGTATTTCTGCACTTCCTGGAATTTTTGACTGTAGATCTGGGCCAGGGGGTTTTCCTGCCCGTCGATGACGCCGGTTTGAAGGGCGACAAAGACCTCCGACAGCGCCATCGGTGTGGGATTGGCACCGTAGCTTTTGAACATCTTCAGGCGCCATTCGCCTTTGGGGGTGCGCAGTTTGATGCCCGCCAGGTCGGCCGGAACGTTAATAGGCCTGACGTTGTTGGTAATGTTTCGAAAACCGTTTTCCCAGACGGCGATGATTTTATAGCCCTGCTTTTCGACAGCGGGCGCCAATTTACTCCAGAAAAGCCGGTCCCGGATCGCCCGCATGTGCAGACGGTTTTTCACCAGGTAAGGCATTTCGAATAGACCGAAAACATCGACCACCGAGGACATGACTGTCGAGGGCAGCGCAAAATCAACGGTGCCGAGTCTGAGTTTTTTCAAAAGCTCCTGGTCCTTGCCGAGCTGGCTCGAGCCAAAGCCGACCACGGTGACCTCACCGCCCATCTGGGCGTTGACGCGTTTGACAAATTCATCCACGCTAATCGAAAACAAGGAGCCCGGGGCTCCCACGTGGCCGAATTTGAGCTCAACCGCCTGGACGGTGAAAGCACCGGATAAAATAAGGGCTAAAGACATGACGGTGATCAAAAGAATTGAACGCTTCATGGTATTTTCTCCTTTCTCTTCCTGAGGCAATTAAGAGACAGCCGATTCGCGTCTCATCGGTTTATATTGACCGCGGCGGAAATGGTCGCACCATCGAAAAGTCTCACGCGCCTTTCCCAGCCGCGAATTATCCCGCATTCTGCCTATGGGTGCCTTCCAAATATTCAAGCGCTGCCGTCACCCCGCCCTTGGAAAAGGGAATCCCGGCCAGCGAGAGCCCCATCTCCAGCCCGGCCAGAGTTCCGGCCAGCATCAGGTCGTTGAAATTGCCCAGATGGCCGATACGGAAGATTTTACCCTTGAGCTTGCCCAACCCGATGCCAAGCGACATATCAAACTTCTTTAAAACCATATCCAGCAATGCGTCGGTGTCATACCCATCGGGCATCATCACGGCCGTCAGCGAGCTGCTGTATTCCGCGGGGTTTTCACACAAAACCTCAAGCCCCCAGGCACGTACGGCCCGCCGGGTGGCTTCGGCATGCCGGTCATGGCGGACAAAAATGTTTGCCAGACGCTCTTCTTCCAGCATGTAAATGGCTTCCCGCAGGCCGTAGAGCAAATTGGTAGCCGGAGTGTATGGAAAAAAGCCAGCCCGGTTGGCGTCCAACATCGCCCGCCAATCCCAAAACGAGCGGGGTAATTCGGCGGATTTTGCTGCTTCCAGAGCCTTCTGACTGATTGCGTTCAGCCCGAGGCCCGGGGGCAGCATAAGGCCTTTCTGAGAGCACCCCACCGTGACGTCGACCCCCCATTCTTCATGGCGATAATCTATCGAAGCCAAAGAAGAAATCGTATCCACCATCAACAGGGCCGGATGTTTGGTCCGGTCCATCACTTGCCGAATCAAGGGTATGCGGCTCGTGACCCCGGTGGAGGTTTCGTTGTGAACGACCATAACCGATTTAATCTGATGGTTCTTGTCCTCAGACAGTTTTTTCTCAACGATTTCCGGCCTTACACCATGGCGCCAGTTGGTGGGAACAAAATCGACTTCCAAACCGAACGCTGTCGCGATGTTACGCCAAAGCGTGGCAAAATGCCCGGTTTCAAACATCAATACCTTGTCACCGGGGGATAGGGTGTTTACCAGGGCTGCCTCCCAGGCGCCGGTTCCGGAAGAGGGATAGACAACCACCGGGCCGGCAGTCTGGAAGATTCGCTTAAGACCTTCCAAGACCTCCAGCGAAAGCTCGGAAAATTCCGGCCCCCGGTGATCGATGGTAGGTTTGCTCATGGCCCGCAGGACCCGATCGGGAACGTTGGTGGGGCCGGGGATCTGCAGAAAGTGACGACCGCTAGCATATTCCATTATTTAGATCCTCCTGACACGGATGAGATAGAAACTCGAAGCATTAAATCCGAAATCCGAAACAATATCGAAATTCAAATTTTCAAATTATTGAAACCCTGGATTAATGTGATACCGAAATTACTGTCACATCCCTCTTTTCGTTTTGGATTTAGGTCATTCGGTATTCGAATTTGTTTCGAATTTCGATATTCGAGTTTCGAATTTTTTTGATCTATAGCCAATAATATCAAGCAGACACATGCTTAATGAAACCCCAATCCTCAAATTACTCCCAGGATTTTCCCGACATTTTCGCCGGTGCTTGAATTTCTTTCAAAAACAACCCGGCTTTGGTCCGGGCATCGATCTTCTGGGTCACGACATGCAGCTTTGAGCCGAATTTTTGCCGGCAAAAATCGCTCAATGCCTGCTGGGTTCCGGCACTGCCGGTCACCGGCAGGCAGGGCCAGAAATAAGTGGAAACCCCCATGGCCACGGTCCACATCGCTTTGGTAACCTCGGCCGTACGGTTAGCTTCCGGAAAATAAGCACTGATCGGGTAATCCGAAAGCGCCTTGTTGCCGGCGGAGGCCAAAACCAATAGAAAATCCGTCAGACACCAATCGATCACCGACGGCATATTATCTCCCAGTGAGGCCAGCACTTCTTTGACACCTTCGCCGCAATCCTTGTCCTGACCGGCAGGATCAAGCAACCGGTATTTGGCCAGACTGACACTGGCTTCACCATCCGAAATACACAGAATATCGTTGGCCAGAAACTGTTTGGCGATCGTAACCAGGGACTCGTCCTGGGTGTATTTGACGTTGTTGCTGCCGGCCAGGATCGCGATGCCCTTGATTTTACCGCTTTCCAGGGCCTGCACAATCTTATTGATGTCGACTTCGGCAGCAGAATAGCCCATGACAGCCGACTCTTTCACCATGGGAATGTCTCTGGCAATGTTCTTCCGCATTTCAAAAGCCTGCCCGGCCTGCGCTACGATTTGTTGCGCAAATGCATCCGGATCCGGACTTTGATTTAATCCATCGGTCGGCACCACGGTTACCTTCCAATCTTTGGCGACATCTGCCAGAGACGGGTTGACAAATTGGCTCCCGGCGACAATCAGATCAACGGCACCGGTCATCAGGGGGACTTCCTGGGAAACATAGGTCGTAACCGGGAAAAAACGATAGGGCGGCAACAACGGATCGGTACAAACGCCCATCACATTGACGTTTTTCCCTTCGGCCGCTTTGGCAATCTTTTGTTTGAGCACCGGAGAAACAGGACCATAGATAAGAAGGGTGGA
>Ga0307426_1001261_pt1 | contig 16848 bp, 14 predicted proteins | sample SalMarWE160340MG_FD_202165 | JGI IMG/M metagenome (GOLD analysis project Ga0307426, IMG submission 202165) | Salt marsh sediment microbial communities from the Plum Island Ecosystem LTER, Massachusetts, United States - WE1603-40 | ecosystem: Environmental > Aquatic > Marine > Intertidal zone >... | reverse complement strand
GTTATCAGCCTGGTAGAAAGCGAACACATCGATCTGATCGTGGTCAGCGCCGAAAAAGGTCCTATAAAAGACATCCTGCAGCGAATCATACCGCAGATGTCCACCCAGATCATCCAGGTTAGAGGAAAAGATAATACACCGGACGTGGTTGAATAGTTGACGGGTTGACTGGGAGAAATATGCTATTTTTCAGGGCGGATTAATTAACCATTCAACGGTATTTTTACGAAAGAACTACTAAAGGGAAAGGGTGGTGAAACATGCCGATTGTTTTAATTTCCAGCTCCCCTCATGGGGCCGGCCAGGAGCTGGCCCGGCAACTGGAGCGCAAAACCGGCTGGCCGCTGTTTACTCGCCAACAACTGGCTGAACAGGCCCACGACCAGGGAATCAAACTGAGCCGGCTGGAGACCTCCATCGTCAAATCCCCGGTCATTCCGGAAAAGCTGGCCAGGGAAAAGGAGCTTTACCTGGCCTTTGTGACCGCCAAACTTTACGAAAATGCGAGGGAAGGCAACCTGATTTATTTCGGCCGGGCCGGCCATATGCTTTTGCCCGGGGTATCACACCGGCTGCGGGTTGGATTAGAGGTCCCCCGGCAGGTTCGAATTGAGAACGTTGTGCGGGAGCTGCACCTGCCGCCGGAAAAGGCCGCGGAATATATCGACCAGATAGATAGGGATATTGAAAAATGGATTCATTTTGTGCACCAGCAGAATGCGAAGGACCCGGGGCAGTATGACATTTTTTTCAATCTGCAAAATATGAGCCTGTCCAACGCTTGCATGCTGTTGTGCGAAACCGCCGAACTGCCCGACTTTCGGCCGACGCCGATGAGCATCAAACGTTTGGATGATCTGTATCTGGCCGCCCGGGCCAAGCTGCGTCTGTCCGAGGATGAGCACACGCGCGCACTGGATCTGGGGGTGCGGGCCGTCGGGGGGGTGGTGACCGTAACCTACATGCCGCGCCAGGAAAAAGCGGCCCAGTCCATTTCGCACGTGCTTCAGGACCTGGAGGGCTGCCGTGAAAACCTTTGCACCATGGCCGAAACCAACATTCTCTGGATCCAGGAGGCCTTTGATCCCAAAGGCGAAAGCTTCAAACAGATTACCCGACTGGCGCAACGCTGGGGGGCGGCCGTGGAACTGCTGCGCCTGGTACCTTATAAAAGTGACGCCCCAGTGCCGTCCCCGACCGTCAACCGGGATCAAAATCAGTCCCTGTCGTCAAAACCAACTGAGCAAATCTATACCGGCGGCGTTGAAGACGATGAGACCGAAGCCCCGGTGGACGACGGCGGACTGGCCCTAACCCAGGAAGAACTGGTGGCCATCGGCCGGTCGGCCGGAGGCTTTACGGTATACGGCGGCACCAGTGAAGTCATCGAGGCGGTCAAGGAAAACAGCCATTACTCCCTGGTGGTCCTGGGAGATCTGTTTCTGGAAAAAGGGGCCGAAACCCGCAAGCGCCAGACCCGGGAGATGGGACTGACTATTCGCGAGAAGCTCAAGGCGGCCGTGATTACCGCCGATGAGTTGGAGTCACGCTTTCTTTTCGGGAAAAAACAGGCCCTGAAGGTTGTGCTCTATGGGGCGGCGGTGGTTTGCATCTATGCGCTGGTGTTCCACTTCCAGGATCCGATTTTAAATTTCTTGGGCGGCGAAATCCACGCCAAATGGAAATGGCTGGCTTCCATCTCCGTAGCATTGTTTGTGCCCTTGGTAGCCTACGCTTACGGCACGATCGCCGGGCTGGTCCTTAAACTGATTGATATCGACTAATTAAACGGAGGATAGCATGCACAATTTTCTCGTTCACTTTATTCACATTGATCCCGCCATCGCGTTGCAGGTAATCCTTTTGGGGTTCATCGGCGGGGTGTTAAGCGGTTTTATTGGCAGCGGCGGGGCATTTTTCATGACCCCGGGCATGATGAACCTGGGAGTGGAGGGGGTCGTGGCCGTGGCCAGCAACATCACGCACAAATTCGGCAAAGCGATGGTGGGCTCCCGCAAGCACGGCGAGGCCGGCAATGTGGACAAGCGACTGGCCCTCAGTGTGCTGATAACTGCCATTTTGGGCATTCAGCTGGCGGTTTGGATCAACAGCTTTCTTTTCAAAGGCGGCAGCGGGCACGGGGCGGCCCAGGGCGCTGGAGCCAATCTATACATCAGCCTGGTATTTGTCTTTATTCTGGCGGCTGTGGCGCTGTCCATGCTGCGGGACGTTCTGCGGCAATCGGTCGAGGGGGAGGAAGGGACCGGACCTTCGAGAAAAATCGCCGATTTCCTGGCCCGTCTGAATCTGCCGCCCATGATTCACTTTAAGGTCGCCGATACCAAAGTCAGTGTCTGGATCTTGCTGCCGGTGGGGGTGGCCACCGGCTACCTGGCCGGCACCATCGGTGTGGGCGGATTTATCGGGGTTCCATCCATGATCTATGTCTTCGGGGTGCCCACGGCTGTGGCGACAGGCACTGAACTTTATTTAGCCATGTTCATGGGAGCCTATGGCGCCCTGAGTTATGCTTTCCAGGGTTTTGTGGATATCCGCCTGACCATGCTTTTGTACCTGGGATCTTTGCTGGGAATCTATCTGGGGGTTTACGGAGTCAAGGTGGTCAACGAGAAATACATTCGCCTGACGACCAGCGTCATCATTTTGCTATGTGTCCTCAGCCGGGGAATTGCCATTCCCGTGTATCTGCGGCAACTGGGTTTTGTCTCAATGAATCCGGACTGGGACAAGTATTTCAACCTGACCAGCAAATTTTTTCTGTTTGCCAGCGGGATCACCGGCACCCTGCTGATCCTCTACCACGTAATTCGAGCCCACCGGCATAGGAGCGGACTTCAAAAAACCCTGCGAGTAGTCAAACAGGCTTCAACCTATCCGGTCTGAGGCGTTAACCGTTGACGGGTTCATGTGAACACCCGCAGAAGGAGACTAAGATGCCATTGGAAATTCTTATCCTTGACGATGAGCCCATTGTGGGCCAGCGGCTAAAAGCCGCATTGGAAAAAGAAGGTCACTGCGCGGAGACATTTGTCGATCCCATTCAGGCTGTGGCCCGGCTTGAAGACAAGACCTTTGATATCGTTGTCACCGACATTCGCATGGACGATATGGATGGCATTGAAATTCTTGAATTGGTCCGAAAAAAAAACGATCGGACAAAAGTCATTATGATTACCGGTTATGCCACCCTGGAAGTGGCCCGGGAATCATTGACCAAAGGGGCCTTTGATTTCATTGCCAAACCCTTTAAGCTCCGAGAGATGCGGCAGGCCATCGGCAAAGCCGTCGAGGCTTTGAAGGCCTCGGATTAAATGCGACCGTCCGAGAATGCTGTTTGATATGAAGGAGGTAAACATGTCCGAGCCTTTGAAGGTTTTGCTGCTCGATGACGAACCCATTGTGGGCAAAAGACTAAAACCGGCCTTGACCAAGATTGGATGCGAGGTTGAGGTCTTTGAAGATTCCCGCAAGGCGCTGGAGCGCATTGATCAAATGGATTTCGATATTGTGATCACGGATATCCGCATGGATGAAGTTGATGGCATCGAAATTTTGGAGCACGTCCATCAAAAGTCGCCGCGCACCAGGGTGATCATTATAACCGGTTACGCCATGATGTCCCTGGCCAAAAAAGCCATGGAAAAAGGCGCCTTTGATTTTATCGCCAAGCCCTTTAAGCCCGATGATTTGAGAAGAGTCGTTGCCAGGGCGGCTGAAGCGCTGGGCCTATCCGTAGATTTTAACACAGGAGCCGGCCATGAACCAAACGCTCAGTAAACCGGTCGATGAGGCCATTGCCGGCCGGACAGCGACCGACGATGAGCAGGCTGCAGATTCCAACAGCAAGGTGGAGGGGCGCTATGAACGCATCAAAGCTGCTGAAGCGGCCCATCGCGCTCTGCTGGCGCGGCCCCGCATCAGTTTGCATTTGCAGATCAATCTGGGATTTTTTCTGATTTTTTTATTTGTCCTGGGGATCTCGGTGGCGCTGGTGCTCAACATGTATTCCATGGAAAACCGCCTGCAATGGCTTGAGATCGTCAATGAATACGTAGTGGAGATCGATCAGACCCGTCTTTTCGAAAAAAATTATTTTCTTTACGGTACCAATTTAAACGATGCGGTGGAAAACGCCTTCCGGGCCAATGATCTGCTTGACAGCAACTCCAAAGAAATCGGTAAACTCCTGGGTGAAAGCGGACAGGCGGAGGTCCTGCAGAACATCAAAGAATATGAAGGTTTGTTGCAACGGCTGGAGCAACTTGAGCAGGGAGGAACAAGGGACGCCGAATATAAGCGGGTCAAACATGAAATCGAACCGCAGCTGCGAAAATACGGCCACCAGCTGCTTTCCTACGGCCAGGACCTGATGCGTCGGGAGAAAAAATCCCTGACAGACGCCATCGCCCGTTCACGCTATATCACGATCTACTCGCTGATCATTTTGCTGATCTTTTTAGGAATCTACGCTTTTTTCCTGGGTACGCGCCTGCTGCGAACCATCAAGCGCTTTTCAACCTACGCCCAGCGCATCGCCTCGGGGGACTATACCCCCATCATGCCGGCCCGCTCCTACCGCGATGAATTCACCGAATTGGCCCTGGCGTTCAACCGTATGATCCACGATCTGGAAAACCGCGAGGCTGTGCTCATTCAGTCCCACAAAATGCGCGCGGTGGGAACCCTTACGGCCGGGGTGGCCCACGAGCTGAATAACCCCTTGAACAACATCACCCTGACGGCCGACATGCTTTTAGAAGACTATGACACCTTGAGTGATGCGGAACGCAAAGAAATGATCGGCGATGTGGTCAATGAGGCCGGGCGCTCCAAGAAAATTATCAGAAACCTGCTGGACTTTGCCCGGGAAAGTGGCTCCCAGCTGGAACCGCTGGACCTGGTGCATTTGCTCAAGGAAACCATCAACCTGGCTTCCAACCAGATCAAGCTTTCGGGCATTAAAATCGAATTTCAGACCGCCGACAATCTGCCCCGGGTGCACGGCGACAGCCAGCAGCTCGAACAGGTCTTTCTAAACCTCATTTTAAACGCCATCGATGCTTCGCCCAAAGGGAGCAAGATCCAGGTCATCATTGTGCCGGCGGATGACCCTCATTACCTGGCGGTAAAAATTATCGATTTCGGCAGCGGCATACCGCGGCACATCCTGAGTTCCATCTTTGATCCCTTTTTCACCACCAAGGGCAAGGGTAAAGGCACCGGTCTGGGGTTGAGTGTATCCCAGGGCATTGTCGGCAAGCACGGCGGGCGCATTCGGGTCAGCAGCCGGGAAGGGGCGGGATCCTCCTTTACCGTGACGTTGCCGGTCACCACCATCCCTGCTGAAATCGATGCCACAGCTGATCTGCATAACGAGCAACTGTAATTGCGACCGCAGATGTTCACAGGTATAGCGTTCACGGGTGCGGGGTTCGAGGTTTGAGACCCCACTGCATTTATAACGCGTTGATTCAGAGAAGGATTAACGGCCTGCTGTAAAAAAAAAGGATATATGACGATGAGCACGCTTAAGGCGTTAATTGCCGTAAAAGCCGATCTGGCATCCAGTATCGCCATCCGTTATGCCTGTCAATTGGCAAAACTGACAGGTTTGGGGCTGCAGACGCTCTATGTGGTTAAACCGGATGAACAGGGACATACACCGGGTACCGGCTGGGTGCGACAGACTTGGGAAGACGCGATGGTCCTAAAGGGTCGGGACAGTATTGCCCAGCTGATCCAGGCGGAAAAGATTACATGTCCCGGGTTGGGAAATCCGAAAATGGTTGCCGGGAAGCGGGATATGGAGATTCTGCACGAGCTGCAGGTTTCAGATTATGATCTTTTCACAGAAGGTATTTTGCACGCATTTGAACCGGCGAATTTTCTAAAGAAAATCCATTCCCGGCTATATCGAAATCTTCCTTGCCCAGTTTTAATGGTTAAAAACCTGGTGAGCCTGGACAAAGGTATTTTAGCATTGGGAGAAGAAAACGACATGCAGTCATGCGTAACGGTCTTTTTAAAACTATTTGAAGGGGTTGAAGTTGACCTGGACCTGCTTTGCTGCCGGTTTCAGGATACGGGAGGTGCTGATGGGCCGGACGCAACATCCCGGTTGGAAACCGGCCTGCGCGCCGCCGAGAAGATGCTGGCCGCAAAGGGCCGAACGCCCAGAGCGAGCCGGATCGTTCAAGGCGTTTCGCAGTCACTGGATCGATCGGTACGGGACTATGGTTTGGTGCTGTCGTCCCTTTCGCGTGAGAATATTGAAAATAGCCCCATCCTGGATCTGTTGAGCCGCAACCCCTCTCCAGTTCTGATTGGTTGGCGTTAAATATCAGAGGTGATTATGAGAATTCTCGTTGCTGTAGATCAAAATCCATACAGCGCCCATGCGGTTCGTCAGGTAGCCGGTCTGGCAATGAATACATGGGCCGACATTACCCTTTTAGGACTGCAGCCCAAAAAAAGGACCGGCGCCAACACATCCGCATCTATTTCAGGCCGGCGGAAAATTGATCCTTCTTTTTCCAAGGTGATGCATGCATATCGTGATACGTTTCTCAGCCATTTTGAAGGCGAGACATCACCCTATACGCAGCTGAAATATGAATACGAACTGCTGCAAACAAAACCCAACCTTTGGCAGGAATTCTACGTGGGGCGCAGCAGCCGTAAAGATTTCAATGTGTATATTCGGCAGGGGAATCCTGTCAAAGAGATTCTATCCCAAGCCGGGCAGGGTGGCAGTGATCTTATTGCGCTCGGCTGTGAACGGGGCCAAGCGTGTTTCTGGGAAGAATGGGGCAACGTCCCGCAGAAGGTGGCCGCTTCGGCAGCCTGCTCGGTATGGGTGATAAAAAAAGAGAAGGATATTAAGAAAATTCTCTGTTGCCTGGACCATGACCGCGTCAGCCAGGAATCCCTCGAGATGATCAGCCAGATGGTAACCCTTCACGGGGCTGAACTGGAAATTGTGGGGTTAACGGAAGGTGAGGGGCTGCCCAAAAATGTCGAACGAAAACTGGACGCAATTCTAAAATATTATACCGCCCAAAAAATTAGGCCGTGGATAGAGCTGGTGAAGATTTCTTCCCTGGAATCCTTTATCAGCCAGGAAGGGCGCTGGGGTCTGCTGGCGCTGTGGATGGGAGAGAAATCCATCCTGCAAAAAGCTTTTTCCCGCAAGACAGTGGACCGACTTATCAAGGCCGGTGAGTCGTCGGTGCTGATTTTGCGATAAGCTGCGTAGAGAAAAGAATAAAAACATCGATGTTAGCGTTTTTGGCAAATATTACCTTACGATCAAAATTCAAGCTCTTCATTTATCTGGGCATTGCTATCTTTCTTTTAAATATTCCCGTCATCTATTTTGAAGTAGCAAAACTCAACCGGCATTTGCTGAACCTCGAACTCGCCGAAGATTTATATAACACGATTCTAGAGGTTAGAAGATACGAAAAGAATTTTTTGCTCTACCACGACAGCGAGAGCGTCGCCGCCAATCGCCTTTATTTCCAGGAGGCGCAAACGCTTTTTACCGAGATTTCCAATCATCTCAAAAGATCATTACTCGGATCAGAAGTTGACCGGCTGGATAAGACGCTGAATAAATATGGAGAATTTGAGAAATTTTATAAAGAATCCTCCACCCTGACCGTAAATGAAAGTATCGAAGCCATACTGAGAACGGCGGGGAAAAATATGGTCGATGCGGCCAATGCGCTCTTGAAAATGCAACGCCGGCGTGTCGGCAGAGCCGCCAAAAATGCTTTGCGATGGCCGCTGATTTTTATGGGGGCCATGCTGCTTCTGTTTCTGATCGGCGCCAAAATCGTGATTTCAAAGGTCGTCCAACCGATTGGTTTGATTGAAATGGCAATGGAAAATGTAGCCCGCGGTGATTTCAGCCCGATTCCGTTTGCCGATAAAAATCAACGGCAGGTGAGCCCTATGGTAGTCGCCTTTAACCGCATGGCTCAGGAGCTGGAGGCCCGGGAAGAACAGGTCATCCATTCCCGCAAAATTGCCTCCCTGGGGACCTTGGTGTCCGGCGTTGCCCATGAATTGAATAATCCGATCAACAACATTGTTTTGACCGCCGATGTGCTCAGCAGCAAACGAAAAATGGCCCAGGAAAGACGCTCGCAATTGGTGGATGATATTCTCAAGCAGGCCCTGCGGGCCAGCGAAATCGTCAAGAACCTGCTCGAGTTTTCCCGGACCGAAACCTCGGTCCATAAAGAATTCGACCTGGCCGCCCTGCTGCGCGAAACCCTGCACATAGCCGAAAATCATATCAAATTGTCGCATGTGACATTGCATGATGAAATTGGAGATAATTTGCCCAGAATCAACGGGAATCACCAGGGCCTGCAACAGGTATTTTTGAATCTGATCACCAATGCCGTGCATGCCATGCAAGACGGCGGAGATCTGACTATTCGCGCCGATCTCGCAGAGGACGACAAAATCAAAGTGGAATTCGAAGACACCGGAACGGGTATTTCAGAAGAGAACCTGTCCAATATTTTCGACCCTTTTTTTACCACCAAAGATGTCGGCCGGGGGACCGGTCTGGGACTGTCGGTGAGTTACGGGATTATCAAAAAACACGGCGGGCAGATATCCGTCAAAAGCAGGCTTAGCCGGGGAACCACCTTTACCATCGTTCTACCGGTCCACAAAAAGGGCAATCATGAGTAGTTCAGGGCACACCTGACGATGTCCGCGCAGTGGAATGGCGGCCGGGATGGTCGATAAACCTGCACCCGGGAGGGTCTTTACCCTTTTGATATTTGAAAGTCGGAGAAAAGGAGTGGATATGTGGCACATTTATTTGCCGATCGCTCAGCACAGCGTGCTTTTACCGGTAATCATCGGTCTGGGTTTTCTGGTCGGTCTGCTGTCAGGCCTTTTCGGGGTCGGTGGTGGATTTCTTATGACTCCCTTGCTCATTATGATTGGGATTCCGCCTACGGTGGCGGCTGCTTCTGATTCCAACCAGATCGTGGCGGCTTCCGCTTCAGGCACCTACGCCCATTACCGTTTGGGCAATGTTGATTTTAAAATGGGCATCTACCTGCTGATCGGCGGCGTACTCGGGGGCACCGGTGGCGTTCAGATCATCAAGGTGTTGCGCCAGCTCGGCAATGCCGACTTTCTGATCCAGATCACCTACGTGGTAATGCTCGGTGTTGTGGGCAGTTACATGTTTGTGGAAAGCCTGCAAAGCCTTCGCTCGGCCAAAAGAGTGGATACAACACCGGCGAAACAAAAACAATCGGTTTATGCCCGGCTGATCGGTTGTCTTCCTTCACAGACGCGCTTTAATCGATCGGGAATTGTGCTCTCCCCCGTCGTCCCGCTTGTGCTCGGGGGGGTTGTGGGCATATTGGCAGCGATCATGGGCGTCGGCGGCGGTTTTATCATGGTGCCCATCATGGTTTACCTTCTTCGAATGCCCATGCACGTCGTCGTGGGGACCAGTTTGTTTCAGATTCTTTTCACCTGCATAAATGTGACCATCATGCAAGCCTACTCCAATCGAACCGTTGACTTTGTTCTGGCGCTTCTTTTGCTGGTAGGCTCCACCATTGGGGCCCAGGTCGGTGCAAAGTTGAGCAAACGATTAAAAGCTGATCAACTGAAAATCTTTCTGGCATCCATCGTTCTTATCGTTATGGTCAAAATGCTGGTGGGTCTTTTGCTGCATCCCCACTTTCTTCTGTCCTACTACGGAGGTGATTGATTCATGCTGAACAAAAAAATCAATGCCATATTCATCGCTGTTGCGTGTATTCTTTGCGGGAGCATCGCCTTGGCAGCCGAATCTACTACAATAAAAATTATCCCGCCGAAGCTGGGAATCGGGGCATTTTTTGCCGGCGAAGATATAACCCTTTCCGGATCGCTGCCATCCGATGGCGACATTATTATCGAAGTCATCGGCCCGCAAGAAAATGCGAAATTCAATATCAAAGGCCGGGTCGGGCCTTTCTGGATGAACCGCGCCAAAGTGGTATTGCAAAACGTTCCGTTTCTGTATGTGCTGCTTTTGCCCGGCGAAAAAAAATGGGAACAGCTGCTGCCTTCTCTGGAACTCGGGGTGCAGCATCTGAAACAGGATATCCGTATCAGTCCTGAAAGTCTCGATCGGGAAATAATTTTCGAGCAGTTCAATCAACTGAAACGCTCTGAACACCTGTACCTTCAGAAAGAGAATACGATCCACTACTCGACGGCAAACCAGGGAGGGAAAATTTTTACGGCAACTTTTCACTTTCCCTCGTCCACTGCCCCCGGTGAATACCGCATCGCAGCAACCATATTACAGGCCGACAGGATCGTGAAGCGGTCCGTTCATCCTTTCCAGGTCGAGGAGGTGGGGGTGATCAAAACTATTCACGAACTGGCCTATCATCAAGAACTCATCTATGGTATATTGTGTGTCGTGATTGCGCTGTTCGTCGGAGCCGTCATGGGGCTGGTTTTTGTGCGGGCAGCGGCCCATTGATTAGAGCATTATGCAACCGCTCCAACTGTTTAAAAAATTTTTCGGTCAAAAGGCAGGGGATCAGCTTCCCTTTGCAGAGCTGTTTAAACGCTTTCAGGATATCCTTCGCAAAAACACCGCCGCCATGGAGCTGATTGCCGACATGGACGGCAAGTTGGGGGGGGATTTTGTCTTTGATCGAAAATATCTGAGCGACAGTATAAAAAAATTAAAAGAATTGGTTGTGGGCAACGCCTATGATTTGAATTTTATGACCAACAATCAGTTTCTGGCCATATACGAAGTGATTGAGAGCCTATCCAACGAACTGGAAGCCGAACTGTCGGGCCAGGTGGTTGTCCGCGAGACGCGGCGGATATATTATTTTCACCAAATCGATGAGGGCATGGAGGATATCGTCGGGTACAAGGCTTATAACCTGTCTAAAATGATCAATCTGCCGAAGATATACTTTCCCAACGGATTCGTGGCCGCAATCGGCTGTTTCCGGGATTACTTGGCCTACAACAATCTTTTTGAGAAGATCGCCGCGCTGATTGAAGCCTATGAAAAGGAAGATAAACCGGTTGGGTCCGTATCAAATGCCATTCGCCTCATGATCCTGGGAGGCGATATTCCGCCCAATATCCGCCGCGAGATCCTCAACGCGGCCAATAAAGCCTGTCATGGCAAACCCGAGGGATGCTATTTTTCAGTTCGCAGCAGTGCCGTGGGCGAAGACGGTGATTTAAGCTTTGCCGGGCTGCATGATTCCTACTTAAATGTGCGTTTCGGTGAACTGCTGTCGGCCTTCAAAAAGGTCCTGGCGAGTCTTTACAACCCGGCGAGTTTGGCCTATCGGCGGCAAATGAATCTTTTCCCGATGGAGATGGCAATGCCGGTTTTGTATCAAAACATGGTGCCCAGCCGGGTGGCGGGGGTCTTATACACCCTTGACCCCAGCAGCCCGGAAGGTGCGGAATGCATCGTGAGCGCCAGCTGGGGACTGGGCAGAATCGTAGTGGAGGGGCAGGCCGCAACGGACACCTTTCGTGTTTTGCGGACGCCGCCCCATGCAATCATGGACCAAAAAATCAGTACCAAAACCTGGATGCTGGCTCCGCTTAAAAGCGGTTCTGCACGAAAGGTACCGGAGGAACTCCGTAATAAAGCAAGCCTGTCACCGCAGGAAGCCGCCCGTATCGTGGAAGCGGGCTTAATTCTGGAAAGATTTTTTAAAAAACCCATGGACGTGGAGTGGAGCATCGATGACAAAGGCCGGCTGTGGGTCGTTCAGGCCAGACCGCTCAGAGTATCCCGCCCCAAAAGAACGCTGCGGAGGGAGCTCGGTGAGGTTTTAAAAAAGCACCGGATCCTGTTGAAAGAACAAGGGATGATTGCCTACCGGGGTATCGGCGCCGGACCGGTTTGGATCGCCGCAAACGGCGATGACCTGACCCGGTTCCCCACCGGTTCCGTTCTGGTTTCACGCTATGCACCGCCCCGGCTGGCGGAAATTATCCCCCGGGCCAGCGCGATCATAACCGATATCGGTACGACCACCGGCCACATGGCCACCGTCGCAAGGGAATTCAAGGTTCCAACAATTGTCGGGACGGGATCAGCCACCCGGGTGCTCCAGCCCGAACAGCTCATTACGGTCGATGCCGAGCGCAACATCGTTTATGAAGACCGTATTGAGCAGTTATTGCACCACCAGTTGCTGGAAAAACCTGCCTTTGAATTCACCCTGGAATTTCAGGCGCTGCGCAGATTGCTGAAAAAAATCGCCCCGCTTTATCTGACGGATCCGACGGCTGCCAATTTCACACCTAAAGGATGCCGAACCTTCCACGACATCATGCGTTTTGTGCATGAAAAAGCATTTCAAGCCTTAGCGCAGGCCGGAGCGGATCCGCGCCACTTTGTGCGACGCGGCGGCCGGCGGCTGAAATCTCAAATCCCTTTGGACCTGATCCTGATCGATCTCGGCGGCGGGGTTGCCGAAAAGGCGGGTCGGCAAACATATGTTACCCCTGATCAGATCACCTCTATTCCCATGAGGGCAATCTGGGCGGGCTTGAGCTCTCCGCACACCTGGAACCTGGAGCCTATATCGGTTGACTTCAAGGGGTTGATGGCCAGCCTGACGCGAACCCAAAGCTCGGATGTAATGGGAAATAGCCTGCCGGGGGTCAATCTGGGGGTAATCGGTGCCGATTACGTTAATTTAAGCCTGCCGCTGGGGTACCATTTTACGGTGGTTGAGGCTGCTGTCGGTCCCAAACCGGAAAACAATTATATCACTTTTCGATTTGCCGGTGGTGTGACCGATATCACCCGACGTTCCAGGAGAGCGACGCTCTTAATGACGATTCTCGAAAAAGCCGGATTTAAAGTAGAGTTAACTGGTGATCTGGTGAATGCACGCGCAATTGATCTAACAAAAGAACAGATGAGCGGCAATCTTTACCTGATCGGCCGATTAATTGGATTTACGAGACAGCTTGATATATTGCTAAAAAATGATGCGGATATCGAACGATATCTCAACAAATTCATGCATCAGGCTGGACAGCCTGATGATAACCAAGTCAGCTCTTATGAGGAAGGGTAAAAATGGAAAAGACAACCGTTTGTATTCTGGATGACGAGCCAATTGTCGGCGATCGCTTAAAACCGGAACTCGAGGACGACGGGTACAGGGTCGAGGTGTTTACCGACAGTGCCAGTGCCCTGGACAGATTGGACCAAACCTGTTTCGACGTCTTCATCACCGACCTGAAAATGGAGGGCGTCGACGGCATGGGATTCCTGGAGAGGATAAAAGAAAAATGCCCCGGCAGTGAGGTCATTGTGATTACCGGGTACGGAACACTGGAAAGTGCCAGAGAAGCCTTGATAAAAGGGGCCTACGACTTTATCACCAAACCCTTCAGAATTGGCGAGATCCGGGCGGCGGTCAAAAAGGCCAAGAAAAGGGCGCGCCGGCATTCAGAATAACAAAACCGCTGGATCGCCTGATTTCGAGCAACTCAAGCCGCAAATTCGGTTGTAATTGTTTGATCAAGAAAAAAAATAAGTTGACTGGGTTCTGACTTAAAATTTTTCAGGGCGTGACGTATTCTTAAGGAGTGCTGTTTATGGGGATATTTAAAAAGGCTGAGGACAACCAGGAGCCCACCGAGATCGATGCGTTTGTGGAGATGGTGCGGGAAGCCCGGATGTCGCCCCAGGTGGAAAAAATCGCCCTCAAAGAACTGGAAAAGCTGAATAGAACCAGTCCTTCCGCACCGGAATACACCATCGGCACCAACCATATCGAGTACCTGGTAAGTCTGCCCTGGAATAAAATGACCGAGGACAACCTGGACATCCGGCGCGCGGAGTCCATCCTAGACGACGCCCATTACGGTCTATCGGAGGTTAAAGATCGCATTTTGGAACACCTGGCGGTGCGGATATTGAAGCTGTCCCGCAAACACCGCATTTTGGTGGTTGATGATGAGGAAATGACCCGCAAAAATCTGGATCATGTGCTGACCCGCGAGGGCTGCGAGGTGATGACGGCCGCCGGTGGAACCGAGGCCTTGGATCTTTTAAAAAAGCACAGTTTTGAGGTTATCATTACCGATCTCAAAATGGAAAATGTCGACGGTATGGGAGTGCTGGCATCGGCCAAGGAAAAGGATCCTTCCATCGAGGTGATCATGATCAGCGGCTACGCGACGGTGCCCACGGCCGTGGAAGCCATGAAAAAAGGATCATACTATTACCTTTCCAAACCGTTCAAACTGGATGAGATTCGCTCCACCGTTAAAGCGGCGTTGTCAAAAAAAAGAGCCCAGTTGGAGTCCCGGGGTCCGCTTCTGTGTTTTGTGGGGCCGCCGGGCACCGGTAAAACGTCGCTGGGAATGTCCATCGCCCGCAGCCTGGAACGCAAATTTATTCGCATCTCCTTGGCCGGCATTAAGGACGAGGCCCAGATCAGGGGGCACCGCCGCAGCTATGTGGGGGCGCTGCCCGGCCGCATCATCCAGGAAATCAGGCGCTGTGAGGCTAAAAATCCGGTATTCATGTTGGATGAAATAGACAAAATCGGCCAGGAATTCAAAGGAGATCCGGCCTCCGCCCTGTTGGAAGTCCTCGATCCGGAGCAGAACTCCCAATTTATGGATCATTATCTGGACGTTCCCTTTGACCTCTCAAAAACCATGTTTATTGCCACCGCCAATACCGTCGACCCCATACCCGAACCGCTGCTGGACCGGTTTGAAGTCTTGTACCTTTCCGGATATACGGAGCTGGAAAAAGAGCAGATCGCGTTCAGGTATCTGATCCCCAAAGAAACCCAAGCCGCCGGACTTGCCGAGGATTCCGTCCGGTTTGCCAAAGAGGCGATCCGCAAAATTATCAGGGAATATACGCGGGAGGCGGGTCTGCGCAATCTACAGCGGCAAATCGCATCCTTGTGCCGCAAAATCGCCAGAGACCAATTAAACCGTGAATTCAGAGAGGCCCCGGCTTTTGTCACGCCGGAAATCGTGGAGACGCTGCTGGGGCCCAAAAAGTTTTATTTCGAGGTCACTCAGGCTAAAGACCGAATCGGTGTGGCGACCGGTTTGGCATGGACGGACACCGGGGGGGAGATTATTTTTATCGAAGCAACCAAGATGAAAGGCAAAGGCCAGCTAATTCTGACAGGCTCCCTCGGCAATGTGATGAAGGAATCGGCCCAGGCCGCCATGAGTTACATCCGGAGCCATACCGGCGACTATCACATACCGGAAGACTTTTTCGAACAGCATGATATTCACATCCACGTGCCCGCCGGTGCGATTCCCAAAGACGGTCCTTCAGCAGGTTTGACAATCGCCGTCGCCCTGCTGTCTCTTTTCACCGCGCGACCCTGCCGCCGGGATACGGCCTTGAGCGGAGAGCTGACATTGACCGGCCGGATACTTCCGGTCGGTGGTCTTAAAGAGAAGGTGTTGGCCGCCCACCGCGCCGGGATAAAAACCGTTGTGTTTCCGATAAAAAACGAAGCCAATCTCAGAGAAATTCCTGAAGAGATCCAAAAAGATCTCAAAATTATCACGATCGATGAATTAAACGATGTGGTCGATCAGGTCTTGAAATAACGCCCAATAAACCGCTGATTGGGGCGTGCTAAAAAGACTGTCTAATTTGAAATGGATGCCGGTAGCGGCTTCATCTCTTGTTTGAGATTCTAAACTTCTCTTTGCATGATGGATTCACCTTCAAAAACACATCCTCCAAACAGCCTGATCTTAGCGGCATTGAGATTGCCGATCAGCCGTCCCGTAGGTTTGATTTCAACGTATTCGGCCGATTTTATATGGCCATAGACTTCTCCTTCCAGGATGACCTTGCGGGCAAATATATTCCCATGAACCACGGCTTTATTGCCTATTTTGATCATCGCGCCGCAATCTATGTCTCCTTCCACACTTCCCATGACGAAAAGTTGATCCGGGCAACTTATGACACCCTTAACGTGTGCCCCTTGGGCAATTACAGTCTCTGATGCCGCCACTTTATCTTGAATCATATTTTCCGCCACTTCTAAAAGTGTCATTCTATCATCTTCCGAGTTCATTGTACGTTTCCCCCTGGCTGCTCTCCATTATATTTGCTTTTATATTTACAATATATTGATCTGATAATGTGACAAAGCAGAACGAGTCAATCCTGCCTTTTTATGATCACTGATGTTATGTCATCCTCTATTTTCATGTCACCTATATATTTATCCAAGATGTCGAAAATTGCATCAATAATTTGCGTTGCATCCGAAGAAGAGTTTTGTCGAATTGCCTTTAGGATTGGCGCTTTGCCTATCATTTCTCCCTTTTTGTTTCGTGCCTCCCAGATTCCGTCTGTACTGAGAAAAATGATTTGGCCACTTGAAAAATCCGTTTTTTTATTATCCGTATAGATCCATCCGGCATCCACCCCAAGTGCTATTCCCAATCCACCCAGCTCACTGAATGAGTCAGATTCAGAATCATAAACAATGCCGGGATCGTGTCCTGCCCGCACCCATTCGAGTTGTCTCGTTTCAGTGTCAAGAGTCAAAAAAAACATTGTCATAAATTGACCGGAATCTTCTACATCCTGTGCGAGCTGACGGTTCACATCAGAAATAATTTTGGCAATATTCCCCGCTAAAGATGCCCGTTGCCGCAAAGATGACCGGACAGTAGCCATAAGTAAAGCTGAAGCAATACCATGCCCCGATACATCACCAATGGCCACCCCAATTTTCTGTTTATCATTGTCTCTAATAGATATGAAATCATAATAAT
>Ga0307426_1001258_pt1 | contig 16872 bp, 15 predicted proteins | sample SalMarWE160340MG_FD_202165 | JGI IMG/M metagenome (GOLD analysis project Ga0307426, IMG submission 202165) | Salt marsh sediment microbial communities from the Plum Island Ecosystem LTER, Massachusetts, United States - WE1603-40 | ecosystem: Environmental > Aquatic > Marine > Intertidal zone >... | reverse complement strand
CGGAATTATTATTTTATCAAAAGCTGGGGAAAATGCAATTTTATGTACGTTATGTAATGCTAATGCTAGTTTAGGAATGGTCTTTCTGAATATTCAAAGTGTTTCAAATAGGATTGCCGCTTTATTAGATTAATTTGTATTAATCTACTTTATTATGATTTGAATAATTGAAAAATCGACAATGTACCTAAAAAAGAATTTTATTCAAAAAAATGAATGAAAAAAAATTATTTAATTTTCTTTATATTGCAATTCTGAATCTCGATAAGGATGCTTCTCGAGGTATGCGTTAATTAGAGCCTTAAATCCGTTACCAATTCCACCTCCAATAGCCCCAAATGTACTGGCTAACAGGATGATGAGTAATAGAATTAACCAACCAAATCCTTCTCCAAGAATTAACGCTCCAAACTGGTCAAGTATTGTGTATGCGTTCCTTGTAATCACTCCAACTAAAGTATAAATCCCCCACGAAAGTGTAACTCCTATACAACCACTTAGTACTCCATATTTCAACGATTTGTTAAGCATTCCGGCAATAATACCAGGGATTATGACTAACTGCCAAACTGGAACTAGTGTTAATAGCATAGTTAGACATAAAACAATGATTAGACTTATTAAAAAGGTTCTCCTTTCGATTTCCATTTTTTTAACCTCCTATTGGAAAGAAAAATATTTGAGATTCAATTGAACTTGTGGGAAAGTTATATAATGTATTCGTAAAATATTGAAAGTGGTATTTTCCTTGTAGGAAAAGTTGTTCTAGTTGATCCGAATAGTGTTTTGAGTTTGAAAGACCTCTTTGTCCCGAAGGGATAACGCTTAAAGAATTATTCAGATTACTAAAGTCTAAAATTAAGCGTTCAGATGCTCCACCCCTCGCAACTCCTATATTTTTCATATTGTCAATATTTACTCCAGCTGGATTAATAGTATATCCTTCTCCGTCAGCTTCATAAGGTCCTTTACTAAGTGGATCTAATTGAGTAAGAGATGTAAAATATACCTTATGTATATTACCCCACCTCCAAGTTGATGGGTCCTCAGAACCATAAAAACTTTCCAACCAATTGATTGTGGCATTTAATGCTATCATCATTATATCATCTCTAGTTTCGTTTTGAGGTGTAGAAACATTATTAAACCAATGGGAAGATTCGTCTTCCTTCATCAAATATTCCAAAACAACAATTCTTGTTCTTGTATTAAAGCCATAAGTTTCCTTTTCATCATTAAAAGTAAAATCTTCGAAAAAATCTCTCCACTTGCGATAAATAGTGGGTGCAGCTGCATTTTTATCCATCACAAAATGCCAACTTTCTAATTCTGTAAGAACATTGTTTATTTTTGTAGGAGGTGTAAGGCCATAATAGTCATTAATAACTTCAATTAATTCTGGGATGAAAGCTCTCGCAGCCGTTGAATTCACATCATTTTGGATGATTTTCATAGTTTCAACACTTATGGATCCATCAGCAGCATTCATAAGCAGTTCATTTATCCTTCTAGCTCTATATCCATCAGCGTATTCATTTTGTAAGAAATAACCATTATAGTCGGGTCCTGCAACAATTTGATTAGCGGAAGCTAAATAGTTCTGTTCTGGATTAAGAGAATTAGGCAAATCTTCGAAGGGTATGAAACCAATCCATTCTCCCTCTCCATTAGATCCATTGTATGGAATGGTTCCGTTACCAAGATGTCCCGTTGGAATCCTTGAATCGTCCCGAATTGGAACTTTTCCTGTCGGTCGAATAGCAATATTTCCATCAACATCTGCATATACTATATTTTGTGCGAGAAGCGTCCAATATTTTGAAGCTTCATCAAAATCACTTCTATTTGTAGCTCGATCGAAACCATTACCTGCAAGTATGTTAAAGAAATAACCGTTTGTAATCCATTTTGGCGCTAAAACTATATTTCCCAAAGATTGCGGCAATCCAAAATCACGCATATCGCTTAACACAGGACCATGAACGGTATGTCTAACAGTAAACTCTACAGATTCTTGGTTTTTAACATTGATACTATAGGTTTTTTCAGTATACGGTGTTGAAGTGCCATTGTAAATGTATTGATTTGGTCCGTCAGTATTATAGTAATACCAATCTATAACATCATATCCGGTATTGGTAAAACCCCAACCGACTTTTTCATTATGTCCTACGGCAACACCGGGCATACCGGGTATTATAAATCCATACACATGATATCCAGTATCTTCTGCTTTTAAATGCTGCTCATACCATACTCCAGGCATTATCCAACCAAGATGCATATCGTTGCACAGGATTGGTGCTCCAGTACTGCTTAAAGTACCATTTACAACCCAATTATTTGACCCTACTTTTTGATCTTTTTGGCTTTCCATCAAAGTTTTCTCCGAATCTATTTTTTGGACATTCGCTAGAAAATTTTGAATTTCAGATTTTAAAGCAAAACTAGGATTCACTTCAATTGCGGCTTTCATTGGACTTTCTGGGAATCCTCCATAATCAGGGACAATAGGAATTTGGTATGGCAAGGTAAGTCCATATAATTCGTTATAATAAGTATTATTAATGCTATTTAAAGCTAGTAGAGCGGTGTATCTATCCAAATCATTATAATTCCAAGACATCTGCCTTGCCATTTCTTGGACTAAACACAAAGTATCGATAGTGCTCCATTCAGTAGGTTTAAAGCCCAATAGATGATATTCTAATGGAATTACATCTTCGTGCGATCCAATGTAGTAATTTATTCCATCCACATACCTTTCAAATGAACTAAAGAATTCAAGGGTCCCATTGCTATACATTTTCTTTAACAATTCATCTGTCTTAATTGCCCAATCTTCCATCCCGATAGCGAGCATAAATTTATCGGTAGGTAATAAATCTTCACCCAATATTTCTGACAACATTCCTCGTACTTGGCGACGTGTCATATCCATTTGGAAGAGTCTATCCTGTGCATGACAATAACCTTGAGCAAAAAAGAGATCTTCTTCATAGTCAGCATAAATATATGGTATGCCCCAATCATCTCGTATAACGGTCACTTCCCCTCTTAATCCGGGCACGTTTAATCTTTCTGCTGCTGGAAGCTCTCCTGGAACTTTCCATACTCCGTTTCCAGGGAATAAGAGGTTACCTAACGGGGGGATGCCCATTAAGGGTAATGAAAAGACAGTCATAATGATAATTGCAAGTGGTATAAAAAAAGATAATTTTATTACAGCTTTCTTTGCAAGATTTCTCATAATAAAAACTCTAAATTTTAGATAGTTTTTGTTGAATTTATTGAATTATAATTTAATATTAATTTATATCAATTTCCTTAATAAAATCTTTTTTTTTAATACAAAGGGTCTTTAGTAAAAAATTAAGCTACTAACTTATGGACTATTAAGATAAGAAGATAAATTTTAAGTCAAGAAGTAATTATAAATACACAATCCACAATATAATATATAAAATTTAAATAAAATTAAACTAAAAAAAGGAGATATTGTTATGATTGACGCATTAGGATGGTTAGATGGCCTTACAGCATCAGGAATTATTTTGTCTGCAACTATCTTTGGTTTGTTATCATTTTATCGAGCGAGTAAATTAGGTGCGAAATTATTAGCTTGGGCCGGTTTGACAATGTTTTTTGTTGGTTTCTTGTGGTTAGGACCTTTTATAGATTTCATATTGGTTCTTTTCTTTCACACAAATATTACACCTACTTCTTTATATTCCATCTTGAGTTATCTTTGGGTTGCTCCTGCTTTAGTAGTGGCAATGTATCTTGGTGGATCCTTGATGTTTCCAAAAAAAAAATGGGTAATCGTTGGAATATTTATAGCATTAGGATTAGTGTTTGAGTATTTTTTATGGTTCCAAACAAACGCATCCTTCACATGGACACTTAATAATCCAGGTGATGAATTAATTGATGCTAGTTTTGTTAGAACGCATCCAACATTTTTATTAATTGCATTGTTCCTCGTATCGACCCTAGTATTTCTTGGTATTGGCTTCCTAATAAAAGCAAAACAAGCAACAGGAGAATTAAGAAAGAAATTTATTTATTTAGCGCTAGGATTTATAATTTTTGTTGTCTGTGGAGCATTAGACTCTATAATTCCTCCAGGTATAGCCATAGGATTTGTTCGCGGAGTTATGATGACTTTTGCTCTTTGGATGTATCTAGGATTAAAAACCTAAAAAATTTTTTTTATTTATTTTAATTTTTATATTATTTACGGATTTCTTGAATATAATCGAATATAACATCTAGTCTGGTTTTGATTTTACCATATAAACCTTCTTCTTCAGAAACGACAGAATTTATAGCTGTTTTTAATCCGTAATGGCTCTCTGAAATTAGAACTCTCAATGGTAAGGTAAAAATATCACCAATTAACATCAAAACTTCTTGTACGATGCGGATGATTTTTGGAAGCTGTTCTTCAGTTTTGTCAATCAGGGATGGATCTGAAGATACTAATTCATCCTTTTTCTCTCTTCTTAATTCTTCCCAAACATTATCTTTTAATTCAGTAAAATCAATTCCAAGGTTTTCAAGTGCCATTTGAGCGCCCTCATAAAAAAAAGTGATATCATCCTTTCCAGAAAAAAGTTTTATGTTTTCTACCATTTCAGGTGGTGCTAAACCCTCTAAAAAACTAACCATTAATTGGTGATAATCGTTGATAACGTCTATGGGAATAAAAAGCATGGTAAATTCTTTAAGTTGATTGAAGAAATAACCAATAATTTTCGAAAAAGTTTTATTTTCCAAAATCTTTTCAATTAAACCACCATATTCATTTAAAAGATGAACCATGAGGAACCCAATAATTCTTATTAAATCATCTTCATAATTTCGAAAGTAGTCAAAGAAATGATCGGGTTCCATATTTAATTTATCTCGTATTACTTCTGCAACTTTTTTCTTAATTCCCTCTAAGGGTTCGTCCAATAACTCTTCAATTTTATCTAAGGATATGACGTCCTGGAGTTTGTCAAAAAAATCTGATTTCGTATCTGGAATTTCACTTTCGCCTACTGATTCTTCAAAAAGCACGCCTGATTTTAGCTGATCTTGAATATTAATCGAAGACATCTCCTCCCATTTAGCGACATCATAAATCTTACATGTGAATTGAAGACATTCCTCATCTTTAGCCATGCATTTTTGTTCGTATATTGATATTCGATATTCGCTCTTTTTTATATTTAGAATGTAATTTGCTACGCTTTCCAACATTCCTGTTAAACCGCACGCTAAACCTTCTGTATTTTTATTTCTGATTTTTCGAAAATCAAAAGTATCCTCATCATCTTGACCATAACCAGCACATATAGGACAAGTTTTGATTTTAATTTTATATTCATTATATTTTGAATCTTTATTTACGATTTCTTCATGTGTTAAATCCCCTTCAGCAAGTTCTTTTCCGAAAACTACTACCCAAAGCAACTCAAAATATTCAAGAACTTTTTGAGGATTTCCAGGCATAAATTTAAACACGGTAGGATGTCGATTACAAGACTCAAATGATGCTCTTTTTCCGATTTCTCTTAAAAGAACGAGAGTATCTTCCTCATTCTCTGTAATTTCATTAATTTCTTTCAAAATCTCCCTATATAGAAGAGTATAAAACAAAGAATTAGTACTCCTTCCAAAGATTTTTGTTATTTTTTTTAATAGCCATTGAACTGTACCCATTGTTATTTACCTCCCTCAAGATATTTATAGACATGAATGCACGTTTTATTGCCCAATGCGCGTGATTCTTTAATATTAAGGGGTTCTAAAATAAATGAGGATCCCGAATGGGCATTAATAAGATTTACAAATTCAGCTACCATACTAGCAATTACTTCGCAACCCGCTACTTCAATATCCCCAAACTGATATTTACATAAAGAACAATCATTATCTTTAACTGAAATTGTGTTATTATTTGAATTAATTTCAATTGAAACCGTGCTACTAAGAACATTTTTATATATGGTAGCTAAGCTATCACTAATATTGTTGATATCAATTACTTCAATAGGTTTCCAATATTTCACATAAGTATGAGCAATGTTTTTCCCCATTCTATTTAATCTTTGTTTAATCTCAGTTAAACCATTTTTTTTCATAAATCGTTGGAGTATATAAATTGAATTTCTCATCTGATTCATTGTCGCTTCGGATTGCACCAATTCATTCCTAGAATAATTCATTATTTATACAACTAGAATAATGTTAAAACAAATTATATCTAAAAAATATGAGAGTTATAATAAAGTTTTTAATTCAATTAATGGATGTTTAGTATGATCCTATCCAAAAAATACTTAATTTTTAAATTATCCTCAACAATTTCCTTATAAAATAAAATACTCTTAATCACCATATTTCTCATAATTTTTATAACTGAAACTAATATAAGGAAAAGAATATTATTTTCTTCATTAGTTCACTAATGACATAATTATTTAATGGTAAATTAAATGATGAGTATCGAAGAATTAAAGAAGTTTGGACTTTTGATTTCAGATGATATGAATGAAGGAAAGGTCATTATCGACGTGTATACGAATTGGTGCGGTCCTTGCAAGTGGGTATCTCCGATCTTAGAAAAATTAGAGAAAGAAGGTTTGATTAAACTACTGAAAGTTGACCTTGATCAAAATCGTCCTCTTGGTAATAAGTTTGGGATAACAGCGATTCCTACTTTATTATTTTTTAAAGATGGTCACCTTCTGGAACATACTATTGAAGTTCAAGATGAACCAGTTGTCCGTAATGGCATAATGGTTGGTGCAGCGGGAGAACCCGTACTAAAAGAAATCATCTCAAAGATGTAAAAACCAGAAATTACTGTTTCTTTAATTTTTTAAATACTATTTTTTAATAAAATAGAAATTTTAAAAGAATTAATTTTAAAATTTAATGAAAGTTATAAATATATAACTTTAGAAAAAACAATATTGTTAAAAATGGCAACTATAGATTTTGATTTTAGGAACCAGATCATCCAATCAGATATAGGTAGTACCCTTGCTTATTGTTACCAATGTGCTACTTGTAGTGGTGCTTGTCCCGTTGCTCAAATCACTAATGGGCGATACAATCCCAGAAGATTGATTCTAGATGCTTTACTTGGATTAAAAGAAAAGATATTCGGGAAGGAAAATGCTTTTAGTATATGGGGATGTACCGTCTGTGACACTTGTGATGAGATCTGCCCGCAAAAGGTCGAACTCACGGAAATATTCACTATTCTAAAAAATATGAGTATAGAACGAGGAGAAGGTCCGGATTATTATACAACACAAGCAACGACGATCTTTGAAAATGGAAAAGCAATTCCAATGCAACCTGCAATAGAACGAAGAAGAGATCAGTTGGGATTGCCTAAAGTTTTGGCTCCGGATGTAGATGAAGTAAAAAGACTTCTAGAAGCAACAAAATTATCAGATAAAATTAAGAAAGAAGAATAATCCATATTTCTAATCTTTTTAATAACTAATATAAATAAAGCAATACTTGAAATTTCAATACAAATTGAAGCTAATCTAATTCAATTTTTTAAATTAATTAAGAACATGGTGGTTTATATGAGGAAACCTATAATAGGAGGGAATTGGAAAATGAATTTAGGAGTTCCTTCCGAAGCAGTAGAAATGTTAAATATTTTGAGACCTATGGTGAAGAAGATTGAACAAGTGGACATTATTGTCGCTCCCCCTTTTACTGCCCTTGAATCTGTTGTTAACAGAGCAAAAAGCACTAACATAAAAGTAGCTGCCCAAAACATGTATTTTGAAGAAGATGGAGCATTTACAGGTGAAATTTCTCCAATTTTCTTAAAAAAAATGGGTGTTGAATATGTAATCCTTGGTCATAGTGAGAGAAGGAATATATTTAAGGAAACAGATGATTTAATAAACAAAAAATTAAAAAAAGCATTATCGATTGATATAATACCCATAGTGTGTATTGGTGAACATCTACATCAAAGAGAAGAAGGGAAAACAAAAGAGATTATTGCATATCAGATGGAAAACACATTTAAAAACATCTCGAAGGAAGAAATTGTCAAAACAATAATAGCCTATGAACCGATATGGGCTATTGGAACGGGAAAAACAGCTACGCCAGAGCAAGCTGAAGAAATCCATTCTTACATACGATCATTAGTGGTAACAAGATTTAACGAGGAAGTGGGGAATAAGGTAAGAATCCAGTATGGTGGTTCAATCAAACCAAACAATGCAGAAGCTATTTTTTCTAAAGATAATATTGATGGGGGTTTAGTTGGAGGAGCTTCATTAGAAGCTTTAAGTTTTTATGAGATAATTAAAGCTGCGGAAAAAGCACAATGATCTAAAATCTATATTTTTTTCATCCTAATACTTGATTAAATTTTGTTGTTAATTTACTGGGAAATTCACCCAGATAGGATTGAGGTTCAGTTATTAAGAGATAAAAATAGGGTTCAAATAAACCATCGATAGTTGGACCAACTCCAGATTTAATAATATAAACCCAAATAGGATCATTATTAGATTTAAATGATTGCCTGTATATCCACTCTAGTGGGCTTATTTCTGGAAATACATATATATTCCTCAACATTGAATCAATATCTTTGAAATCAAACTTTCCTCCAAATATCATAATTGGAGAAAGATCAAATGAAGTAACACAAATAGAAAGTAAACCATAATTTTCCATTTCATTTAAAAAGGAACGAGTTAATTGACCTAGCTCTTTTTTGTGATTTATAACACGGGATCTTGCCTTAAAGTCAGTTAAAATTTCTAAAATCTTATCCTCTTCATTTTGTAGAATTTCTAATGCGGTTACTAAAGGTATTTTTGGAGCAATAAATGTCTCATATATCAATTTAATTTTTGCTTTTATGGAATTATGTAAAAGATAAGTTTCTGTTTGGGTAGTGATCAACACATCTCCTTTATTTTTTATTTGTTCTTCCTTCTGTGATAATTTCCAATCCGATGAAAACTCAATGATTTCGATTTTTTTATCAATATTTTTAGCAAATTCATACAGAGCTGATACTAAACCAGCATTTAATTCAAACAGACTGAGAGAATCTAGTGTGACATTTTGACTCGGGTTATTCATTGAGAAATCAAAAAATCTCAGATATAAATTAACACCTTGAGGGGGGGGTTTTATTGTTAAATGATAATAAGGAAAACCCGTATTTGTTATAACTGAAAGTTCATAAAATGTCATAATAAAATAGAATAAGTAGTTTTTCGAATAAAGATAATTTTTAGCTCATCTTATTATATGATTAAAATACATCTATTTAAATTAATTGAGTTAATATCGACGTGATAAATTGATAATAGAAATCATTATGATTTGATAGAATCAATTATTTAATTATGATTGCAGGTCTCCCCGGTAGAGATTGTTTTGCTTTTTGATCCGTGGATTTTTCTTCATTGATTATCTTAACAGAACAGTTATATTTTTTTTCTAAAATAGGTGATATTTCGATAAAGAAATCCAGCTCTTCATTAGCATTGATAGGTGTTTTAATGACTTTTCCCAGATTTTTCATTAAATTATCAACAGTTTTTACTATAAACTTACCCTGTGACTTGAATTCATCGTTTTTTATGAGTATTTTAATGATTTCTTTTTGTTCCTTTGTTTTTGTAACAATGTCCATAAATTGTGTATATAACTTAAATTTCCACTGAACAGCAGTAATAAGAGTAATTTCTGTTACTTTCTCTTTTTTAATAATTAATAAGATGTGATTAATCGCATCAATTGTATCATATAACAGATTCCACTTATAATCATTTATCGGAGTAAGGGGGGTTTCGTCATATTCTGGCCATTTAGCCAAGCTTAAAAAACCTTTTTTACCCACATATTCCCATAACTCTTCAGTCACATGAGGAATTATGGGATGCAGCATTAAAATAAGATTAATTTGACACTTTTTAAACGTTGCATAATTAATACCTTCAATTTTATATTTATTTAATTCAGATGTCAATTGAATGAGATCGTTTATTGCATCTCTTATTTCTATTTTTTCCATATGTTTAGAGACATTTTTTATGGTCTTGTTCAGATAATAATCAATAAGTTTATCACGGATTTTTACGTCTTTCCTTACGATTTCAGGTTCATTGAAAATTAACGAATATGTGTTTTTTATAAACTTATAAGCAAAATCAACCCCTTCATCTGACCATTCTAGTCCCGATTTTGGGCTGGCTCCAAACAGTATAAAAAATCTTGAAGCATCTGCTCCATATTTTTCCATGATCCCAATAGGATCAACAGTATTACCTAAACTTTTACTCATTTTTACGCTTTTTAAGATATACTCCTTACCACATCTTTTACATTTTGAGTTATGCATTTCCGCTTTCATAGCAAAAATTCCACAATTTGGACAATAGGGATGTGCTTTATTTATCATACCTTGAGTCAACAATCTTTGAAAAGGTTCATCAAATGAATGCATCCCTATATCTCGTGCAACTTTTGTGAAAAATCTTGCGTAAAGTAAATGGAGTATCGCGTGTTCAATTCCACCAATATATTGATCGACATTCATCCAATAATTCGCTATTTTATTAGTATAGGGCAAATTTACAGAATGGGGATCGCAAAATCTAAAAAAGTACCATGAACTGTCTACAAATGTATCCATCGTATCTGTTTCTCGTCTAGCGGGTTTATTACATTTAGGACACTGAACTTTTAAAAAGCTTGCGCTTGTTGTTAAAGGATTTCCTTTTCCTGTAAATTCAACATCCTCTGGTAGCTCTACAGGAAGCTGATCATATGGTACTGGCAAAATTCCGCAATCATCACAATATATGATTGGTATTGGGGAACCCCAGTATCTTTGTCTTGAAATTAACCAATCTCTTAGTCTATAATTTATTGTTGCCATTCCCTTTTCTATTTCTTCGAGTTTTAAGGTAATTTCTTTTATAGCGCTTTTATTATCAATCCCATCAAACTCACCAGAATTAACTAGAATACCTTCTCCTTCATACGCACGCGTCATTTTACTTGCATTTAATTGATAATCAAATGGTTGAATGACAATTTTAATTGGAATATTATATTTTTTAGCAAATTCAAAATCTCTTGAATCATGCCCAGGGACTGCCATAACGGCACCTGCACCATATTCGAATACAACAAAATTCCCGATATATATGGGTATTTTTTCATTTGTAAGGGGGTTTATAGCATATTTCCCTATGAACATCCCTTTCTTTTCAACTTCAACATCAGTACGTTCGAATTTATCTTGTTTAAGTACCTCTTGATAAAATTTGTCAAAAAGATTTTCAAATTCAGTGTTTTTTACCCATTCTTTTATCCATGGATGTTCAGGCGCGAAGACCATAAATGTTACGCCAAATAAAGTATCGGGTCTTGTAGTAAAGATATCAATTGTTCGGTCTTCATCGACAATTGGAAATTTAATTATTGTTCCCTCTGACCTTCCGATCCAATTTCTCTGCATAATTTTTACTTTATCGGGCCAATCCACCGAATCTAATCCATCAAGGAGTTCTTCTGCGTAATCTCGTATTTTTAAAAACCATTGAGTAAGAAATTTTTGATCCACTTCAGAATTACATCTCCAACAGTTACCATTTAACACTTGCTCGTTAGCTAGTACTGTCGCACATTTTGGACACCAGTTAACATAAGATTCTTGACGATAAGCTAATCCTTTTTCAAACATCTTGATAAAGAACCACTGATCCCAACGATAATAATTAGAATCATGGCTATATATCATGCGAGTCCAATCATAGGACAATCCAATTCGTTTTTGTTGTTCTTTCATTAAAAGGATATTTTTATCGGTCCACTCATTGGGATTGGCACCGTGATCTATAGCAGCGTTTTCTGCGGGTAATCCAAAGCTTTTATGGCATTTCCCTTATTGAGAAATACAGTCATAACCCATAGGATATAATACATTATACCCGCCCATTCGCTTAAATCTAGCTAAAGAATCTCCTATTGTGTAATTACGAAGATGTCCCATATGCAAGCTTCCAGAAGGATACGGATACATCTCCAAAACATAATATTTTTGTTTATTTGGATCTTCATTAACTTCGAAAATTTGTTCTTTTTCCCATTTATCTTGCCATTTCTTCTCAATTAATTTATGATTATAATCTGTCATAGTATTCAGCGTGAAATAGTTTATTTCTTTAATAATTGGCAAATTAAATTTTTTACTAAATACTAAATAGAGAAGATTTTATCTTTTTTTCTTTAAAAAGGTATTTTAAAGAGAAAAATAATAATTTGCTCAGAAAAAACTTATCTTTACAAAAGCATTAGGAAATTTAATGACGATAGTTAAAATTAGAGTATCAATCGGGAGTGCTTCAGTACTTGGACTTTATGAGAGTATACGATTCAAAGATCCTCCAACTACTTGCTATATCATGACGTATAAACAAGGACATTGTCAAGCAAATTGTGGTTTTTGCCCACAAGCGAGAGAATCAGAAGGATCAACTGAAAAACTTTCTCGTGTCACTTGGCCTGAATATTCCTTTAAAGAATTTCTCACAAGATTGAGTTATTTAGCACCAAATAAGCGTTTTAAGAGGATATGCGTTCAAACTCTTAATTACTCTAATAATTTTAACGATTTAGTTGAAATTATTACAGAGATTAAAAGAATTACAGATATTCCAATTTCTGTGGCAGCTCCACCTATCTCAAAAGAAAATATGAGAGAATTAAAACTCATAGGAATCGATAGGATTAGTATTGCATTAGATGCATCAACACCGGAGATATTTAACAATGTGAAAGGTAAAAATACAAATGGCCCTTATTCATGGGAAAAACATTTTGCAACAATAGAAGAGGCTTTAGACATATTTACCGATGGTCAAATAACTACTCATTTAATCGTCGGTCTAGGTGAAACCTCAAAAGAAATTTTGGAATTAATCAAAACATTAAATGATAAAAAAATACGTGTTAGTCTTTTCGCTTTTACTCCAATTAAGGGAACTAAACTTGAAAATCTAGAAAGTCCTGATATATTACAATTTAGGAAAATACAATTAGGACGTTATCTTATTGTTAAACAAAATAAGCAATTGAAAGATTTTACTTTTAACTCTAAGGGGAATATTATTAAATATAATATAAATAAAAAAGAATTATGGGATCTTATTGATACATCGGATCTCCTATTAACTTCAGGATGTCCTGGATGTAATCGCCCGTATTATACATCACGCCCCTCAGGACCAATTTATAATTACCCACGAGAGTTAACCGAAGATGAGAAACAAGAAAGTTATAATTCTTTATTAAAATTTGTAAATTAACGAAAACTTACACTATTATGAATGAGTGGAGATTATTACCAATCGAAATTAATAATGGTTATTGGAACATGGCCATAGATGAGGCTATATTACAATTGACAATAGAGAATAAATCTCCAAACACTTTAAGATTTTATAAATGGAATCCATCAACCATTTCAATAGGGCAAAATCAAAGTCTTTCTTCAGAGGTTGATACAACCGTGGCTAAAAAGAAAGGATTTAATATAGTCAGAAGAATTACAGGTGGAGGTGCAGTATTTCATGATAGTGATAGGGAAATAACTTACTCTATAATCTGTCCTATCAAATTCTTAGAAAATTTAAATGCCTATAAAGTAATTGAACAGTTTGAGATAATTGAAATGGGAATCATTTCTGGTTTAAAGAATTATGGTTTGGAGTCAGAGCTAGGAATTATTCATTGCCCAGCTCTTTTTTTAGAGGGTAAAAAATTTTCTGGAAATGCACAAGTAAGAAAAAAGGGGCATATTCTTCAACATGGAACAATTTTATTAGAGTTAGATGCAGACCTCATGTATTCTGTCTTAAAAGCACCACATAATATATCAAAATCAAGGATGGTTAAATCAGTATATGCAAAATGCATTGGAATAAAGGAACACTTGCCTCAATGGAATGAAGATAAATTTTTACTATCATTAAAACAAGGATTTGAAAATACATTGAAAATCAAGCTAATAGAAGGGCAAATTAGTGACGAAGAATTTAAATTAGCAGAAAAATTAATGAAAGAGAAATATTCAAATCATGAATGGTTGAATAAATATGATTGAGCACATAATGAAAAAAATTACGGAAAATCAAATGACGTGGACAGATTACGAAGAACTAATCTCATATGACTTTCAGGAGATTGAATCAGTTTTAAGTTATGCTTATAGTTTGAAAGTACAGAATTTTGGTAAAAATTTAAAAATTTACATTCCAAATCATAAATTCCCCGCAATAAGTATAACTGGGAGCGAATGTGCTTTAAATTGTGAACACTGCAATAAAAAATATTTGGAAAACATGAAACCACTCCAAACTAATAGAGATTTAAAACAATTTTTAATCAATCTTCATAAGGAGGGAGGAGTAGGAGCTTTAATTTCAGGAGGATGTGATCCTAATGGAGCTGTTCCTCTAAAAGAATTTTTAAATACTATTAAAGAAGTAAAACAACAAACTAATTTGATTATTAACATTCATACGGGATTGATAAATGAAGATACAACTATTAAGTTAGCAGATACTACGGCAGACATAATCTCATTTGATATTAATATGGATGAGAGTATTATCCAGGAAATTTACCATCTCGATAAAACAGTAGAAGATTACAAACATTCCTTAGAACTTCTTCAGAAAAATAATTTAAATGTAGTTCCACATATCTGCTTTGGATTATATTATGGAAAGATTCACGAAGAGTTGAAATCAATTAAATTTATTAAAGAATCAATTCCTAATCCCTCATTAATCGTTATAATTGCTCTTATTCCTCCAAAAAATTCAGATTTTGAAATCCCAAAACCTGAAGATATATCCAAATTAATCGCTGTGACAAGAATAATCTTTCCTCAAACTGAAATTTCTTTAGGATGTATGAGACCTCGTGGAAGTGTAAAAAAGGAGATTGAACAATTAGCTATAAAAGCGGGAATTACAAGAATTGAAATCCCTTCTAAAAGCACTTTGCGGTGGATTAAGAAATACGATCCAAATGTTTCGTTCGAGTTTTACTCTGCCTGTTGTGCTATTCCACAAAAATATGAAAAAATAGCTCAAAGCAAAGAAGAAGATATTAAACCATACAAATTATTCATAAGTGGTGAAAATTAAAGATGAGTGAACGTATTAATCTAATCGCATTAAAAGGTATACCAAAAATAAAGCCAGGAGATAATTTAGCGAATATAATAATTGAATCTGTAAGTAAATCAAATACAATATTAGAAGATGGAGATATCCTTGTTATTGCTCAGAGTATTGTGTCGAAAAGTTGTGGGTTTTTAGTCGATCTAAATACAATTGAACCCAGTAATTATGCTAATATGTTACATGAAAGCATGAAACCTTTAGCTACTGAAGAAAATATTCCTATCAAAGATCCGCAAATTATACAGTTAATTTTAGATGAATCAAATGAATTGATTCGATCAGACCACGTTATGATTGTTGAAACAAAACATGGATTTATCTGTGCTAACGCAGGAATCGATAGATCGAATGTAGAAGGTGATAATATGGTAACATTATTACCTGATAATCCTGATGAAGAAGCTAAAAAAATTAGGCATAATCTCAAAAATTCAGTAAATAAAAATCTAGCGGTTATTATATCAGATTCATTCGGAAGACCTTTTAGACGAGGTGCTATTGGGGTGGCAATAGGGCTTTCAGGGATAGATGCTATATTAGATAAGAGAGGTTCATATGATCTCTATGGGAAAGAATTAAAAAGTACTATCGTTGGGCAAGTTGATAATCTTGCATCTGCTGCTCAATTAATAATGGGTGAGGCAGATGAAGGTTTTCCTATTGTACTAATTAAAGGATATAAGTTTAATATAAATGATCAAGCGTCTATTAAATCAATTATACGTGAAAGAAAATCAGATTTGTTTAGAGAAAAAAACAGTGATAATACCATTATAAAAACACTTAAATCAAGGAGGAGTTATAAGTTAGGTTTTTCTTCGAAAGAAGTTCATAAAACACTTATTAGGGAATGTATTGATCTATCAAGGTGGGCACCTAGCGCTCATAATGGTCAATTTTGGAGATATGCAATACTCGGTAAAGGTGCCACAAGAAATAAATTGATAAACAGGATGAATGAAAAGTTCAGAGATGATTTAATTAATGAAGGCAAATCAGAGTCTACCATCAAATTGAAAATCGAAAAAACTAGAAATCAGTTCTTAAATGCTCCTTATTTAATCCTACTTTGTTTAGATAAACATGATTTAGAGCTGTATGAAAATGATGAACGTAATTTAAATGAGTTATATATGGGGATTCAGAGCATAAGTTCTTCTGCTACTTATTTACTTTTAGCTTTTGAAACTAAAAAGTTATCTTCTTGTTGGTATTGTGCACCTTTATTTGCACAGAAAATAATCAGGAGAGAATTAAATCTTCCAGAATCATATATACCTATGGCTTTTTTTACTGTAGGATATCCCTTAGAAATTCCTAAAACACCATTTCGTAAGAATCTAGATGATATTCTTTTCGAAATTGAGGATTAGAATGGTGATTTGAACTGAGAGAAGATTATTACACTATACTTGCAGGAGGAGTGGGCGCAGCAAAGTTTATTCAAGGATTAGTACGGGTGGTCGATCCTAGCAAATTAAAAATAATCATTAATACAGGGGATGATATTGAATTATTCGGTCTTATTATTTGCCCAGATATTGATATAATAACGTATACTATTGCTGAAATTGTAGATAAGGAAAAAGGGTGGGGCTTTGAAAATGAAACTTTT
>Ga0307426_1001257_pt1 | contig 16873 bp, 12 predicted proteins | sample SalMarWE160340MG_FD_202165 | JGI IMG/M metagenome (GOLD analysis project Ga0307426, IMG submission 202165) | Salt marsh sediment microbial communities from the Plum Island Ecosystem LTER, Massachusetts, United States - WE1603-40 | ecosystem: Environmental > Aquatic > Marine > Intertidal zone >... | reverse complement strand
CAATACAGGTGCGCAATGATGGGAACAACATCGCCTTCGGCACCCAGAGCGCCGGCTCAAATGGCTATATGGTAGATGTCGTGCTCTCCCGAGACACCTCAGTGCCTGCAGGCTTCGCCACCTATAACGCATCCTACCATGAGGATGTCTTGCTCAAGGGGGGACGAATCAGCAATACCGCAGACCTATCACCGCGGCAGAGCAGACGCTACGAGACAGGGGGCGGCATCCCCGCTAATACACCCCCAGGCTGGTACTACATCTGCGCCAACGTCGATGCCGGCAATACGGTAGATGAACTGCGTGAAGATAATAATGCCGCCTGCGCACGAATCCGCATCACCGCCCCCGTAAGTGAAGCACCACCGGAACCAACCAAACTTCCCGATTTGCGGGTGGCGATTACCGCACCGCGCTCTGCCGTGGCAGGCAGCGACATAGGTTCCCAACTGACAATACAGGGGCGCAATGATGGCAATGGTATTGCCTTCGGCACCCAGAGCGCCGGCTCAAATGGCTATATGGTAGATGTCGTGCTCTCCCGAGACACCTCCGTGCCTGCAGGCTTCGCCGCCTATAACGCATCCTACCATGAGGATGTCTTGCTCAAGGGGGGACGAATCAGCAATACCGCAGACCTATCACCGCGGCAGAGCAGACGCTACGAGACAGGGGGCGGCATCCCCGCTAATACACCCCCAGGCTGGTACTACATCTGTGCCAACGTCGATGCCGGCAATACGGTAGATGAACTGCAGGAAGATAATAATGTCGCCTGCGCACGAATCCGCATCACCGCGCCGGTAAGCGAAGTGCCCATCGGCCCACCAACTGAAATACCACTACCACCAACCCCTCTACCCATCGAGACGCCAACTAAGGAGGATTGTGTTTCATTTAATCCCCAAACAGCCAGGGTTGTTCAGAGCAGGGGGAGTTGGCAGATCGTTGATGGGCGTCACTTGATGTTTGACTTCGGTCAGAAGGGCAAAGAGGCGGAACAGGCCCTGCGTATTATCAAGCACTATGGCATGAATCAGTCCTGCTTTGTTGGTCGTCCTCAGCCATCGTTTCAATATCTACTGGTATCCGGCAATGCGCCTGTGGGGAGTTTGGCAGGGGAAGACTGTACTGCATTCAACCTCCAAACCATCTCTGTTGTGCGTATCAAAAAGAGTTGGAAGATCGTCGACGGGCGTAACTATTTGTTTGACTTTGGGGCCAACAAGTCTGAGGCGATGATGGCCCTTGAGATCATAAAGCGTCATGGCTTTACGCACTCGTGTTTTGTCGGCAGACCGAACGCGAGCTTCACATATCTGCGGAAATAAAACACCTGCATCTTCTTGATTATCAAATTGCCACCTATAATAATAGGTGGCAATTTTTGTCTCTATCACAGACAAAGTGAGTCTTTCCCTGTATCTCATTCACCACTCTATTTCCTTCCTCGTAACTAAACCTCTTAAAAATTAATGCCTTAGAAATACCATCGAAGTCAAAAATATGGCATCCAATATGCAAAAAACATCGACGTTTGGCTTAAAAGATTGCTTACAAGGTAAATTGTTGAGGGTTAAATGTAAAAAGAAGGTATGATCCTCAATAAGGAGGATAAGAAAATGAAACAACTAACAGTAGCACTCGTTGTTTTAATTGCCGTGGCCTTCATCCCTTGCATAGCCTCTGCCCAAAGTGCAGAGGATTATTTAAAAGATGGAATAGCAAGTCTTGACATGGTTGAGGATGCCTTATTCTCGTACGACAAAGAAGCAGCTTATTTTTGGCTTGGGGATGCATTGCATTGTTTCAATAGGGCCATAGAGCTAAACCCGGAATACGCAGCGGCTTATTATTGGAGAGCGGAGTGTTTTATATGGCTTGAGGACTACCAAAAAGAAGCACGAAATGACTATATAACCGCTGCCAGATTAGGTTTTAAACCGGCTCAGGATTACCTCAAGGGGAAAGGGATCCAATGGTGAGATAAAACTTAGCAATCCATTGTCTTCAAGCTGACAAGAAGGAACACTTTACCCACCTTTCTGAGTACGGAGAATTAATAGTATCTCCTCGAAATGCCCTAGGCCAATTGTACGATAGCATAGCAGAGATACTGCTTGATATGAAAAGGCTGCGATTGGTTCAGAAGCTGAAAAAATCATTTCTCTGTGAGTCCCTTGACAACAAGCACGTATAGTTATTACTATACGCATCACCCATGCCTACCAAAGAACTCCACATTCTGTAAGGACTTAAGGGCAAACTCAATTGTCAAACAATACTCAGCCCAGTAATAGAAGGATGCTCTTTGTAGAGTAGAAAATAGGCTTCTCCCTATTTTCTAAATCAATGAGGGCAGAGAAAACATACTAACTCAATGGAACACAAAAGAATGCATATACTGGGCGATATGCCCGTCAATAAAGCCATATTCAAACTGGCCATACCAACCATGCTGGGTATGATGGTTATGATCTTCTATAACCTGACTGATACCTTTTTTATTGGCAAGCTGAATGACCCTGACCAGGTAGCTGCCATTGCGATCGCCATGCCCATCTTCATGACCTTTATAGCCTTTGGTGGCTTATTCGGCAACGGCGGCGCCTCATATCTTTCAAGACTACTGGGCAAAAAAGATTACGATAATGCAAGCAGGACCGCATCAACCGCCTTTTTTACCTGTGGTATCTTTGCGATCGTAATAACATTCGTGGGTATTGTTTTATTGCCCGGTGTTCTCCGGATTGCAGGTTCGAGCGAAAACACGTTCAGCTACGCATATTCCTACACCGCAATCATCATCTGGGGCAATATCCTGATCATGCTCAACTTTGCCATGGGCCAGCTTCTGAGGGCCGAGGGGGCTGCAAAAGAGGCCATGATCGGCATGTTTATCGGCACCGGGATAAACATTGTCCTTGATCCCCTGTTTATTCTGGCCCTCCATATGGGGGTTACGGGGGCCGCCGTTGCTACACTCATTGGTAATGCCGTCGGTCTTGTATACTACATCATGTTCCATGTTCATAAAAAATCTTTTATAGCGATATCGATAAAACGCTTTTCGCTGAACTGGAAGATACACTCTGAAATCTTGAAGGTAGGTATCCCTTCATCACTCAACCAAATTCTCATGAGCGCATCCTTCGCGTTCATTAACAGCATAGCGGTTACCTACGGAGACATCGTTGTTGCAGCCATGGGTATCGATATGAGGATTACGTCAATACCCATTATGCTCCTCATTGGTACGGCCATAGGCATTCAACCGCTCATCGGATACAGTTACGGTGCCCGAAACGCCAAGAGGCTGAAAGATACCCTGCGAGGGGGTATTATATTAGGAACCTGTATAGCGTTGTTCTTTGCGATAATCTTTATTATATTCCCAAAACAGTTGATCATGGCCTTTATCAACAACGCGGAGGTAATTGATATCGGGGCAAAGATAATGTTCGCCCTTGCTGTGGGCTTACCCTTTATAGGAACCCAGATGGTCTTTATGATTGCTCTCCAGGCCATGGGAAAAGGAGGGCCCTCACTCATAATCTCTCTTTCACGTCAGGGCCTGATATTTATTCCGGCCATCTTGATCCTGAACCATCTTTTCGGATTCGGTGGCTTCATATACGCCCAATCCGCAACGGACTTTTTCACCGTCATACTTTCTCTGGTGCTTTTCATGATCATACTGCGAGCTGAAAAAGAGGCTCCGGCAGTTAATCAGGGTGGAGTAAGAGAAGTAAAGGGGAGCTTGCAGGACCAGACCTCACCATTAGATCATTAGGAATGCGCTGATGGATGGGGGCTGAGCTTCTTGCTGTTCCCCGCAATCCATGGGAAAAATCAAAAAGAAAGTGGCATATTCCTCCTAAATAAACTGCATTAGATTTCCAAAGCCAAACCAACAATACCAGCCTTGATCGATGCAAAAAAATGCTTACTTTATTTACACAGTGAGGTAGGTGGGTTAAAAAAATTTTAATAGACAACAAAAGGAGAAACCATGAAAAGGAACTTATTGTTATTCGTTGTAATCTGCATCGTTATGGCCTTAGGTGCTCATGTCTACGCAGAGGAGCTTTTCGGAGCAAAGGGGGCGCAACAATCGTCTGATCCCACGCTTGAGCAGATGCTGACGTATGCCATCCAGGACGAATACCTGGCCCGTGCTGAATATAGATTCATTATTAATGAGTATGGGTCTGTACGTCCTTTTTCTAACATCATACAGGCAGAAGAACAGCATATTAACATGCTCGTCCCTCTGTTCACCACGTACGGGTTTGCCGTACCCGAAGATAATGCGGAGGAGCATATCGTTGTGCCCAAAGACCTGAAAGAGGCTTTGGAAACGGGGGTGCAGGCTGAGATTGACAACATTGGTATGTATGAAACATTCTTAAACAAATCACTTCCTGAAGATGTTCGAGATGTTTTTGAGAGGTTGAAGAATGCATCTGGCAATCATCTACAAGCATTTAGAAACGCCCTGAGCAGATATTAAGGAACAGTGTAAAGTTCTCTCCCGAATATCCCAGTCCGTTATGCTTATTGCTTGCTGGTGGTTTGTAAAAAGAAAAAGCTCACGTCCTCGCTGCAGGGAACGAGAACGTGAGCATCTGTTGATTACAGTTTCAAGACATTGATGGCGCTGGGACCTTTGGGACCGTGCTCGATATCAAAGCTGACCTTCTCCCCCTCGATAAGGGAGTTAAAGCCGAAACTGCCGTTCTTGATGGAGGAGTTGTGGACGAATATGTCCGTGCCCTCTTCGACGGTGATAAAACCGTACCCTTTGGCATCGTTGAACCACTTTACCGTTCCATGAGCCACGTCGCAGACCTCCTTTCCCAAGATTAAAGTCCCAGACCGCCTCGTCTAAAAAAGGCCACAAAGCTCAAAGTCTTTGTGGCCTTTTTGGTTACTCGGATACAAAAACTTCTGTGACTTTGGACAGAATAATAATACCTCAACCATAAGAAGTCAAGGACTATCATTGAGAGGAGGTGAAGGAACGGTCTCGCTTGACCCATGCAATTCGTTCCTGTGCGGCATTGCACATCTCCTCTGGCATATGATAAGAGATCTGTGATAATCTAACAGAGGATTCTTTAATGCGGAGGAAGCGTGTGGACAGGTCATGGCCGCCATCAAGTCAACAGTATAGGGGGCCCCTTTCGTGTTGCATCGATCAAGAGATGTTGAAATCACACATGCACAGTAATGGAGGGTTCTGATGGGTTCAAAAACGACCATTAAAAAGGCCGCCTGTTTTTTCTGCCATAACAATTGCGGTATCCTCGTGCATGTCCGGGACGGCACGGTAGTGAAGGTAGCACCGAACCCCGATCATCCCGCCAGCCGTGGCTTTATGTGCCAGAGGGCCGTCAATGCAATCAAATGGCTCTATCATCCGGATCAATTGCACCATGCCCTGAAACGCACCGGTGCGCGGGGGGAAGGAAAATGGCAGCAGATACCGTGGGAACAGGCCCTGGATGAAATAGCGGAAAAACTCTCCTCCCTCAAGGATCAATACGGGCCCGAGACCGTGATCGCAGCGGAAGGCACCTATCGAAGCGACCACTTCTGGGCCCGATCCAGGTTTCTCAACCTCTTCGGCAATCCGCAGAATCTCATCTGCCCGGGCATGATCTGCTTCTGCAATGATTACACTATCGAGATGGCCACGCTGGGCTCCCAGGTGCTTGATCACATAGGAAAGACAGGGTGCGTGGTCCTCTGGGGAGCAAACCTCAAGGAGGCCCGTTTGACCAGGTGGCGGATATTGAAGTGGAGGCTGGACAACAAAGCGACCAAGGGAGACATAAAAGTCATCGTTGTCGATCCTTTGGTCAGCGACTCTGCGGAATATGCCGATATGTGCCTCCAGTTGAGACCGGGGACGGACGCGGCCTTGGCCCTTGGGTGGATACATGTCATCATCGACGAGGGACTCTACGATAAGGAATTCGTGGAACAATGGACCTACGGGTTTGATAAACTGGCCGAACGGGTCAAGGAATATACCCCTCAGAGGGTAGCCGAGATCACCGGGCTTCGTCCCGAAGAGATTGTCCAATCAGCCAGGCTCTATGCCACCAGCCGGTCCGCGTGCATAGACCGGGGGGTTGCCGCCGATCAGCTGGGCCTCAATGCAGGGCGTGTGGAGCAGGCGAGGGTCATCCTCGGGGCCATCACAGGCAATATCGATGTGCCGGGAGGGGATTTGATGAGCGGTTTCCCGGTGGAAATCGACGGCAAGAGACTCAAGAGCGATTCAGAGTTTGAGCTGGCCCACATGTGCTCGAAGGAAACCAGAGCAAAACATATCGGTGGCGATCGGTTCAAGGTGATGTCATGGGCTTCCTGGGAGCTCGTGGCGCCCCATTATGAAAAACAGCGGGGCGTACCCTGTCCCAACCTCCATTACCTGCAGGCGCCGACCCCCCTGGCGATGCGGCAGATCATAACGGGAAAACCCTATCCCCTCACGGCCATGATCACGGCAGCCAGCAACCCGGTGATGTGGGCGCCGAACACCCCCCTCGTGGTGGAAGCCCTCACCCATCCCAATCTCGAGCTCCATGTGGTCCTGGAGTACTGGATGACCCCCACGGCCCAGTTGGCAGATTATGTGCTGCCGGCTGCGAGCTGGCTGGAAAGACCCCTCTGCTCTACGGTTGAGGACTGGACCAACCTGGCCTTTGCCGGAGAACGGGCCATCGAACCCTTAGGTGACCGTCATGAGGACTACCAATTCTGGCGAGCCCTGGGGATCAGGCTCGGCCAAGAAGAATACTGGCCGTGGAAGGACCTCGAGGAGGTCGTCAAAGAGCGCATTTCGCGTCTGGGGATCACTTATGAGGAATTTGTCGATCGAGGGTTGTTGCTGCCTCCGCGGCAAGAATTTAAGAAATACGAAAGGGTCGGGTTTGCTACCCCTACCGGCAAGATCGAGCTCTACTCCACCGTATTCGAAAAGCTGGGATACGACCCCCTCCCCTATTACGAGGAGCCGCCGGAAAGCCCCGTCAGGACGCCTGAGCTTCTCGATGAGTATCCCCTTATCCTCAACACGGGAGGGAGATTTATGCCCCAGTTCCATTCGGAACACCGGCAATTGGGCATAGGGTTACGAGAGATGCACCCTGATCCCCTCACGACCATACATCCTGCAACAGCAGGGAAACTGGGCATTAAGGAGGGAGATTGGGTGTTCATCGAAACACCACGGGGGCGGCGAATCAAGCAAAAGGCAAAGATAACGGATCGCATCCTGCCCAACGTCGTCAACGCGGAGGCCAGTTGGTGGTTCCCGGAAAAGCCCGGGGAGCTGCCGTCCCTCTTCGGCGCCTTCGAATCCAACGTGAACATGCTGACAATTGACGACCCCGATGCCCTGGACCCCTTAACTGGCGGCTGGTGCAACCGGGCAATGCTCTGCAAGGTGTATAAGGCGGAAGAGTGATCCCGGAATCAAACGCTCGGTATGTATATGATTAATCTGTTTAAATATATGAAGAAGTGAGTTTGGTGGTTTAAAAAAAGATACCGCCGAATCTCCTTATTGTTAGATATGGGGAGATTCGGCGGCAGTTACAACTAATTACCGTTTCACAACGTTGATGGCACTGGGACCTTTGGGACCGTCTTCGACATCAAAGCTGACCTTTTCACCCTCGGCAAGCGACTTAAACCCAAACTCACCCTGGATAGCAGAATGATGGACAAAGACATCCTTGTCGTCGTCTTCGACGGTGATAAAACCGTAACCTTTGGAATCATTGAACCACTTCACTGTTCCTGTCGGCATATCCGACACCTCCTTTCTCAAGATTAAAGTCCCAGAATCACCTCTCATAAAAAAGGGACCACAAAGCTTAAAAGTCTTTGTGGCCCCCTTGTGTTTATTTGGTTACAAAAACTTCTGTGACTTCGGGCAAACAATAACAACTCTACTCTCAGAAGTCAAGAACTATTTTTGCAGAGGTATATATGGGTGGCGTGCATGCCGTTATCGGTATCGGGTACAGCCGAAATTGCGACCAAGGTCACACCAGAAACAGTCTCCGTCTTCGTATTGCGGAACCTGGAGCTGTGACTCGCATTTTCCACAGAACCGTTCTTCTCCAGGCTTCCAGGGCCCGTCGCAGGGTGGTATTGACATGGGACAGACCAGTATGCAGGCCCGACAGAGCAGACAAAAATCGGGTCGGACATCAAATGGAAATTCAACATGGCGATCTTTGCCGCGTCCTACGAACCCGATGGCATGTGCTCGATACAGCTCCGCGCAGGTGCGGACACACCGGCCGCACAGCACGCAGTCATTATTCCGAAAAGGATAGCGGGGCTCTTTGACGCCGCAGCGAAGGGCTATGTCCTGGATGGCGCGCGAGTTGGGCGCTTCGGTGAGCAGCAGTTCCGCCACGTTCCTGCGCAGCTTCCTGACTCTGTCCGAATTTGCACGGATCACCATCCCTTCCTTCACGAGTAACGTGCAGGAGGCGGTTATTGCAGACTGCCCGTTTTTTACATGCTCGACGATGCACAGACGACAGGCTCCGATATCGGAAAGATCAGGTGTATGGCAGAGGTGAGGTATGCAGATACCGTACTGTACCGCGGCATCGAGCACGCTTGTCCCCTTCGGCGCGCGGACCTTCGCCCCGTCGATAGTCAATGTCACGTACTGTAGCATGGCACCCCCCCAGAGTGAACCGTGATGGCCTCGAATGCACACCCGTCCCAACAGATTCCGCATTTCTTGCATACCAGCGGGTCAATGACGTGTGGCTCCTTCTTTGCACCGCTGATTGCCCCATACGGGCATGCGCGCATGCAGACGCCGCACCCCGTGCACCGCTCCTCGTCGATCACGTACTCAATCAATTCGCGGCAGACGCCCGCGGGGCAGCGTTTTTCCGTGATGTGCATCATATACTCTTCTCGGAAGTACCGGAGGGTGGAGATCACCGGGTTCGGCGCGGTCTTGCCGAGGGCGCAGAGAGAGGTCTCTTGGACCGTCTCCGCCAGCTCTTCCAACAAAGGGATCTGTTCGGGCCTGCCGCGCCCTTCGGAGATGTCCGTGACGATTTCAAGCATGCGGTCTATGCCGATCCGGCACGGCACGCACTTGCCGCACGACTCGTCAAGCAGAAACGCCAGAAAATATTTGGCGACATCCACCATACACGTCTTCTCGTCCATCACGACCATGCCCCCCGAGCCCACCATGGAACCGGCCTCCTTCAAGGTCTCGAAGTCCACGGAGAGATCGAAAAGGTCCGCCGGCAGGCATCCTCCGGAGGGGCCGCCCGTCTGAACGGCCTTGATGCCCCTGCCGTTGGCCGCTCCCCCGCCTATGTCAAAAATGATCTTCCGGAGGGGGGTACCCATGGCCACTTCGACAAGGCCGGTATTCCTCACCTGGCCCGTGAGTGCGAATATCTTGGTACCTTTGCTGTCTTTGGTACCTTTGGCGGCAAACCATGCGGCACCATTGTTGATGATGGACGGTACGTTGGCCCACGTCTCCACGTTATTGAGGGTGGTCGGCCTGTGCCAAAGTCCGTCCTCGACGGTATGGACGTCCTTGGGCCTCGGTTCGCCGACCTTCCCTTCTATGGAAGCCATGAGGGCGGTGGACTCCCCGCAGATGAAGGCACCGCCGCCGCGGGCTACATCCACGTCGAAATTGAACCCCGACCCGAGGATGTTTTCACCCAGAAGGCCGTACTCCCTGGCCTGCGTGATGGCCTTTCGGGTATGATCGACTGCCAGCGGGTATTCCTTGCGGACATACACATACCCTTGTTCTGCGCCGACTGCCCAGGACCCAATGGCCATTCCCTCGAGGACCGCGTGGGGGTTCCCCTCCAGAACGCTGCGATCCATGTACGCGCCGGGGTCCCCCTCATCGGCATTGCAGATGACATATTTCTCATCACCCGGCGCGGTCCGGCAATCGGCCCATTTCCTCCCCGTCGGGAAGCCGCCTCCGCCGCGCCCCCGTAAGCCGGAGGCGCTCACCTCGGCGATAACGGTCTCAGGATCGTGCTCGGTGAAAACCTTTGCCAGCGCGGAATAGCCGCCTATGGCAAAATAATCTTCGATCGCGCAGGGGTCGATCTGCCTATTTTGGGACAGGAGCACCCGGTCTTGGGCGCGGTAAAACGAGATTTCCGCCTCGGTCTGTACCTTCTTTCCCGTGGCGGGATCCGTGTAGAGCAGACGGTCTATAACCTCGTCTCCCCGGACGCTCCGGGAGACGATCTCCCCGACGTCCTCTGGCTCAATGTGGCAATAGAATACGTTGCTCGGATCGATGACCATGATCGGACCCTGCTCACAGAAGCCCTGACAGCCGGTGATGCGAAGCGTAACGCTGTCGCTCAATCCCTGGCGCTCCAGCTCGGCGCGTAACGCATCAATCACCGCCCCGGACCTGTTTGCCTGGCACCCGGTTCCCCCGCATACGGTAAGGATCGTCCCCCCATTCGCACGTCCGGTGCGAAGCCGCTCCTGCAGGGCCATAAGCTCAGCGATGGCGTTAATCTTGGGCATCAGCCTCTCCCCCTTTGCCGCTATTCCCGCTTCGGGATCTGGCCAAAGGGCCACCTTCGGCCGTAATCCTTATCTCTATATTGAAGAGCGGGAGCGGCATCTCCCGCTTGCGGGACTTCATCCTTGAGGACTGCATCAATTACCGAACTGAGTTTGGCTGATGTCATGTGATGGTGGTACACGCCGTTCAGGACGGCAACCGGCCCAATGGCACAGGCCCCGAGGCAGTTGACACGCTCCAGGGTAAACAAGCCGTCCTTCGTCGTGCCGCCATTGTTCATCCCCAGCTGGGAGCTGGCCTGGTCGAGCAGGACATGGGAGCCTCTCACATGGCAGGCCGTCCCCGTGCAGAGCGTGATAACGTGTTTCCCGCGAGGCTCCAGTGATAAGGCCTTGTAGAAGCTGGCCGCGCGGTATACATCGATGAGCGGCACCCCTAGATAGTGGGAAACAACCGTCGCCGCTTCTTGGGAAATGTAACCGTGGGCCTCCTGGATGTCCTGCAGGACCTCTATGAGCTGATGTGGCTGGCTCTTCCGTTCCCCAACGATGGTCTCGACTGATACATGAGACATCTCGCACCTCCCCATCTGAAGATATTGTATTGACAGACCAAGTTTAAACAGTATAATAATGCGATGTAAATCAGGATTAATTACACAAATAATGCCTATATTTCATAGGCAAAATATCCTTCGTTTTTTACCTAGTATTTGCACCTATGATATAGGCATAAAAGAGGGGCTTTTTATGACCAAGAAACCGCCTCGATTGCAAATAGATGACCACCTCGGGGATGTAACCCCTCCTGAAGCAGTGCCCGGTATACGATGGAGGATCCCTCCCAGCAAAGAGCATGATCCGGAGAATGCTGAGCGGGCGCTGCGCGAACGCATCAAGGAGCTCAACTGCCTCTATGCCATCGCTCAACTCGTAGAATCTGAATTCAGCTCAATAGATGATGTCCTTTCAGCCGTCGTGAACATCCTGCCGCCGTCCTGGCAGTACCAGGAAATCACCTGTGCCCGAATCATGTTTAAGGGGAAAACTTTCAAGAGCCAATATTTCAAGGTGACCCAGTGGCGCCAGTCATCCCAGATATTCATGTACAACGAACCCGTAGGCGAGGTAACGATATTCTATCTTGAAGAGCGCCCGCCGGCGCATGAGGGGCCGTTCCTCTTTGAAGAGCGCGCCTTGCTCGACGCCGTTGCCGAGAGGATAGGCAAGATCGCCATGCACCTCGACGCTGAGCGGGAGCTGCAAGAAACCAACCGTCAGCTTACCGTCGAGAGGCGCGCCCTGCGTGAAGCCAATACGGCCCTCAAGACCCTCATGAACAGGATAGAGGAGGAAAAGAAGGAGATCTATACGCAGATTCGTGATAATGTTGAGAAGGTACTGCTGCCAATCCTTCAGGAACTGACCTGGGCCGTGACAGGCCCCAAAAAGAAGTACGTTGAGCTCCTGCGGGACAACCTGGAGGATATCACCGTCCCCTTTATCAGCCAAATCTCACACAAGTACCAATCCCTGACACCGACTGAGATCCAGATTTGCAACATGATCCGCAGCGGACTCAGGACCAAAGAGATCGCCGAGATACGAAATATCTCCCCGGCTACCATCAGCAGGCATCGAGAGCGCATCAGGCGCAAGCTCGGCATCTCAGGGAAAGACGTCAACCTCATCACGTATCTGCAGATGACCGGTTAGGCCCTCACAGAAGTTCTTTAAGGCCAAGAAAAGCCGTTTCATCCAACTCTGGATTCTGCGGTAGTCTGTTGCTTACAAGATGCAACAATCAGATCACCCACCTCAACAAAATAGATCGCACACATCACCCTTCGAAAAACATTCCTGCCGGCAATCCCATAGGGGTATCGTCAGCGGCAGTATCTGTGGTGAGCTTTGTGCGCTGCCAGCCGAGCGCATTGGCCAAAGCAAAAAGGTTGATGCCTCAACCGGCGATGGATGACCTGGCTACGGCGGGGAAACGGCAATCTCTTTCCCGGCCTCAGGGGGTCGATCCTGAGATCAACGGTACTTGTCTTATAGCCCGTTTCCTCGTTATAGATTTTGAATATGCCCTGAAGGCATTATTCCGCCTTGTACACCTTGCAGAGGAAACCCCTCATTGCGGGAGAACCTATTTCAGGACTGTATGGAGGACTGTCATCCGTCAGGACATTGATATTGGCCTTATCCCAGCCGTATTGTCCAGAGGCACCTTCCTCGGGAAACCACCACCCATAAGCGACATTGACAACCCTCGGATCAACTGCTTTACTGAGAGTTGCTGTTTGCATTATCCTACCCCGTTGATTTTCAATATAAACATCGTCACCTTCCTTGATTCCCAGTCTATCGGCAGTGGTGGGGTGCAGCGCGGCCAGGGGTTTCGGACGCTGTTTGCGTAGAGTTTCCAGGTGCCTGCCCTGTGAATGGATATAATTTTTATCGTGGGCGCTTGTAAGGGTCAAGGGATACTCGTGGACCATCTCCGGCGCGCTGAACACCGTTTCCCGGGGCTCGTGGAAAACAGGGAGGGGCTCGTACCCCCATTGCTCACACAGTGAGGAGTATAGTTCCACCTTGCCCGAAGGGGTATTGAAGCCGTCCTCAAGGTATTTCCGATACCGTGTGCCCGACGCGACAACGCAATGCCGCTGGCGCAATTCATCAAAGGTCATTCCTACCCGCTCCAGATAGGCGTCAAGATAGGCATGGAGGTCTTTCCAGAAATATTCCCCCAGTCCTAACTTCTCCGCCAGTGAGATGACAATCTCGAGGTCGGACCTGCACTCCCCTACCTGAACAACCTTTTGCTGTGCCTGGAGATAGGTGTCCCCTAATCCCAGATCTGCGACCAGAACGGCATCCGCTTCAAGATAGGAGGCGCTCGGGAGTATCACGTCGGCCAGGAAAGCAGTGGGCGTGATAAACATATCCGCAACCACCAAAAAATTGATCTCTTTCAAGGCCTCATAGACCCTTTTTGAATTGCACCAGGTCATAATCGGATTACTCCCCAATACAAGGGCCCCTTGAATCTCGTACGGTGTCTTGTCCAGAATGGATTGCACAAGATATTGAGGTTGTAGCTCCGCGGGTTTGTTCGCGATCGTATTCCATAGGGGATCAGCCGGGAAATGTCCATATTCCTTGCCGAGCTTTTTCACCACCTGTTCGGGCGGAAGTACATCACGGAGGATATCCGCCACTGTGCCTTCCCTGTCTATCGCCCCGACCGTTGCCTGAACAGTACCCCCCGGTATGTCCAGGAGACCGCACATGGCCTGCATGATGGAAGCCGCCCTGGCAAACTGCGTGCTGTTATAGCTGTCCTCACTCGCATTACCTGTCATGAGGCAGGCGTATTGAAAACTGGAAAAGAGCCGTGCGGCACCTCTGATCTTTTCGGCCGGAACCCAGGTTATCTCAGCGACGCTATCAGGGGAATATTGCTGAACGTGTCTCTTAAGCTTATCGAAACCGATTGTCCATTGATCAACGAATTCCCTGTTATACAGATTTTCATTAACGATCACATTGAGTATTCCCAGGGCCAGCGCCAGGTCCGATGCCGGCCTGGGCTGCAGCCAGATATCGGCCCGTTGCGCAGCCTCGGTTTTTATCGCATTAACGACAATAAGTTTGGCGCCCTCTTTTAAGGGAGGGTTCACACTATTTCCCCAGCACATGACGCAATCGGGACGACCGGCAAAGTCAGGTCGCCCGTCAAATCCATAGGTCATGAGCCTGCCGCTGGCACTGGGAATATAGCAGGTATTATCGATACTCGCTATATTCGGTGTTCCAAAGGCGTTCCCAAGCCTGGAGACGAGATCACAGCGGCGCTCATAATATCCCTTGACTAGGGCAATGGATTCGGCCCCGTAACGGGTCTTGAACTCGTTAAACTGCATGGCCACGGTATCAAGGGCCTCGTCCCATGAAATCCGCTGCCATTTCCCCTCACCCCGTTCCCCGGCCCTCTTCAGGGGAAAGTGCAATCTGTCTGGATGGTACACGCGCTCCACACCAGCCTGGGCCCTTTCGCAGAGATCGGCCCCGGGCTTGATGGATGCAGGATCTTTTTCCAGGCCGGTCACCTTCCCCTTTTCAATGTGCACAAGCATATCGCACTGGGTACGACACTCCCGGCAGACGGTGCGGATCACCTTTTTTTCGGGATCATGAACCATCGTTTCCTCCACGGTGGATAGATAAATTCGCGCACTATTGTTGCTCGCGAGATCACTATAACATGAGATTTAACTGCGAATACGTATGATAAACAGTCCTTCAACTATAAGCCCCGTGAGAGCGCGGTGTTTGACGGTGTGCAGTATTATAACTTAAAAAGCAAATGTTAATAAAATACACCCGGCCATGTGCCCTACGCAGAAATGCCTTGCTGGACGGAACCGGCTGTGATGACGCCTATCGGTATCGGTTCACAAACTCTTGCGCCACGGAATAGTGGATTCCAAACGCAAGCCCTTCACTCTCCCTCAGCTTCATGGTGAGTACGCCGACAACCTGCCCCCGGAGCGACAACAGGGGACCGCCCGAGTTGCCCGGATTTGAGGGAGCATCGGTCTGCACGTAGACGTTTCTGTTGGGCTCGATCTCGCTCCCCCTCATCTGGGAGATTTTTCCTGCGGTCAGCGTCCAGTCCATCCCCTGCGGGTGTCCGATCATAATGATGTCCTCGCCGATCTGCGGCTCTATATAGGAAAAGGACAGCGCCGATACCTCCCCGGACAGGCCTCGCAGCCGGACCAACGCCAGGTCATAGCGCTCATGCACAGCCACGACCCCCATGGCAAAACGCCGCCCATCCTTGAGTATCGCCTTAATATTCCGACCCCCCTGGATCACGTGCTTGTTGGTGAGGATGAGGCCGCGACTATCCACAAAGAATCCCGATCCTGATGCGGTTCCACCGTCCAGTTCCATCTCCAGTCGGACCACAGCGGGGGCAGCCCTCGTGAAAACTTTCTGCGGGGTGCTCACCCGAAACGTGACCTCCAGCGGAATCGCCTTCGTCACGTAGGGCCCCGCGCTCCTGATGCGCACCTCGATCTCCGCGATTTTCCCTTCCAGCTCTTTCAACTTCTCATCCTGGGGGGAGAGGAATCGAGCGTGCTGGATATTCTGCTGCGCCTGGTCCAGATCGTCCCTTACGGCTTCCCTCATACGATCCTGCCAGTTGTCGGGCTTCTCCCATGCAAACCTGCGGTATGTTATGATGCATTTATGGGAGAAGGCCGTAGCGCGCCAGAGGTAACCCTCCGGATCACCCGAGCCCAGCGCGATGGCCTTGGTAAAGTCGGCAATGGCACGGTCACACCCCGGCAGCATGCCCGCGGAGCCATCAATTGCTCCAAGAGAGTATCCGATCCCCCCGAACCTCTCGAAGCCGACTTCCCCCAGTCTGTCGGGTCTATCCAAAAAGTCCATGCTCAGTTCGACCCAGTCAAGCAGAACCACGCGGCCCCTCAGCAGGAGCGGCGCGGGATCATCCGGGGCGAGCTCCACGGACTTGTCGAGGTCTGCGAGGACACGGTTCACCTCCTCGGTTCGCTCCCGCCTCACACGACCGTCCCCCTCGTCATCCATGTCTATGGACGCGACCAACCAGCGCCATCGCGCGCGGCCACGCGCAAGGAACACCGCGGCGTTCTTCGGATCGCGCTTCTCGCACTTTTCATAGAGGGCGAGGATCTCCTTCCTGCGCAGGTCGAATGCCCTGCGCTGTTCCTCCAGGGTTGCCCGGGCCCTTTCCCGTGTGGCATCGGTCCCCTCCAGGTTCTCCCGTACAAGATCGTTGTTGGCATGAACGAGCTTCCTGAGAAGGCCGGTCGCCTCGCCCGCTGCCAGTTCTTCCGCCTGAGAGAGTAGCATGGCGGTATCAGCCTTTGACCCCCCGCAGCCGGCGAGCGCCAGCAACACTACACAAATTGCCAGCACTCCCGCAACCGGCAGTCGATACGACACATGATTGCCCATCGCGTTTTCTCCTTTTCGGCTTATGGCATCACTGCTCCGTGCAATTCACGGCAGGCCTCGAAACCGGAATCATAATCATAGCACACCACAGGGCGTAGTAGTAGATGTCAATGAAAACCGTTATGGGGGAAACAGGTCCCTTGTCTTTTCCCTTACGTATTATGCTGGGATTTACCCCTTGACAAGTAATGATATATGTGAAATTATTTAAAAATATTACCGCAAAATTATATGTAACCTAAAAACATAACCTTGTACCCTTCTTCAGGGGGGGAAG
>Ga0307426_1001256_pt1 | contig 16878 bp, 24 predicted proteins | sample SalMarWE160340MG_FD_202165 | JGI IMG/M metagenome (GOLD analysis project Ga0307426, IMG submission 202165) | Salt marsh sediment microbial communities from the Plum Island Ecosystem LTER, Massachusetts, United States - WE1603-40 | ecosystem: Environmental > Aquatic > Marine > Intertidal zone >... | reverse complement strand
CTGTCAGGCTTTGTGGTCCTGGCGAGTATGCTGCTGGAAAATGCAGTCAAGGGTTTTGTCACGACGCTGGGCAGCGCTGACCATCTGGATCGCTTCACGGATGACCAGTTTGACCGGATGTGGGCGGTGGTGGTCGAGAACTTCCTGCCGTATGCGGTGGGCGAGCGGGGGAAGGATTGGCCGCAGGGGCCGGAGGAGCAGATCGCATGATGCCCGACTTCACCCCGCCGGAGGGGTTCGCGCTGGCCGACAGGTTGCCCTTAGAGGCCGCCATGATCCGCATCAAGAACGAGGATATCGCCATCTGCCCGGAGTGCGGCAATCCGCTGATGGATTATGCCCACGGAGAGCACCCAGCATTTATTTGCTGGAATTGCCACCTGGTCTGGCTGACAGATGCGAACCCCAGCAGGACGAGCCATCGGGAGTTGCTGAAGCGGATTCTCACCAAAGAGACGATAGCGGCCCGGCAGCGGGCCGAGGAGGCGGCGTGATTGAAATCCGAAAGCCAACCAAAAAGGAGATACACAAGATGAACTGGGATAATTTTCTATGGCGGATGGAGGCCATAGCCTACATCGTTTTTATGCTAGGTGCGGGAATTTCACTAATGGCTCTCGCCGCGATGATATTCATGGTGTTGTGGGGCGTCATAACCGGCAATGTGCAGGTGGTTGCTTGGTGACTCTCCTCAGCATCGACCCCGGCACCCGCCTTTGCGGCCTTGTCTGGTGGGAAGGCGATGAGCCAGTCGCCTGGCTGACCGAGCGCGCCACGGGTTACGAGGCGATGGTCGAGCGCGTCATCGCCCGTCTGCGGAATGTAGACGCCGTAGCCATCGAGGGGGCCTATATCAGCAACGTCAACAAGCAAAGCGGCCTGGTGCTGGCATATTTCATCGGGGCAGTGCGGGGGCTGTGCATCGAGCGGGGCATCCCTTGCCACATCGCGCAGACAGCGCAGATCGACACGGCCTGCCGGATCAAGGTGGGGCTGGAGCGGAACGAGCGCAAGCTGTTCACCGCCTCATTGGGGCGGTTGCAGCTGGGCGATGGCTGTACGCAGGACGAATACGATGCCTATTGCGTCGGGGTGTGGGCGCGGGGGCAAGGAACGCTGGCCGCGTGGGCGGCGGCGGAAAGCGAGGAGTGATGGACGTTCAACGTGTCATGAAATACGGTTACGAGGTGTGGGCAAACACGCCGATGGACGACCTCCGGCGGTCAGAGTGCCTTTGCCTGAATTGCGCCAGGTTTAAGCCGGGCGATGATGATCATTGCCCCATCGCGGCGGCAGGCTACCAGCTTTGTCTGGAATATCACATTGCCTACATGATGACGCGCTGCCCGAAGTTTGAGGCGGAAAGCGAGGAGTGATGGGCTTCATCGAGTGGGTATTTTTAATTGCCTGCGTGGCAATAATTATTGTTATTTTGAAGGACTAGGCGGCATAGGGCACGGCCAATGGAGCAACTATGAGTGATGACATCGATTTTGCGGGTATGACCATGTTGGAGCAGGGGCGCATCTTCAGCGCCTATCGGGTACAGCAGCAATGCACCTGGGCAGCGACGGCTCACTATTATGGACGTGAGGAGAACACTGTGCGCGGCTATGGCTGCCGCTATGACCGCCAGCAAGAAGACCGGGCGCGGCAGCAGCAGCGGCAGCTCGACAAGGTGAGCCAGGGCGGCAAGGCGGCGAAGTTCAACAGGCCCCGCGTGCTGCTGCGGGCTGCCGTCTTTGATATCGAGACCAGCGACTTCGGGAGTGAAGGCTATGAAGGATTCTTGTTATGCTGCTGCATCTTGCCGGTGGACAGCAACGATGTGCAGACAATACGCCTGGATTTCGGTGACAATGACGACCAACGAGTGCTCATTGAAACTGTTCAATCACTCAGCGCATACGATATCCTCATTGGACACTTCATCGATGGCTTCGATCTTCCCTGGCTCTCTTCCCGACTCGCCTATCACAACCTGCCGCCCTACCGGCGCTGGTTCTCGATAGATACCTACAAGTTGGCCCGCCGGGCCAAGCTGCGGACGCGAAAGAAGCTCTCAACCCTGATCGACTATTTCCAGGTACCTGGCATCAAGACCGCCGTTGAACGTACCAGCTGGAGCCACGCCCGCAGCCCGTTTCCGGGCGAGTTCGAGGCGGCGATGGATGACATCATCTACCACTGCGAGAACGATGTGCTGGCGAACCGCCAGGTGTTCGAGGCGCTGTACCCGCTCATCATGAACAGCCGCTATAGTTCGTCATCCCCGATTGGCATCTTCGACCAGGGCAGCGGGTGTGGGTTGTATTCGGATCGGTATGGGCCAGCAGGAGCCGACGCCGCCCGCCCGGCGCTGCGGCTGGCGGATGCGGCCTAGGAGGATGATTATGCCCAGCAAAGATGTTGGCAAATTTAAGGTGGTTATCACGCCAATTGTGGCAGATGGAATTCTTAAAGAATTGCGGGACAATCTCGGAAATGTGTATAAGACTGTGGACAAAGACGAACTCGCCCGCCTCCGGCACATCGAGGAGCTGGCGCGGGCTGCGATTGATGCCTATGATAAAACGCTTGAATCCGGGGCTTACTTTAAAATCAATGAGGTATCCTGGGATACAGTCGAAGCCCTTGAGAATTTAAAGTTGGCACTGGGGGGGGACGATGGACAAACTGATACATGATATCATAGACAGGGGCTACGCGGTTCTCGCGGGCCTGATGTTGCTGACCGTGATTGGCCTGGTGCTCTATCGCGTCTATATGACCGTGCCGGTTCGGGCGGTTACGCTGGTCTTCCTGGTGGGAACGGTGGCCTTCAGCGCCCTGGGTCTATTCATCTTGGCGGGTCTGTTTTTCCTAAAGCCGCTACTCGACAAAGAGCCACCCATGACGTATGAGGTGGTCTCCCTCGACGACTTCGGCAATGCCTGGAATCTGGTGCTGTATGATGACAAGGCGGGGCTGGAGCGGGCGATTGAGCTGAGCGAGAATTACGATATGGAGTACTTCCAGGCCGGGCGCGATCAGTCGGGGCAGTATTACGCGGTGTTCCATGTGGGCGGACAGCTCAAGGAATTTATCGAGGCGGTCAAATGATCCGCTTATTAGCACCATGCACGATTTACATAATTTGGAGGTATTGGTGATGGACGCATACGATGCCATATGGATAAACGATAAGGGGGAGGAAATCCCCGTAAAAATAAGAGAGTTTTTTATGGGTTATTTTTGGTTCGATTATAAAGGCCTCAATCGGGATTTCGATCCCCCCATCCCGGTTGTCATTCGTGGTGCTGCTCCCAAAAGTCGAATTAAGCCATTGGGGAGTGGTGATGGGGGCGAGGGCGATGATTAGATGTCCTAACTGCAATTACAGATTCGGTTGGCGGTCGCGCCAAGAGTGGTTGCTATATACTATCCATGTTGATTACCGCAACCGCATGACTGTTGTTTGGACGGGAAGGCCGGGACAAAGCATTGATGCGATTGAGGTTCTTATCCCAGAGATGTTACCCAGGACGATTGAAGTTCGAAATGTTTTCGCGCCCAACGAGCGCATAGCCCGCCACATAGCGCGGTGTGAGGTCGAGCGATGGAGCATGAACCGTGCCTAACGTAAGATGTCCCTATTGTCGTCGGCGCTATTTCATAAGCGAGAATAAGATCGTCCTGACCGAGCGCCAGCTTGCCATCCTGGATGTCATCCCCAATCTCTGCCTCAACAGCCGGAACGGCCATGCCTCCTCAACGGCCATCGCTGCTATCGTGGGCTGGTCAACCCGCACCATTCAGCTTGAGCTATCCCACCTGGAGCATATCGGAGAAGTCGCCCGACCCGGTGGCCCCTATGCCGGGTGGGTGATCCCCGAACGGCTGATTCTCGTTCAGGAAGAGCGCCTTGCTCTAACCGGCTAAACGCCTTTTGCGCGGTAGTGCGCGGTTATCCGCGTCTGCATGGTACGGTGTATGCAGACGCTTTTTGATTCCCCGGCGCATGAACCGGCGCACACACATAATGCCGATGGGCCTGGCGCGGACGGCGGCGCGGGGAGGGCGAAAAGCACCAATATGGTTTCACAACCTGCCCCGAAGTGTAACCATAATAGGGGGATTTTCGCGATATGAAGTCATGTCCAAAATGCGGCGCTATCGTCGAGTTTTCAACTGCTAAATCTCTTGGCGATAAATGCCCGTATTGTGGCGGGCCGCTGGAATGGGTCTTCGATCTGGAGGGTGGTTGGGAAGTTAAGGGAGCCTGGCCCACTGGATCAAGCACCGAAACCCAATCTGACAAGCAAACCGAGACGATGGAAGTGTGACCGTGAATTCTCACAAATGCGATTGGTGCAATGGGACTGGCTGGATAAGAAGTAGGCCGTCGCGCGGCGTTTTTGTAAGTCATAAATGTGGTGAATGCCATGGCACCGGAATCATTGTTAATGAGGATCGCCGGTGGACAACTTCTGCCGGGCAGACCGAAACGCTCGGCCCCGCGACCACCTGGTATGACGACTTCGATCCGTATGACCCGCCGGAGGAGTATCAAGGCGCGTGAAAGTCTTCCGCCTCGTCCGGTGTGACTTCTGTCAGGGGATCGGCGCGACTGTCGAGGAGCGGTATGGCGTGGTCAACCACCTCGGCCACGATGAATATGGCCTGACCATCCCTGCCACGTCCTACATTGGGCGGTCATGGAAACAGAAGTGCCGCCCCTGTGCGGGGCGCGGCGAGGTGCTGCGGATTTATAACGTGGACGAGGATGTCGAGGCGAGGGCAGCGTGACGTTACGAATGTGACGCCCCATAAAAAAGAGATGGCAATAACGGCAAAGCAGGCGGTAGAGGCAGCATATCGGGCGCGGGGCTTTATTTCACAAGCCGCCGATCTAATAGGTTGCACGCGCCAGCACTTCTATCGTCTGATGGATAAATACAGCACCGTTGCCGAAGCCGTCGAAGAGGCCCGCGAAAAGCGGCACGATTATGTTGAAACCCAACTCATGAAATTGATAGATGACGGCAATGTGACCGCCATCATTTTTTATGCCAAGACGCAACTAAAGAAGCGCGGCTATGTGGAGCGTCAGGAAGTGACCGGCGTGGACGGCCAGCCGGTGCAATTCACGACTGTCGAGGTCGTTAAGGACTATGGGGCGGATGACGCCTCCTGAACTTTATCAAATTCATAAACAAAAGCTGACGCTGAACTTCCACCAGGGGCAGACCCAAGCCTGGGATAGCACCGCCCGTTTTACGGCGATGATAGCAGGCACGCAATCGGGCAAAACGAGCTGGGGGCCGTTCTGGCTCTACCGCGCGATTTATGGCGGTTGGGGCTGGGAGGGCTTCGGCGGCGGGGACTATCTCGCCGTGACGGCCTCCTATGACATGTTCAAGCTCAAGATGCTCCCCGAACTCAAGGCAGTATTCGAGGTGCTTTTCGGGGTAGGCCGCTACTGGGGCGGGGATAAAGTCATCGAGCTTAAAGACCCGGCCTCCGGCCAGTTCTGGGCCACGAACAGCACCGATCCGATGTGGGGGCGCATCATCCTCCGCTCGGCCAGCGCCGAGGGCGGCCTGGAGAGCGCGACGGCCCTGGCGGCTTGGCTCGATGAGGCGGGGCATGACGACTTTACCCTATTGGCCTGGGAGGCGGTGTTGCGCCGCCTGAGCCTGTCGCGGGGGCCGGTGCTGATTACGACGACGCCTTATAACCTGGGGTGGCTCAAGCAGCAGGTATACGACCCGTGGCGGAATGGGGGTCTAGATTACAACGTCATCCAGTTCGACAGCACCTACAACCCGCGCTTTAGCCAGGCCGAGTTTAAGGATGCACAGAAGCGCCTACCATCATGGAAGTTCAACATGTTCTATCGGGGGCTATTCGAGCGCCCAGCGGGCATGATTTATGGCGATTTCGTGGATGACTACCGCGAAAATGATGGAAGCCTGGTTGAGCCATTTGAATTGCCATCAACTTGGCCCAGATACGTGGGTATCGATCCGGGGGCCGTCAATACCGCGACTATCTGGCTGGCGCATGACATTGACCATGATGTGTATTATGCCTATCGAGAGAGCCTGAAGGGCGGGCTATCGACAGCGGAACATGCAGAGAAGGCATTGAGCATTGCCAGGCGCAACCACGAGAATGTCCATAAGTGGGCCGTTGGGGCCAAAAGCGAGGTACAGCAGCGGTTGGATTGGCAGGCAGCAGGCGTCCTAGCCAAAGAGCCGCCATTTCATGATGTCGAGAGTGGCATCGACCGGATTATTGCCCTGCTCCGGCAGAAGCGCTTGTTTATTTTTGATAGCCTGAATGGGTTGCGGGATCAGTTTATGACTTATGCGCGGGTGTTGGATGCCGAAGGTAATCCAACGGAAAAGATAAAGAACAAAGAGACATATCACTATTTGGACGCCCTGCGCTATGGCGTGGCCGCCACAAAGATTATGGGCAGCCCGATTGCCTTTGTAGACCTGGACTAATGATGGATAAACCCTGGGTAATGATCAGGCGGTCTCCGCAGCCGAGGCCGCAGCAAATTATCAAGGCGACCGGCCCGGCCCCGGCGTGGTTTGCGGCGGGCGCGGAGAGCTATACGCCCCTCCCCGATCTGTCGATCTATAGGAACCAGACAGGGACCTTCCGGACGTCGTGGGTGTATTCGGCGGTTTCCATCCTGGCGCGGGATGTGGCGACGCCCCCGCTCATGGTCAAGCAAGAGAAGAACGAGAAGACCGAAGACATTATCAATCATCCTTTCGAGCTGCTGCTCAAGCGGCCCAACCCGCTGCTCAGCCGGAGTGAATTTATCGAGGCGATGGTCATCTTTCGGGCACTGACCGGCAACGCCTATATCTGGCTCAACAAATTGAACGAGGCCGCCCCGCCCAGCGAGATGTGGATCATCCCCAGCGACCGGATCAAGCCGGTGCCGGACGGCAGACTGGCTATCAAGGGATATCTATACAATCCGGGTTGGCAGCCCGAAATCGCGCTTGAGCCGTGGGAAGTCGTCCATCTGAAGACGCCCAACCCCTATAACCCCTATGTTGGGCTGTCACCAGTCGAGGCGCTGGCCATTGCCATCCTGGGCGACAAAGCGATGTCGGAATGGAACACGAATTTCTTTCACAAGGACAACGCCAAGATATCCGGCATCCTGAAATTTGCCGACACCATTGAGGACGGCCAATGGGAAAAGATGCTGGCGGACGTAGAAAAGAAATACGGCGGCACCAAGCGCCGGTTGATGATGATGCGAGGCACCGGGCAGGGCGCGGCGGACTTTATTAATACGGCCATGAGCCAGAAGGATATGGAATTCCTGGCCGGACGGCAATTCAGCCGCGAGGAGATTTACCAGATATTTGCCCCCGGCCTCTACGCGATGCTAAATGCCAGCTCGGCACTCAACAATGCCCGCTCGAATGAAGCCACCTACATGAGCCACACCGTCTGGCCGCTGCTGGTAAGCATCGCCGAGAAGATCACCAACGACATCCTGCCCGCCTATGGCGAGAACCTGGTGTGTGAGTTTGAGGATGTCCGGGTGCGCGACCGGCAGATGGATTTGAACGAGCAGGAGCAAGCACACAAGGTGATGACGGTGGCAGAAGTGCGAGAGAAATATTTCGACCTGCCGCCATTGGGTGATGAGCGCGACGATAAGCTGGTAGCCCAGGCCGGTAATCCTTTTGGCAGCAGCGGGCCTAATCCATTCGCAAACAATTCCAACGGCAACAAGCCGCCCCAGCTCGATGACGGCAAAGAGGAGGCGCCGGAGGATGTCGCCGAGGAGCCGGTTAAGGCCCGCCGCGAGGTGCAGCCCACCAAAGCGCAGATGGTGCGCGACGAGCTGCGGACTTGGGAACGGTTCGTCGTGAAGCGCATCAAGGCCGGGCAGCAGTCCTGGCGGGAATTCAAGGCCGAGTTCGTGCCCGCCGCCCTGAAGGCGGCCATCGAGGGCGGCCTGGAGGCCGTCAGCACGCCGGAGGGGGCGCGGTTGGTGTTTGAGGACGCGAGGCGATGGGAAGGGTACCCGTGATATGCCCGACCTGCCGAGCCGCAATGACTGGGAGCGCAAGTTAGCCCGTCTGATGGGACGGTATTTCCAGGAGGGGCTGGACGACTTGATCGATGCGCTTTATGAAGACCCGGACAAACCGGAGAACCTTAACAATCTAACCCAAGAGCAGATCGATAAGCTAAATGATTGGCGGCGCGATGATCTTGTCGAGGCCAGGGTGTCTCTGCGGGACGCCCTACAGGCCATTTACCTGGAAGGCGCGGAGGGGGAGGTCAACAGCCAACCCATAGGCGTGGACTGGGGACTGCTGAATGAGCGGGCCATACGGTGGGCAGAGGAGTACAGTTACGATCTCGTTAAGGGCATCAAGCGAACCACCCAGCGCAGTGTGGATGAGGCGCTGACCCTGCAAAGAGAGCTGCGGGAGACCATCCCGACCGGCTTTGAGGCAGGAGTTACCCAGCGAGATTTGCGGCGCAGGCTCTCGGAAACCTTTGGCCCTCGGCGGGCAGCGATGATTGCCGTCACAGAAGTGACGCGGGCATCCGTGCAGGGCACCATGGGGTTTATGGCCCAACTAAGACATGAAGGCGTGAGGGTTGTGGCTATCCATCGCACGAACAAGGACGAACGAGTATGTCCCATCTGCAAACCGCGCGACGGCAAGCCCATCGAGAACATCTATCAGGAGCCGCCCCTGCACGTAAACTGCCGGTGCTGGGTTACTGCCCGGGTTGTGAGGAATGAATGACTGATGGCATTGAAATCAAAATAACGGGCGTAAATGCCATTCGCTCGCTGCTCAACCCCGATCTGGCCATGCGGGGCGTGAAGGAAGGCATTAAAAAGGCGACGGCTCATGTGCAGGACAACATTGCCCAATATCCGCCATCGCCCAAGGGGAGGCCACAATTCCCCAATGGATTTAAGACCCTCCGCCAGCAGCGCTATTTCTTTTGGGCCTTGAGACATGGCGAGATCGTGGTGCCCTACCCGCGCGGCGAACCCCCCAGTGAGACGTTGGGGCGGAAGTGGACGACAAAAATAACCGATGGCGGCCTGACCGGGGTTGTGGGCAATAATGCAAGCTATGCCCAATGGGTACAGAGCGGAAAGAAACAGTCGAGGTATCACAAGCTGACCGGCTGGAAAACAGACGCCCAGATTATAAAGTCGGAGGCGGCCATGGTAAACGACATCGTTAACAAAGAGCTTGAGAGCGTATTTCTGAGGGGGTTTTAGATGCTTGACGGCCTTGTCATTGCCTTTGATTGCGATGGAACACTCGATATATCGGGTGCCGATCCCGGCCCTGTTGAGGCCAAGGCCATCGTTCACCTCCGGGCGCTCGGCGCTACGGTTGGCATTTGTGGCAATACGGAGCCGCTGCGGGCGAATGGATATATGAACCATCTCGACTTTGTGACGATGCACGTCAACAAGGCGAATAGCCTGATGATGACAGCCGATAAATATCATGAGGGCCGCATGTATATATTTGTGGGCAATACTGAAGATGACAGGGCGGCGGCCAATGAGGCGGGGTGGATCTTCATTGATGCCCGCGACTTTAGGTTAAGGGGGTTTTGATGCCCTACATGGTGGTTAAGCAAGATAACGAGTTCTGTGTTTATAAGCACGACGAAGACAATAACCCGGTGGGGGATAGCCTGGGCTGCCACGACACCAGGGAAGAGGCGAATCGGCAGATCGCGGCCCTCTATGCCAACGAGCCGGGGGCGGCAAAGGCGACCGTCAAGGCCGTTGGTGATGGCGAAGAGTGGACGCTCGATGTGCTGGGCAACCCATGGTATGGCCCGGAGAACGGGCGCGATGCCGACGGCGAATACTTCAGCCCACAAACCGACTTCCACGCCGATAAGTACAACCTGCCGCCGGTCGTCTACTACCACGGGCTGGGGCCGGACGGCAAGCCCAGCGGGAAGCCGGAGTACATCGGCAAGACGGTTGCGCGGGAGGTGAGGCCGGACGGTGTTTGGTACCGCGTGGTGCTGGACAGGGCGAAAGACCTCGCCTCCCGGATATGGGAGGCCGCTAAGAACGGCTTAGCGCGGGCCTCGTCGGGCAGCGTACCGCAGTTGGTGCGGATCGCCCCGGACGGCCATATCAAAGAATGGCCCGTGGTGGAGTTGAGTTTGTTAGAGCTGGACGGCGGCAAGAGGCCCGCGAACGGGTATGCCGTCGCCCTGCCAGTGATGAAAGCAGTGTACGAGCAGGCCGGGATCGAATGGCCTGATGTGGAAATAAGCGACGTGAGCGGAGCGGAGACGGACAGCCCAGAGGCGGATACGCAAGGGGCGGGCGTAAGCGAAACGAGCGGCGCGGTCGAAATCGAAACTATCAAAGCTATGGAGGATAACATGGCAGAGGAAACGACTACCCTGTCCGAGAACCGGGTAGCAGAACTCATTGCCGAAGCCTTCAAGGCTGACCGCGAAGCACAGAAAGCCGAGCTGGAAGCCGAAAAGGCACGGAAAGAAGAGATTGAGGCGGCTATCAAGGCCGAGCGCGAGAAGTGGGAGGAAGAGGCCAAGAAGGCCCGCCGCCTGCCCTTCTCGGCAGACGATGCGCCGGTCGTCGGGCAGTTTGGCGACCTGCGGAAATACCAGCACCTTGAAGCGGGCGACATGGCTTGCATGATCGACGTGCTGAAAGCCGCTGGCAAGCCGGTGTCTGAGACGGCCTACCGCGACCTGGCAATCAAGACGGTCGAGGATAAGGGTGAAATCGGGGCGCACGCGGGCCTGATGCTGAAGGCCCAGGGTATCACCGATGCCACCAAAGCGAACGAAGTGAACTACTCCACCCTCGCCAGCTATGGCGACGAGTGGGTGACTACGGCGAACGCCACCCAGTTGTGGGAGAACATCCGCCAGGAGAGCAACGTCGGCAGCATGATACCCAGCATCGAAGTGCCGCAAGGCTCCGAAAGCGTGCTGATCCCCCTGGAAGGCACCGATCCGGTGTTCTACAAGGTGTCTCAGGTCGCCAGCGACGCCGATACCGGAGGCTTGCAGCGTCCGCTGCCCACCGTGACCAGCTCACGGCTGGGAACGGCCAACAATACGCTCTCTGTCAACAAGATGGGGGCGCGTATCCGCTGGTCGGGCGAGCTGGAAGAGGACAGCATCGTGCCGTTCGCTCCGCAGCTTCGCCGCCAGATGGGCTTGGCCGGGCAGGAGTATTTCGATCACGTCATCCTGGATGGGGATACCCGCACGACCGCCAGCGTCAATATCAATGATGCGGCGGGCACCCCGGCGGGCACCGAGGCTTACCTGCTGTTCAACGGCTTGCGCTACACCGCCCTGGCTACCAGCGGGCGGAACCGCTCCGGCGGCGCGATTGACGAGGACGACTTCGTGGCAACAATGGCGCTGCTGGGCACGGCGGGCGAGGCCGCCGACCCGGATCGTTGCGCGTTCATCGTGGACGTGCATACCCACCGAAAGATGCTGACCGAAATCACCGCCCTCAAGACGGCGGATGTATACCCCGGCAGCCCGACTATCACCTCCGGTCGGATCACCCAGATTTGGGGCTACCCGGTGATTGTGTCCCACCAGATGGGCTACGTTCACACCTATAGCCCGCACACCATGACCGGCTACGAGAAGAAGTTCACCACGTCGGGGTACATCGACCAGGACACCTCCAGCGGGGCCAACAACACAACCGGCCTGATGCTGCTGGTTCGGTGGGATCGCTGGTACCTGGGCTGGAAGCGGCGCATGACGATGGAAGTCACCCGTCATCCCGAATGGGACGGCTCGGAAATCGTTGCCCTGATGCGGTTTGGGCTGCTGGCCCGCGACACGACTAACGCGGTCGCCTGCACCTACAACATCACGGTCTAGCGGAATGAGGGGATAAGGGGCGGAAAAGCCGCTCGTTCGGCGGGACTTCCCGCCCCCCTACCCCGAAAGGATACATGATGAGTAGGTTATATAACATGAAGACGGGCTCGGCAGACCTGACCGACCTGTCCGATGGTAGGCAGGCCGTGCCCAGCGTGGGCGGGGATGGACGCGTGTTTTATGTCGATCCCAGCTCGTCGGTGGGATATACCGTGGGCGCGGTGGGGAATGATGGACTGAGGCCCGACGCCTCGTTCCTGACCCTCCAGGCCGCTATCGACGCCTGCGACAACTGGCGCGGCGATAAGATCATCTGCAAGGCGGGCACACAGACGGTCACGACCTCGGTGCTGTTCAACAAACAGGGCATCACCGTCGAGGCCGAAGGGGCCGGATTGCCCCTCGAATCAAAGGGCGAGCGGTTCGTGCTGTATGGGAGCCACACCGACGGCCCCGCGGCCACCATTTCCGCCCCCTGCTCGATCCGGGGGCTGGGGTTCTGTGGCTCAGAGACGGCGGGGGCTTCGGTCGAAGTCGATGGCTCGACTGGCGGCTTTGATGGCGGCAACTTCTATGAACTGCTCGGCTGCCGGTTCTCTCACTGGGGCATCGCCAAGGCCTTCTGCCTGTTGATCCAGGGGGGTAGTGACGGGATCATCGACCACTGCATGTTCGATGGATACGACACCGGCTACACGACCGCCGGGATTGGCGTTGACGACTCTGGCAGCAATGGCGTGCTGGCGCTGCGGATTACCAATAACCTGTTTTTGAATATTGGCTCCGGCAAGTACTGCATTGCCATGGTGGATTCGAGCGTTCACTTCCGCTTGAGCCTGATCGCCCACAACTACAACATCGGCTCGGCCAAGCTCATTAACTTCAACTCCTGCACCGGCGACGGCTACACCATGATCGCCGACAACTACACGGGCGCGGCAACGGACACCAGCTCATACAATGCGGCTGTTTCTGACCTGCAAACGGCTGGGTTCCAGTTTGCCAATAATCATTACGAAGAGTCGTAATCGCACCGGACAAATGAGAGGGGGGCGGGGCAACTCGCCCCCCCGGCAAGGAAGAATGATGGGAAAAGCGAAAAGCACGATCAAGTTCTTACAGAACTATGGCGGGGAAGCGACCGGCGGTGTACTCCATCAGCCGGGGCAGACGGCAGAAGTCGACAGCGCCAGGGCAGCGGTGTTGGTAGAGAGTGGTCGGGCCGTCTATGTGGAATCGGGGCCGGAGGCTGAAGCCGAGGCCGAAGAGGAAGAGAAGCCCAGGCGGGGCCGCCCTAAGAAAAGCGAGTAATCCATGCCACTCAAAGAATATCGATTTGACATTGAAACCGATGCCGATGGGGATGGATCGGCCACCACAGAATCCGGGGTTTTGGGTGCACTTTTTCATCTCTATGTAGACGAAGACACCCTGGGCGATAATTGGAATCTTGATATCACCTATGAAAACACATTGGGCGATGATATCACGCTGGTTGATTTGGATACCCAATCAGCCGATGTCAATATCCCGCCCCGAACCCAGGTATATAACTATCAGGGAACGGCACTAACGCTTGATGGGACACGGATCGCTTTTGACATGGCACTTATCGCGGGGCCGGTGACGGCCACCATATCGAGTGGTGGTGCAACCAAGGCCTGCACTGTTCTGCTCTATGTATTCGAGTAGCCCGGTTCGGCCCGTCACCCAGAAGCGCTACCCGCCGCTGGATACCCGCCTGTACCTGTGCGGCTTTCCGAAGGCGGGCCTGCACGCCGTCAACCTGATGGTGGGGGCGTTCCTGAAGCCAGAAGTCGGCTATGACCAGAACTGGCTGGGGACGTTCGCGGGGGGCGGCTGGACAACGGAGTGGGTAAACGACCACATCATGGAGCGGGCGATCCGGTCGGTGCGCTCCGGGCATTATATCCGGGGCCATATGGGCTACAGCAAATGGTTTGAACAACTGCTGTATTCCTATGGGGTGGGGCTGGTCTTCATCTACCGCGACCCGCGCGACGTGGCGGTCAGCCAGGCGCATCATGTCCTGAGCGATGACGGCGGGCGCAAGGAGATGAAGCACCCCGGCAAGGCGCTTTACAAGGCGCTGCCGGACTTTGAGAGCGTGCTGCTGGCCGTGATTGAAGGACTGAACGAATATGCCGGGCTATTCGAGCGGTGGGCCTACTATGCGGGCTGGCTTGAGGTGGGGTGGGTGCATACCCTGCGCTTTGAGGACATGATCCAGCGCCCGGAAGCGACGGCGCAAGCGCTGCTCAAGTATGGCATCAGGCGGCAGATAAGCCCGGTGAAACCGTGGCCCGCCTGGTTCCGCCAGCAAGTGGTCGAGAAGATGATCGAGAACCGGCGGCAGACCTATCGTTCGGTGACGTTTCGTAAGGGCAAGGCGGGCGGCTGGCGGGAAGCCTTCACGCCCAGAGTCAAAGAGGTTTTTAAGGCCCGCGCCGATGACTGGCTGATCCGGCTGGGCTATGAGGAAGATAACGACTGGTGAGTACAAGAGCGTTTGTCTACACCCCCATCTATCGCCAGCTTGACCGGGCGATGGCCTCCTGGCAGAAGGCGTTTGCCTACTGGCGGCAGGCCGATCCGGGCGTGGCAATTGACCACTACCTGGCGTATGGCGATGACCTCACGCCCGTCGCCTATGACAATGTGACCCGCAAATACCGCCGGGCGCAGCAGGTGTTCCTGGCGGGTGACTGGGACGTGTTTATCAGTCTGGAGGATGACATCGTGATCCCGCCCGACGCCTTCCCGCGCCTGATGCGGGTGCTCGACCTGGGGGCTGATATCGCTTATGGGCTGTATGTATTCCGGCACAATTCGCAGCGCTGGAGCGCCTATACCTCGCTGAGCGAGCTGGGCGGGCAGAGCTACAGCATGAATCCCGACTTCGCCCGGCTGGCCTGGGGGCAGGTGCGCGATGTATACGGCGTGGGGAACGGCCTGACGGCCTACCAGCGCCATGTGATGGTTAAGCTGCCCTTCCGTCGCGGTGGCAACGCCTGCAATGATTGGTATCTGTCGGCAGATGCCCAGCGGGTGGGCTACCTGCAGCGGTGCGATTTCGGGATCGTCTGTGGGCACATCAGCGCCGATAAGGGCGAGATTTACTGGCCGGACGTGGAGACGGACGACCTCTACCGGGTCGAGAAGATGGGGGAGGCGGTCGAATGCGAATCCTGATGTACGTCACCCAATCGCGCGTCATCATGCCCGCCCTGGCCTCCATCCATGAGATCGACGTGGCGGGGCATGAGGTCACGCTGGTATTTGACCGAACCGAAAATGCCAATCCAGGCCACCACCACCGCTACGACATCCACTGCTTGAAGGTGAATCGGGCACGGAATATGGCGCTGGAAGGGGAGTATGATGCGCTGTTCAGCCTGGATGACGACATGCTGATCCCGCCGATGGCCTTGCATGACTTGCTGGCGGTGGGGGCCGACGTGGCCTATGGCCTGGCGGTGTGGCGCAATCCGCCCCACCAGTGGACGGCGGCGCTCTCTTTGAAATGGGGGGACATCGACACCCTGGACTTGCACCCTGACAGCGCCCGCAAGCTGTGGGGCGTGCCTGTTGAGACGCTGGGTTGCGGCTTCCATTGCACGCTGATCCGCCGCCCGGTTCTGGAGGAGATCGCCTTTTATCGGGACGGCCCCGGCGCGTGCGATTGGGGGCTGGCCCACGACGCGAGGGAAAAGGGCTTCACCCAGGTCACGCACACCGGCGTGGTATGCGGACATTGTGAGCCGATAACGGATGAAATCTATTGGCCGGATATCGACGCGCCGGGGTTGTGGCGGGCCGACAGACTGAGCGAACACAAACAGGAGAAGGCATATGCCAACAGGATATGACTTAGGCGACACCAGGATTACCATCAACAATGGTGGCGGAATTGATGTGGCGAGTGGGGCCGACATCGACATAGCCAGCGGGGGGGCGCTCAAGCTGGCCGGGACTGCTATCACCAGCAACGCCACCGAATTGAACCAGCTTGATGGTACAAGTACCATCCAGACCGACCTGATCGGAAGCCTGACACTCAGCGTGCCCGCAGAAGACCCCGCCGATCACATCGTGGTCAGCGGACAGCTCAAAGACATGGCGGGCACCAACATGGCAGAAACCTGCCTGGTGCTGGTCTATATCTCGGATGACGACGATGGCTCCAGTGTGGCAGACACCGCCCCTGATGATGTGCTGATTGGCACCGATGGGAACGGCAGTTATGGCACCAACCTCTATGAATTCGAGGCCGACAAGATGCTGCTGGTGCTGACCGATTCCTCCGGGCGCTTCGATGTGGATATTCAGGAGGATGGCTCTGACACCTGGTATATAGTCGCCCAGCCGTGGGGTGGCCGCCATCTTGTGAGTGGCGCGGTGGCATTCTAGGAGTAGATGGTGGCGACAAACGACTATCTGACATCGACCGAATTCAAGGCCCGCAACGTCATCACCTCTACCGATGCCGCTGATGATGCGCTGATCGAAGAGCAAATCACCGCCGTCTCGCGCTGGTCTGACCGGGTGACGCTGGGTGATCCCGGTTGGCTGAATACTGCCGACGTCACTGCCACCGCGCGCTATTTCGATGGCGAGGGGCGGATCGAGTTGTGGATCGACGAGTGCACCAGCATCACCACGGTGCAACAGGCGGAGTATCCGTTCACATCTTATTCGACCATGACGGCAGATACCGACTACTGGAAATCGAACGGCAAGCATTATGACGCCGCGCCCTATCGGCTGCTCGAAATCGTGCCCGCCTCCTCGACTTTCGCCTACTGGCCGAATGGGCGGCGGGCCGTGAAGATAATGGCGGTCTGGGGCTACGCGGCCACCACGCCGGAGCCAGTCAAAGAGGCGGTCAATATCATGGTCAGGGAGCTGTATTTGATGAAACAATCGGGCGGCAGCGGGCCT
>Ga0307426_1001255_pt1 | contig 16914 bp, 14 predicted proteins | sample SalMarWE160340MG_FD_202165 | JGI IMG/M metagenome (GOLD analysis project Ga0307426, IMG submission 202165) | Salt marsh sediment microbial communities from the Plum Island Ecosystem LTER, Massachusetts, United States - WE1603-40 | ecosystem: Environmental > Aquatic > Marine > Intertidal zone >... | reverse complement strand
GTTCAGGTTGCGAGCGACGCGGCGCGCGAACAGTTCGTTAGTGGTGCGCAGACGCGTAGCAATATACGAGAGCATGGCGACTGCTAGCTTGGGTTGACGACCTAAGAGCTCGACGAAGTCCTCCCGCCGCAGCCGCAACAGTTTCGTGCGCTGTATGACCTTTGCGGTCGCGCTACGCGGCGAACCGTCAAGCATGGCCAGTTCACCAAAGAAGTCGCCACGCCGCATAGTCGCGACCACAAGCTCCTTCTGATTTGGCGCAGCGATCGACATCGTTACTTCCCCGTCCCGGACCAGGTACATAGCACTTGCGGAGTCGCCGCGTCGGAAAAGGATCTCCCCTGCCTGGTAGTCGCAACAATTACACAAACGCGCGAGCTCCATGCGGCTCTCCTCGTCGAGAGACGCGAAGATCGGCACGTCGGAGAGGGGGTCGGGATCATCCATAATAGCTTTAATTTCTTGTGTCATTCTCTAGTTCCGGGGAGGACAGCCGGCTACTCTTTGTGGCCGTGAGGGCGTCCGAAATCGGCCGCTCGCGTATCCTGGCCGGCCTCAATGATACCGCGGCGGAGGGCGCGGGTGCGGATGAAAAGCTTAAGCAGCGCGTCCCCATCGTCCCAACGGATCATGCGCTGCAGGGCGGCAAGATCCTCCGAGAAACGGCCGAGCATCTCCAGCACCGCCTCCTTGTTGTTGAGGAACACGTCGCGCCACATGACCGGATCGGATGCCGCGATGCGGGTGAAGTCGCGGAAGCCGCCGGCGGAGAACTTGATCACCTCGGACTGCGTGACCTCCTCCATGTCGGCGGCGGTGCCGACGATATTGTACGCAATCAGGTGCGGGATGTGGCTGGTGATGGCGAGCACGATGTCGTGGTACTCGGGCGTCATGGTCTCGACCGCCGAGCCGAGCGCCCGCCAGAGCGCGGCCACCTTGGCGACCGCCTCCTCCGTGCTCCGCTCGCAGGGCGTGAGAATGCACCAACGCCCCTCGAACAGCTCGGCGAAGCCCGCATCGGGCCCCGAATGCTCGGTGCCGGCGATGGGATGGCCGGGGACGAAAACGGCGCGAGCGGGCAGCACGTCAAGCACCTTGCGGATCACCGTGGCCTTCACCGACCCGACCTCGGTGACGACGGCACCGTCCTTGAGGCTGGGGCCTACGGCCTCGACCGCCGCGGCGGTCACGCCCACCGGCACGGCCACAACGACCAGCTCAGCGCCTGCGACCGCGGCTTGAGGCGTTGTCGCAATCTCGTCGCAAAAGCCGAGCTTGGACGCCCGCGCACGCACGTCCTCGGAGACGTCATAGCCCACGAGTCGGCGCGCGAGGCCACGGGCCTTCACGCCGCGGGTGACCGAGGAACCGATCAACCCGAGCCCGATGACTGCAATGGTATCGAACAGGGGCGCGGTCATGAAACGAACGAGCCCTCCGTCCCCATGAACGCCTCAAGAGCCTCGAGCAGCGCTAGGTTGTCCTCCTCAGTGCCGATGGACGTGAGCAACGCCGAAGGCAAGCCGTACTCTTCCACCCGGCGCAAGATAATGCGACTCGATGCCCATTTGACGAACGGATCGGAGGCTTTCATGGAATCTTCCCCGCAGGCAACGTTTGCCGGGCGAGTCGTCGTATCTTGCCGGCGGTTAATCCGGCATCGTCCCATTCGCGCTGACGCGCAGGCGAAGTGGTGCCGCTCACACCACCCCGTAGGCCAGCATCGCGTCGGCGACCTTCTTGAAGCCGGCGATGTTGGCGCCCCGCACATAGTCGATGTGCTCGCTGCCACGCGTGCCGCCGTATTCGACGCAGGAATCGTGGATGCGCTTCATGATGTCGGTCAGCAGCTTCTGCAGCTCCGCCTCCTTCCACGAGATGCGGGCCGAGTTCTGGCTCATCTCGAGGCCGGAGACGGCGACGCCGCCGGCGTTCGCCGCCTTGCCGGGCGCGAAGAGGATCTTGGCATCCTTGAAGACGTGCACGCCGTCGAGGTTGGTCGGCATGTTGGCCCCCTCGGACACCGCGATGCAGCCGTTCTTGATCAGCGTCTTCGCGTCCTCGCCGTTGAGCTCATTCTCTGTCGCGCATGGCATGGCAAGATCGCATTTGACGCCCCACGGGCGCCTGCCCTCGTAAAACTTCGCACCCTTGAATTCCTCGACGTAGTCAGAGATGCGGCCACGGCGCTTGGTCTTGTGCTGCTTGACCCAGTTGATCTTCTCCGGATCGATGCCATCGGGGTCGTGGATGAACCCGGCCGAATCTGACAGGGTGATCACCTTGCCTCCGAGATGGTTGATCTTCTCGGCGGCATGGGTGGCGACGTTGCCCGAGCCCGAGATGACACAGGTCTTGCCGCCGATAGAGTTGCCCACCCGCTCCAGCATGTTCTCCAGGAAATATGCCACGCCATAGCCAGTCGCCTCGGCGCGAATCAAACTGCCACCATATTCCAGCCCCTTGCCGGTCAGCACGCCGGTGAACTCGTTAGTAATGCGCTTGTACTGGCCGAACATGTAGCCGATCTCCCGCGGGCCGACGCCGATGTCGCCGGCCGGCACGTCGACATCGGCGCCGACATGACGGTAAAGTTCGGTCATGAATGACTGGCAGAACCGCATCACCTCGTGATCCGACTTGCCCTTGGGGTTGAAGTTGGCACCGCCCTTGCCGCCGCCCATGGGCAGGCCAGTCAGACTGTTTTTGAAGGTCTGCTCGAAGGCGAGAAACTTGAGCACGCTTTCGGTGACGCTGGGATGAAAGCGGATGCCGCCCTTGTATGGGCCGATAGCATTGTTGTTCTGCACGCGCCAGCCGCGCTGCACGCGGATGTTACCCTTGTTGTCCTCCCAGCAGACGCGGAAGCTGACCACACGGTCAGGCTCGGCGATGCGGCGGAGGATCTGGTACTCGTGATACTCCTCCTTGTCCTGGATGAAGTCGAAGATGTCCTCCGCAACCTCCTGAACCGCCTGCACGTACTCGGGCTGGCCCGGGTTGCGCCGCTTGACCCCCTCGATAAAACGGGCGAGATCGACATGACCCGAAACAGCCATCGCCGGTGTTGCCTGAGTTGACTGTAACATCGTGGACCTCCTACGTCCGACCCTCGATCAGCGAACCCATGATTTGATTAGTTCGATAAATTGACCGCCGGCGCTGCGCGACCCCCAAATGGGGTACGTCCCGCTGCGTACAGCAGTGCATTGGTCACCAGGCAATATTGGGGGGTGCGGGGCAATTCGAACGCGTTCCCCTGAGGTCGTTCCCCTGAGGTTGCCGCGTACTCAAATTTGGCGATTAAGCTGGGCACAGGCTAAAACCGGCGCCGAATCACTAGGTTACGGATTTCAGTCATATCCTCGATGGCAAAGCGTATCCCCTCGCGGCCGAGACCGGAATCCTTGACCCCGCCGTAGGGCATATTGTCGCCACGGTAGCTGGGCACGTCACCGATCACCACGCCGCCTACGTCCAACCGGTCCCAGGCCTTGAGCATCTTGTAGAGATCGCGGGTAAAAATCCCGACCTGAAGCCCGAATTTAGAATCGTTGACTTCGTCCAGGGCGTTGTCGAAGTCGCTGAACTTGGATAGGGCCGCCACCGGACCGAAGGCTTCCTCGCGATAGAGCTTAGTGTTGCGGTCGACGCCTTCCATCAGCGTCGCCTCCAACATGGCGCCGTCGCGCTTGCCGCCGCACAGCAGTTTGCCCCCCTTGGCGACGGCTTCCTGGACCCAGCAATCGAGACGCGAAGCCTCTTTAACGTCGATCATGGGGCCGATGAATGTGTTTTCATCTTGCGGATTGCCGGCTACCAGTGTCTTGGTTTTGGCGATCAGGCGATCGCGAAACTCGTCATAAACCGATTCGTGCACGATTATGCGCTGTACGCTGATGCACGATTGCCCGGACTGATAGAATGCGCCAGACGTGACGCGGGCCACAGCGTCGTCCAGGTCGGCGTCGGCATCGACGATCGCAGCGGCGTTGCCGCCAAGTTCCAACACCACCTTCTTTTTGCCGGCACGTGCCTTGAGATCCCACCCCACGTCCGGCGACCCGGTGAAGGACAGCAGCTTGAGCCGATCGTCGGTGGTGAACTGGTCGGCGCCGTCGCGGGAGGCCGGCAGGATCGAGAACGCACCCTTGGGTAGTTTTGTTTCGGCCAAGACTTCGCCGATGATGATGGCCCCCAGCGGCGTACGCGAGGCAGGTTTCATCACGAACGGGCAGCCGACGGCCACGGCTGGAGCGATCTTGTGCGCCGCCAGATTGAGCGGGAAGTTGAATGGAGAGATAAACGAGCACGGGCCGATCGGCATCCGCTTCCACATGCCCTGGTAGCCGCGGTTGCGCGCGCTGATGTCGAGCGGTTGGATTTCGCCGGTGATGCGCACCGATTCCTCGGCGGCGATGCGGAATGTGTCGATCAACCGCGACACCTCGCCGCGCGAATCGCGGATCGGCTTGCCGGCTTCGACACAGAGCGCGTAGGCCAACTCGTCCTGACGTTCCTGGAACCGTTTGACGCAATGGGCCAGCACGTCCCGACGTTCGTAGGCCGCCATCCGCGCCATCGGTTCGGCCGCCGCCACCGCGGCCGTGATGGCCGCATCAATGGTCGCCGCATCGGCCAATGCGACACGGGTTACCACGTTGCCTGTGAACTTGTCGGTCACCGCCAGATCGGTGTTGAGCTGCTTGGCTTCGTTGGCAAGGTAGAGCGGATAGGCGGCTTTGAGCGATGTCATCATGCAGGTCCAAAGTTATCGAGGTGAGTGGTCGAGGTAGGTTGCGGGTGCGCCTTAGACCTTGGCGCTGAGTTCCTTAATCTCACGATTGAGGATGCGGTCGTTGTCGGAGTAATCGATCGGGCAGTCGACCAAGTGAACGCCCGGCCCATCCAGGCACGACTGCAACAGGTCAGGCAACTCGGCGGCGCTTGTCACGCGGTAGCCTTTGGCGCCGTAACTGTCGGCATATTTGACGAAATCGGGGTTGCCATAGGTCAAGCCCCAGTCCTTGAAGCCCATGCTGGCCTGCTTCCAGCGAATCATGCCGTAGCTCGAGTCGTTGAGGACAACCACGGTCATATCGAGTTTGCAGCGCACCGCTGTTTCCATCTCCTGGCTATTCATCATGAACCCGCCATCGCCGCAAATTGCCATCACCTTACGGCCGGGATGAAGCATGGCCGAGGCCATCGCCGAGGGCAGGCCCGCCCCCATGGTCGCCAAGGCGTTGTCGAGCAACACGGTGTTGGGCATGCGCGCGGGGTAATTGCGTGCGAACCAGATTTTGTAGACACCGTTGTCGAGCGCGATGATGCCGTCCGCCGGCATGACGCTGCGGACGGTTTTCACCAAGTAGGGCGGGTAGATCGGGCAGCGCACATCATTATCGATGCCGGCGGTGTGCGCCACTTCGGCCGCCCGCGCCTTCAGCATCGGCGCGAGCTTCCAAGTGCCTTGTGGCACGATATCTTCCTTCATCTGCCAAATAGCGTTGGCTATATCGCCGATCACCTCAATTTGCGGGAAGTAAACCGGGTCGACGTCGGCCGAACGAGAACTGATATGGATGACATCAGCTCCGCCCCGCTTCATGAAAAACGGAGGCTTCTCGATGACGTCGTGGCCGGCGTTGATGATCACGTCAGCGGCCTGAATGGCGCGATGGACGAAATCGCCCGCTGACAGCGCCGCGCAGCCGACGAACTTGGAGTGCAATTCATCGATTACGCCTTTGCCAAGTTGCGTGGTGACGAAGGGAATGCCGGTTTTTTCGATGAACTGCAGCAGCATGCGGCTTGTCATGGTGCGGTTGGCACCGCCGCCGATCACTAGCAATGGGGCCTTCGCGCTCTCGATTCGCTTGACTGCGGCGCGCACTGCCTTCTGTTCGGCGATCGGCCGGCGCACCAGGCTGCGGATAAGCGGCGTGCTGTCGGTCTGTTCGCTGGCCACGTCCTCGGGAAATTCGAGGTGGGTCGCGCCTGGTTTTTCTTCTTCGGCCAGGCGGAACGCTTCGCGGATGCGCGACGGGATATTCTCGGCCGAGGCGAGCTGATGGGTGTACTTGGTGATCGGTCGCATCATGTCGACCACGTCCAGAATTTGGAAACGCCCCTGCTTGGATTTTTTGATTGGTTTCTGCCCGGTAATCATCAGGATCGGCATGCCGCCCAGTTGCGCGTAGGCGGCCGCCGTGACTAAGTTCGTGGCCCCCGGTCCCAGCGTGGCAAGACAAACACCGGTCTTGCCGGTGTGCCGGCCGTAGGTGGCGGCCATGAAGCCGGCACCTTGTTCGTGCCGGGTCAGGATCAATTTTATCTTGGCCGAACGCGACAGACTGTCGAGGAAGTCGAGATTTTCCTCACCGGGCACGCCGAACACGTATTCGACGCCCTCCTGCTCCAGGCAGGCCACGAAGAGATCAGAGCCTTTGGTCATGGTGAATCCGTCAAATACGTGAAAGCAAAAGATGAGACTGCCGCTAGCCGAGGCTAAACGACGCCGTAGGCTAGCGTCGCGTCGGCGACTTTTTTGAAGCGGGTGGCGCCCTTCACGAAGTCAATGTGCTTGCTGCTGGCGACTCCACCACTTCGGCCCAGCGATCGTGAATTCCATTCTTATATCGCTGAGCATCTTCTGCAGCTCGGCTTCTTTCCAAGGAATGCGCGCAGAATTCTGGCCCATCTTCGAGATCAGACACGGCGAAACCGCCCGCGTTGGCGGCCTCACTTGCCGGAGCTTGTCATTCGTCTGCAGCGTCAGGCACTCGATCCTGAGATTCACGCGACTTGGACGACATCAACACCAAGAACTCGGAGAAATGGTCTAGGAATTCTTGGCGGGACAATCTGTTGTCGGCATTGCGATCGGCGAACTGCCAAAACGCCTGGGTGTCCTCGGCGCTGTAACCCATCGCCTGGAATTTGGCCTCAATTTCCTGCCGATCGAGCATGCCATCGGCGTTGGTGTCAGAGGCTTCGAACACCTGCAACAGAGCATCCCCGGACAGCGCTTTGGCCAGCGCCGATCGCAGTTCTTCTTCGACAATGTCCAAAAGCGATCCCTTAGTGGTTTCTGTCAACCACGGATTCATCACCGTCGATCGTAACACGGTGACTGTATCCCCCGGAGAATCTCCCACCCCCAAACGTTGCTTGTAGGCTTGGATAAACTCGTTGCCGTGGTCTTGGCTGTTTAAATCTGTGGTGCTGAGTATCAACCGAGAGCCGTAGATGTCTTCCCCGGGTTTGATGCTCAGCACATCGTACAATCTGCGATTGAGGCGGTTGGCACGGGCCAGATCGGTGTTGAGCCGGCCGTCGAGATCGCGGAAGTTGAAGGCATAGGCCAAAATGTTTTGGTCGGGACCCAATTCCTGCAACAGGGACAACGCCTCTGGGTCGGCTAAAATTTCCTCGTTGCTGCGGCTATCGATGCGTTCTCGGATAAATTGCAACTGCGCGGTCGCATCTTCTCCCTTACGCTCGGCGGGCAATCGGGGCACCGGTACCACCACCACAAAGCGGAAGGCCATAGACAACAACCGGGCGTACAGCCGCTTGCAACTGAATAACGCCTGGCCGTGAATGCGGCCATAACCGCTTTTGGTGGGACGAATGACTTTGTGACTGAGATACACCGCCGCCGCCGCCGCTCCGGGCTTGGAGCCTTCGATGCCGTAAACCCCCACCGCCGGTTCGGCGCCGCCGTGGGCGACGCACGGCGCTTTGAAGGTCACCATGTCCCGCATGGCTCCGTTGCGATAGCACAGCGCCCCCGCTGGATAGGGAATGTACCCGGATTTGTGGGGATCGACGGTGATGGAATCGGTGTGCTGCAACGCTTCGAACTGTTGAGTCACATAGGCGCTCAAGGAAACAGCCGCGATCGGCCTTGCAGAGGGGGGGGTTCCCGGTTCGTCTTCCCGAATTAGCGAGGCCAGATACCCACCCCAGGCGGCGTCAGCGTGGATCATGAAGTCCAGCCCCCCGGCCCGAAAGCGATCGCGCAGTGCCAGCAAGTCCACCAGCGGGTCGACGGCACTCTCCTCGGTGCTGCCGATAACGGACACCACGGCGTACACCGGTTGGCGGCGTTGCAAACATCCTTCCAAGGCGGTTTCCAAGGCCGCCATGCTCGTGCGGGCATCGCGGTCGACCGGAAGATTGACAAGGCTGGTCGCCCCAAACCCCAAAAGAGCGGCGGCTTTGGGCCACGAGTAATGCTTGGTGCCGGGAGTGAACAACACGGGCATATGGGACACCCCCCCCAGGAACCTGCGACAGAATTCCCCCAACCCCACATGTTGCAGGTCGTATCCCTTCAAGGCCGTGGTGAGAGTACCGCCAAAGATGTGGCACTCGCGATCGAGGCGACCTGGCAATGCCAAGACATCATCCGCCTTCAGGTTTAGCAGCTCCCATAGATCCAGCTCTGCCAATGGTTTAACCGCACCAGTGGGCAGAGGAACCGCAATGTTTCGGGCTGCGGCCAGGTTGTCTTCTCCCCGCACCGCCGCCTGCAACGCCACAGGATAGAACTTGAGGTTGCGCGCTACCCACGTCGCTTCGATGTTGGCAACGGTGCCGCCGCAGGTGATATGCCCCCACGGGCGCAGGGCGCCCTCGGCCATTGCCGCCTCATCGGGAATGGCATACCCCAACATGCGACAGAGGTCGTCCCCCACCCACGTTTCCAGCAAGGTGGTGGCGGTAGAGGCTTCGAAGGAGACGTTGTTGGGGTTGTAGAGCATGGTGGCGAAGTAACCCAACATCGCCGGCAGGGTGGTATCCCAATTCATATGACCCTGATACCGCATGCTGAAAAAAGGCACGGACTTTTTCAAAAACGCCAGCAATGATCGGTAGCTATCGCGCAGGGTGTCGATGGCAGACTCATAGTCCGGCGATCGCTTGATGGTTTCGGTAATGTGGGTGGGGTCGCTGGGGTAGAAGTTGCGGCGCCAAAAGGCTTGGTCGCGAATGGCTTCCACAATTAACCGCTCAAGCTCGTCGGCGTTTTCGGCCTTTTGGCCCAAGAACCAAGCCTCAACGGAACTAGGACGACCCTCTTGTAGCTGCAAACCCGAGCCAAATCGAACCTGCTCGTCGATGCCTGACTGCCCTATGTTGCTGCTGTTCAACATTTTACTCGCGATAGCGGTGAGATCTGGTTGTGAGATATGTTTGACAGTCGGGCATGAGCCCCTGCGGCTCCTCGCCAAAGAGTGAGGCGCAAAGCCGGTAGGCTATTTCAGGCTCGCGATGTCGATAACGAAGCGATAGCGCACATCGCCCTTGAGCATACGCTCGTAAGCCTCGTTGACTTTGTCGATCGGGATAACTTCGACATCTGCCGCGACCCCATGCTTGGCGCAGAAATTGAGCATCTCCTGGGTTTCACGAATGCCTCCGATCAAGGAACCGCCAAGTTTGCGGCGCTTCATGATCAGAGGGAAAGAAGCGAGTGGAGTTGGCTCGGGAATACCTAACAGCACCATCACGCCGTCCCGGTGGAGGAGGTTGAGATAGGCGTTGTAATCGTGCGGTGCCGAGACCGCGTCGAAGATGAAGTTGAAGCGGCCCGCATTCTCCTTGAAGGCGCTCTCGTCTTTTGTGGCGACGAAGTCGTCAGCCCCAAGTCTCAGGGCATCTTCCCGCTTATTCGCAGAGTGGCTGAGCACCGTGACATGGGCTCCAAGCGCGTGTGCGAGCTTCACCGCCATGTGGCCGAGGCCGCCCAGGCCAACCACGGCGACCTTGTCGCCGGCCTTCACGCCGAAATGCTTGAGCGATGAATAGCTGGTGATGCCGACGCAGAGCAATGGCGCCGCCCGCTCGAGCGGGATTCCTTCCGGGATCCTGAGCACGTAGTTCTCGTCTACGGTGATACGTGTCGAATAGCCGCCATAGGTCGGAGTCTTGCCGTCGCGCTCATAGCCGTTAAAAGTGGGAGTGAAGCCAGGGAATGTCCCGGACCCTTCGCAATACTGCTCCTCGCCCGCGCGGCAGGCTTCGCACTCCCGGCATGAATCCACGAAACAGCCGACACCGACGATATCACCATTCTTCCATTTGCTCACATGGTCTCCGACCACGACGACCTTACCCACGATCTCGTGGCCCGGTACCATGGGAAAGATCGAGCCGCCCCAATCGTCGCGGGCCTGATGGATATCCGAGTGGCAGATGCCGCAATAGAGAATGTCGATCAGCACCTCATGGGGGCGTGGTTTGCGGCGCTCGATGGTGTAGGGCGCAAGCGGTGATTTCGCCGACTGTGCTGCATAGGCCGGCGTCTTGAGGGTAGCTTTGGACTCAACAGCTGTTTCCATGACAACTCCTTTTTTGGGCCGAGTTCACCTCAGGGGGCAAAGGCCCAGCTTTAGCTTTATTTTACCCTTGTGGTCTCGCGGTCAAAAGCCCTAATGCATTGCCACGAAATGGGTTTCAGGATCGAAGTGCCAAAGATACCGAAGCGCCAAAGATCCAAAGATAATGCGTTCGTCACTATGGAACGACCGCAAGACTTGCGACATTGTCACCGCACTGGAGATTAAGCGACTCGTTCTGGGGGGTGTCAATGTGAGCTATCTGGCGAGGGTTCAGACTAATCCGAACTTGCGCCGCTGAAGCGCCACTTGTATCGGTGCGGTCGTTCAGCACGACATAGATATCGCAGTAGTTATTGTCTGGCACGTAGAAGGCGATGACGTTTTTGTTGCCAACCGTCGTGAGAATGGGCTCCTCAGGCCCAACCGGTCCCAAATGGACCGGGCGTTCATCAGAACGGGCGGGAAGGGCGCTCGCAGTGACGAGCGCGAGGGCGCCAGCCGCGGCGAAGCTTAACAACTGTATGCGATTGAACGCTAACATCGAGCGACCTCCATGATCCTGAGATTGATCAGCGATCCTGAGATTGATCAGCGAAGCTGCTCATTTGGTAAATGGAACGATGGCAGTGGCGCGACCCCCAAATGGGGTATCCATATGAGCCAGCTGACTAGCGAATCAGCTGACGAGCTCGACGGCCGCGACACGCGGGTTTTCATACAAAAATCCCATTGATTAGAAGCCATGCCCCCATTGGCACGTCGCACTGAACTGAGCCCCACTACTCCAGATTTGGGTCGGGCCCCGCGGGCAGCCTTTAGCGAGACCGCCGCGGCAAAGAGCGGCACGACCTCCTTTGGGGCCTGGCGCCCCGTTGTAACTTGCGAGCATCTATTCGAGCTCACCGCTTCCGACCCCTGAAAGCCTTAAGCCCCTTCCTTTACAGGGAGCAGTTATCAGCGAATCTAGGCGCTGAATTGATCCGGGGCTGCAGATGTTCCATTCATTGTTTGTGTACGGTTGCCTGCACATCCCAGACGATCTGTCCGAATGGCACTAAGACCAGCCACAGCCATGGGTAAGCCGTACCATCCGATGACCGGTGCAAGATCCAGCGATGGCATCCCTCGCTAAAATCCGCATCCTGTTTGAAAAGCCACTACCTGCCCGGCAATCTGGAACGTGCAGCGTGCCGATAGTCCCCGAGACGCGCCAGTGTCGGCTCAAACGCCAGCGGCCTTGCGCCTGATCTTGCGCCTCATCCCCGCAATCGCGCGAGAACCGCCTCGAGCTTGCTGATGGCCGCGTGCTTGTTGTGTTTGTCGAGGTCCAAGATGAGCTTGAAGCCCTCATCCTCCTCGCGGATAATCTGGCGCTCCTGCGCGAGGTCGTCATAGAGGCCAAGCACCTTGTAGCAGTGAGCAGGCTCAGCGAATCCCTTGACCTTGATCGGGGGCTGCTCCTCGGTGGCCACTACGTGCTTTACCAGCGAATAGGTCTCGTGACCTATGAGGATGCTATCGACCTCGGCCTGGGTCTGCAGCCGTGCTGTCATGTTCACTACATTGCCGATTATGGTGTAGTCCATACGGTCTTTGCCGCCGAAATTGCCCACGGTGCAATACCCGGTATTGATGCCAATCCGAAGTTGGAATGGCCGTTCGGCCCCCAATTCCTGCCACTCCGAGCGCAACTCGTCCATGCGCCGCAGCATTGCCATGGCCATGCGCATGCAGGCTACGGCGTCCTCCTTAATGCCCCTCGATTCCGGGTCGCCGAAAAAAATCATTATCGCGTCACCGATGTATTTGTCGATTGTGCCGCCGAACATAAGCGCGATCTTCGACATCTCGGTTAGGTAGTGGTTGAGGAGGTTGGTAAGTTCCTCGGATTCAAGTTTGTCCGTGGTCTCGGTGAAATTGACCACATCAGAGAAGAAGACAGTGAGCTTCTTTCGGCTCGATGCGATCTCTACGCTCTGCGCGCCAGTGAAGATCGAATTGTAGATTTGCGGCGAGAGATATTTCGACAGTTTGGTGGAGAGCGCCTCGAGCTGCTTGTTCTTCTGCGCGATGACGTCGGCGGCGGCGTTGAGCTGTCTCTCGTTGTTATCACTGAGACGCATCAGCCGGCGCGTCACACGTAATAGCTTCTGGTAGCTCTTCAGGAGCTGCTCGTAATGCTGCTTGTCGTCGGGACTCCTGAAATCGCCAGCAGCAACGAGCTGCGCGCCCCTGGCGACGACCTGCTCTTCGTCCGCAAATAGATCGTCGCCCGGCATTAGCGCGGCATCTTCTCGAGGTGGAACTTGGCGTTCTCTAGGTCCTCGCCGAATTCCTCGCCAAGCTCCTGCATGGTGTCGTCTTCCGCGTCGTAGAACCAATAGACGTCGACCGTGGGCCCGTTGGACGCCGCAGCATCGAGCTTATCCATCAGCATCATGACGGCCTTGGCGCTGCTCGAATTGATATAGACAAGCTCAAAATCAACGCGGCAGCTCCTCCCCGGCCCGAGCTCGGCGAGATAGGCGTCGAGCGCGGAGAATAGCGGGTTGTAGAACTCTGTCACGTCTTCCGGATAGGATTCGCCGGAAAGCTTGAGGTGGTTCTTGCCAAAGTCAAAATCTATGGCCGGCGTGCGGGCAGAGGCCGGGATCGAGAGGTTCCGCATCGATCGATCTTCTTTACACGGAGGCCTTGAGTGTGAAGAACGCATGCTCGTCGTCCACATCGGTAAAATCGAACTCAATTGGCTTTGATGCGCGCCGGGCAATCTCCATGAAGCCGAGCCCGGCGCCCTTGCTACCTTCTCCGGGGTCACCCCGGAGCTGCTCCTTGTACAGGACGCGGAGCTCCTCCTTGTTCATGTCACGAATCCGGCTGAGCTTTGCCCGCAACCGCTCGACGTCGGCGCGCCGAACGAGGTTGCCGGCATGAACGACATAGTCGCCATTCTCCAGACCAACGGTGAGCACGCCATAGCGGATCCCGTCGGGCGAAGGCGCGGGCACGCCGGTCATCGCCGTCTCGGCTGAGTAGCGAATCATATTCTGCATTTGTTCAACGAACACGGCGAAGACGCTACGCGTCGTCTTGGTATTAGCATCGTCGAACAAGAGCTTCTGCTTTATGGCGTCGCCGACGCCACTTAACACCGCTTCGGTGACATAGCCGCTATAGGCGAAGATGATCCCCTGCTTGCGCAGGGCCGAGCGGAGGTCAAAGAGTTCGCGCGCGAGCATGGGTGTCTCCTTCTCCAAGCGGCACAAAACCCAACACCGTAAGGTCGTCGCGCCTGGGCTCCTGACCTTGAAACTTCTTGAACGATCGCCGCAGCGACTCGGCCTGCTTCTGCATCGGCGCCCCCCGATTGCGCTTGAGCAGAGTCCGGAAGCGTCGCTTGCCGAAGGAACGGCCCCGCGGCCCCCCGACCTGATCGATCAGGCCATCGGTGGTGAGGTAAAATGCGTCACCGGCATTCAGCGGCAAGGTGAAATTCGTGAACTCGGCTTCTCGCGGATAGCGGCGGTAGCCTAGTCCCTTGCGGTCGCCTTTGATCTCGAGCACGTCCTCTTTATTAGCCTTCCACAGCGAGAGGTGGGCGCCTGCAAACGTCATCTCGCGCTTGGAGGGGCAAACGAAGCACACCCCCGCCTCCAGTCCGTCATTGGTCTCGCCCGAATTCTGATCCTGGCCGAGCAGGGTTTGCACGCCACGATGCAGGCCGGCCAATACCTGGCTAGGACTGCTGCCGGGCACCTCCGCCAGTATGCGGTCGAGCATGCCCCAGGCGATGAGCGTCATGAATGCGCCTGGCACGCCATGACCCGTACAGTCGCCGACGATAATGGCATAGCCGTCATTGATCGGCTGGAACCAGAAAAAGTCGCCGCCCACAATATCGCGCGGCTCCCAAATCAAGAAATGATCGGCTGTGATCGAAGCAAGCAACTCGCTCGCCGGCAAGATCGCGGCCTGGATGCGACTCGCATAGCGCAAGCTCTGCAAGATTAGCTGGTTGGCGGCGGCGGCCTTCTGCTCACTCTCCTTGATCTCGGTGAGATCGCTATAGACGGCGACGGTGCCACCGCTAGAAATACGACGTTCCGAGATTTGCAACCAGGTCCCATTGGCGCGGTGTTCCAATAGCGGTTCGGTCGGGTTGCGATGATGCGCAAGGCGCTGCCGGAGCCAGGTCGCGCCACGGCCCTTGGCGTCTTCGATCAGCCCCCGCTCCGCGGCACCACGGACAATCTCCTCATAGGTCATGCCCGGTCTGGGTGGTCCCGCGCCATAGTCGAACAGCTCGGCGAACTTGTAGTTCCCGAGCACCAGCCGGTCCTCAGTGTCGTAGAGAGAGAAGCCCTCCGAGATCGATTCAATAGCATCGGTGACGCGTTGGTTGGCCTCCAGGGCTGCCTGCTCGGCGGTCTTGCGCGTCGTGATATCGCTCCACGAGCCCACAATCTCGACGAGATCACCCTTCTCGTCGCGGATCACATGCTGTTCGTCATTTACCCAGCAATAGGTGCCGTCGCTCTTGCGGAAGCGATATTCCGCAGTGTGCAAGCCCTCCTCGAAAAGCTTGGCTTGCTCAGCCTCCACGCGCCGAAGATCGTCGGGATGGACGCGCCCGCGCCAAAAGTCGGCATTCTTGAGATATGCGTCCGGGCAGTAGCCGAGCAGTCCTTTGATGTTGTCGCTGACGAAGATGGGTGCAAAGTCGCCGGTTGCCTTGAAGCTATAAATCACGGCTGGCGCGCTTTTGAGCAAAGTGGCGAGGCGTGTCTGCGCCGCGATCTCGGCCTCTTCGGCTTGTTTTCGCGCCGTGATGTCGCTCCACGAGCCCACGACCTCGACGAGGTCACCCTTCTCGTCGCGGATGACGTGCTGTTCGTCATTTACCCAGCAATAGGTGCCGTCGCTCTTGCGAAAGCGATATTCGGCAGTGTGCGAGTCCCCCTCGAAAAGCTTGGCTTGCTCGGTCTCCACGCGCCGAAGATCATCGGGGTGGACGCGCTCGCGCCAGAAGTCGGCATTCTTGAGATATTCGTCCGGGAAGTAGCCGAGAAGACGTTTGATGTTGTCGCTGACGAAGACGGGTGCAAAGTCGCCGGTTGCCTTGAAGCTATAAATCACGGCCGGCGCGCTTTCGAGCAAGGTGGAGAGGCGTATCTGCGCCGCGCTCTCGGCCTCTTCGGCTTGTTTTCGCGTCGTGATGTCGCTCCACGAGCCAACGACCTCGACGGGGTCACCCTTCTCGTCGCGGATGATGTGCTGTTCGTCATTCACCCAGCGATAGGAGCCGTCCTTGCAGCGAAAGCGGTATTCGAGCGCGTGCTTGCCATTCTTAAGCAGGTCGCTAACTTCGGTCTCCACGCGCTGAAGATCGTCGGGGTGGACGCGCTCGCGCCAGAAATTGGGGTTGTCGAGATATTCGCGCGGGGCGTAGCCGAACAGCGTCTCGATATTGACGCTGACAAAGGTGGGGACATAGTTGCCGCTTGCCTTGAAGCTGTAGATCACAGCTGGCGAGGCGCTGAGCAGCTGTGTTAGCCGCTCCCGCGCCGCGCCTTGCTCTTCAGCGATCCGCTGTCGAGCGGCCTCTTCGCGTTCTTGAGCGGCCGTGTCCAGGACCTGCTCGATGATATCGGCCACCGCCGCGAGATCGATGTCACCACGCGCGGCACGCTGCTTTTCTGCAAGTGCGACCGCAGCCGTCTCGGCGCACTGTCTGAGTTTCGTCATGTTCCAATTTTCCAGCATTATGCTCAAGGAGGAGGACACAAGCGTCAATCTATAGCGTCTGCCTAGCGTAAACGATCGATCGTTCCCGCAAGCAGCGCCACGAGCTGTGCTTGCCGGTGCGTCCCGGTTTTGGCGAACACAGACTTCAATTGCGTCCGTGCCGTAGCAATGCTGATGCCGTGGGCTTCGGCGATCGCGGCCAAGGCATCGCCACGAGCGATACCAAAGGCAATGCGCGCCTCGGCGGGGGTCAATTTCGAGTACACCGCCCTTGAACCGCGCTTGTCACGCCGCATTCTCATTTTGCGCCTTTGGTCAGCGGGGTTGACGCTAGAATCGCTAGGCGGCTGCTGACTACCCTCAAATGGGGTATTCGGAGAAGGCCAGGGGAAGCCTTCCAGCTTCATTCTGCGCTCCCGTAGCCGCTGATCCCGAAATCGTGCACTGCGCCAAGCTCCTTTGAGCTGGGCTTGGTCATCTCTCGATCGATTAAGACCGACACCCTAGGTTTCGATGCCTTAGTCAGGGGCCTTTTTCGTTGATGAGGAACCGTTTGGCGCAAGCAGCGTAGGAAGCCATGGACGCCCACACCGCGTGGTCAGAGAGATGCTCAAAAGCGACTTTGTGGAACCTGCCCAAACAACCGCAGTCCTGACGGAGCTGTTGCCTCTGCTACCTTAGCGCCGAGAAAAAACCCCGAACAGGAAACCAAGGCCAACCGCAATCGCCAAGGCGGAGAGTGGGTTTTGCCTAATGGTTTGTTCCATCTGGTCTGCGGTCTCTATCGCCTTGTCTTGGGCGATACGGCCAAGTG
>Ga0307426_1001253_pt1 | contig 16940 bp, 16 predicted proteins | sample SalMarWE160340MG_FD_202165 | JGI IMG/M metagenome (GOLD analysis project Ga0307426, IMG submission 202165) | Salt marsh sediment microbial communities from the Plum Island Ecosystem LTER, Massachusetts, United States - WE1603-40 | ecosystem: Environmental > Aquatic > Marine > Intertidal zone >... | reverse complement strand
CCTCGGCGTGGCGATCTCTCAAGCATTGGAAATCGTCTTTCAGAATCACGGCCACGTACAGGTATTCACTGCAGGTCCGGCGCCGGAGAATCTTTGCGGACCGCTGCGGTGGTTTGCTCCCGATCTCGTCGTGTTGATCGACGCTGCGGACTTTGCGCAGAAACCCGGGGACATCCGCTGGCTCGATCTGCAGAAGATCGAAGGCGTGAGCGCTTCGACTCACACACTTCCCCTGAGTATTTTAGCGGATTATCTGATCGCAGAAATCGGCTGCAAGGTCGTTCTGCTGGGCGTTCAGCCGGCGAAACTTACCTACGGTCCGATCTCCGAAGCCGTCGAAGAAAGCGTTCGGACGATCATCCGAGGCTTTCACGGACTGCTCACATTCGAGCCGCTCCTTTCCCGCCAAACACGTCCGTCGACGTCAATCCGATGAAGGAGTGTGAATTTCATGTGTCTTTACACGGTGGCTAAAAAATCGCTTTCCTCATGGATCGGATCACTCATCGGCCGTTATCGCTTGGTTGGTCCGACAGCTCGTCGTGACAACTTCGTGTTTGCCGAGATTACCGACGATTCGCTTCTGACTCTCGATTACACGACCACCATACTCCCACCAAAGAAATTTTTGCTGCCTCCAAGGGAGACACTGCTCCAATTTGAAAAAGGCACACATGGCACACAAGTCACACCGATTTTTGACGATCGAAAGACCCTCATCTTTGGCATGCACACCTGTGACCTGCACGCCGTTCGACTCGTCGATCGATTTTTCGCGCAAGGCGCTGCGGATCAAACTTACCTGCGTAGAAGAGCGGCCACGACGATCGTCAGCATCGAATGCCTGCAGCCCTGTTCGCCACACTCATTTTGCAAGAGCATGGGAACGTACACCATTCAGGAAGAATACGACCTGCACCTAACGGACATCGGAAACGCTTTCGTGTGCGAGGTGGGATCCGATAAAGGAGCTGCGCTGATCGATCTGTGCTCGGCGGCGCGCCGGACAAAAGGCAGCGAAATCATCGAAATGAACCGCATGCTCAGCGAAAAATGGAGTCGCTTTCCCGATCACCTGGAAGCGGATCTCAACACGCTGCCCAGTATCATGACGCTCTGCTACGAGAACCCCCTCTGGCGGGAGCTTGGCGAGCGGTGTTTGGGATGCGGTGTGTGCAACATCGTTTGCCCGACCTGCTACTGTTTCGACGTGGTCGACGAGGTCGCGCTCGACCTGCAGCACGGCGAACGCTATCGTATTTGGGATTCCTGCCAAATCGACGCTTTCGCGGCCGTCGCAGGGGGGCACAATTTCCGCCGCGAGCGCTCCGATCGTCTGCGGCATCGCTTCATGCACAAGGCGAAATATCAATACGAAGCTTTGGGATACCCCGGCTGCGTTGGTTGCGGAAGGTGCGCGCAATCATGTTTGGCGGAAATTTCGCCCCTCGACGTGTTCAACCGCCTGCATCACGCCGTCATTCCCGGCGCCGCCATTCATGAGGAGCTGGTCCGATGACGATACCGCTCACTAAAGACGTAAGCAGCGAGGCGCTGTATCTGCCGACGATGATGCCGATCCGCAGCGTCCGCTCCCTTACGGACCAAGAGAAATTGTTCCAAATCGATACGCCTAACGCCGAGCCGTTGGGACACACACCAGGCCAATTCGTCAAGGTTTCCGTACTTGGTATTGGCGAGGCTCCTATCAGTATTTCGTCTTCACCCAGCCGAAGCACATCGACGTTCGAGCTCTGCATCCGCCGCGCAGGGTCGTTGACTAACGCCTTACACGGACTGGAAGCCGGCGATGAAATCGGCGTCCGCGGTCCATTCGGGCAAGGGTTTCCGGTCGATCTCTTTCGTGGGCACGACTTGCTCTTCATCCCCGGCGGCCTCGGCCTCGCGCCGCTGCGCTCCCTGATCAACGAGGTACTGGATCATCGTGACCAGTTCAAGCGCGTGATCGTGCTATACGGCGCCCGGCGGCCTGCCGAACTCCTGTTTCGAGATGAATTGGAGGAGTGGCAGACACGCGAAGACGTCGAGCTGCATCTGACCGTCGATCACGCGGATGACGATTGGCGAGGCAACGTCGGAGTGATCACCACGTTGATCCCCGGCATTCGGCTGCATTCCAGGAACACCATTGCCGTGACTTGTGGTCCGCCCGTCATGTATCGTTTCGTGTTGATGGAATTGCTGGGTAAAGGACTGCCGGAGTGGAACATCTGGCTTAGCCTCGAACGCCGCATGAAATGCGGCGTCGGCAAGTGCGGCCACTGCCAACTGGACCACATCTACGTCTGTCAGGACGGTCCTGCCTTCCCATACGCCAAAATCAAGTACCTCAAGGAGGCATTCTGATGACGAAGTCTGCTCCGAAAGTCGCCTTCTTCGATTTCGCCGGATGCGAAGGCTGTCAGCTCACGGTTCTCGACGCATTGCAAACCCACCCCGACTTGTTGTCGGCTGTAGAGATCGTCGAATTTCGCGAGGCGATGAGTGAAAGAGCCCAGTCCTACGATGTAGCCTTCGTCGAAGGCTCGTGTACTCGCGAGAGTGACGAGACGAGGTTGCAGCGAATCCGGGACCAGGCGACCATCGTCGTCGCCCTGGGCGCCTGTGCACACACGGGCGGCGTGAACGCCATGCGGAACGATCATAAAATTGACAATTTGAAACGAGTCGTCTACGCCGATGCCTTCGATCATTTCGAAGCGCATCGAACACGTCCGATATCGGAAGTCATCCGCATCGACGCCTTCGTACCCGGTTGTCCGATCGATCGTGAGGAATTCATCCGAGCGGTAAAGGCGCTTTGCCTTGGACGCATGCCCGTAATTCCTGAGTTCCCCGTCTGCCTGGAATGCAAACTCAGGGAAAACGCATGCCTGCTTCAGCAGGGAAAACCCTGCCTCGGTCCTATAACGCGTGCTGGCTGCGGAGCCCTCTGCCCCGGTCTCGGCGTCGGCTGCGAAGGGTGCCGCGGAATGATCCCCAATCCCAACCTCGAAGCTTTGGAAACGATATTCTCCCAGAAACGATGCAGCCCACGTGAGTTGCGTTCCATGCTGAGCCTGTTCTTGACGCATCCAATGCATTCCAAAGAGGTCAGTGCCTATGAGAGCAGTTAAAACGAAAGCCATCCAGATCGACATTCAACATCTGACTCGTGCCGAAGGCCACGGGAACATCGTCGTCGACTTCGATAACGGAGAACTCAACAAATGCGCTCTCGAGATCGTCGAAGCGCCGCGCTTCTTCGAGGCGCTGATGCGCGGAAAGCCCTATCAGCAAGCCTCGCACATCGCCTCTCGCATCTGCGGCATCTGCGCGGTGACGCACGCAACTGCCTCGCTACGCGCCAGCGAAAAGGCGCTGGGGATCGTGCCCAGCCCGCAAACCACGCTGCTGCGGAAACTCAACATTCTCGGAGAAATGCTGGACAGCCACATCCTGCACGTCTACATGCTCGCGGCTCCTGATTTGTTGGAGGTAGAGAGCGTCATCCCGTTGGCCAGATCTGCACCCGAACTCGTGCTGCGTGCGTTGAAAATGAAGAAAGTGGCAGGGGACCTCTGCCAGGTTGTCGGTGGTCGCCATACCCATCCCATTTCGATGGTCACGGGCGGTTTCACGCAATATCCTTCCTGTGAAAGCTTGACTGAACTGCACGATCGCCTGGTGGATCTGCGCCAGGAGACGGATGCCACCGTCGACACGTTTCAAGGTCTGCATTTCCCCGAATTCGAAAACGAGACGGAATACTTGGCCCTCCACACCGAGGGCGAATACTGCTTGATCGATGGAGAGATCATCAGCAGCGATGGTGGATCCTGGCCGGTTGAGGAATACCTGGATGTGACGAACGAAACCGTCGTCCGCCACTCCACTGCAAAACATTCACGCAACCAACGCCGCTCCTACATGGTCGGCGCGCTGGCACGCTTCAACATCAATTTCACCGACCTCCACCCGAAAGCCCGCTCCGCGGCTTCGGCGCTGGATATAAAGCCGAAATGCGTCAATCCTTATCTCAATACCGTCGCGCAGATCGTCGAGATGGTTCACTGCGTGGAAGAAGCCGTCGTCATTCTCGGTCAGTTCACCCGCGACGGCCTGGCGGTCGAGCTGCCCATCGTACAGAAACGTCCTTCGGGCGAGGGTATCGGGGCCTGCGAAGCCCCGCGCGGTACGCTCTACCACCACTACGCCATCCAGGATGGAACGATATCGTTTGCGAATTGCATCACGCCAACCGCACAGAATCTGGCCAACATCGAAGAGGACATGCGCGCCCTCGTTCCGCAGTTCTGTGGACAAGGCAAAGAATCACTCAGCAGGTATCTGGAGATGCTGGTCAGGGCGTACGATCCGTGTATTTCGTGCTCGACGCACGCTCTGGAGATCCGCATTGTATAAAGGAGCCTGTCCCGTGGGAGTCACAGGATTCGATTCCATGCGACGACAGCATTGTGACAGCTATCCCATCCAGCGAGCCCACAACATCCCCGGAAACCTTGTGCTTTCGCTGGGCAATCCGATGCGTGGCGACGACGGGATAGGCTCTCGAATCATCGAGCGCTTGAAAATCCATCCGCAATTGCCTGAACGTGTGACACTTATGGACGCCTCGATATTACGCCCCGAGTTTTTGCTCTGCATGAATTCTTTCAGACGGATCTTGATCATCGATGCAGCGGAAATTGGCCGGTGCGCAGGAGAGTGGATAAGGATCGAAATCAAGGCTGACGAGGCAAGTCCACATCTATTCAACAAGTATTTTTCGTGCCACGGCCTGTATTTGAGGGACATGATCCTCATGGGACTTATCCTCGACCTCTGGCCGGCGTTTGTTGAATTGTTTGCAGTTCAACCCGCTCAATACGATTGGGGTGCCGATCTCAGCCGGCAAGTCCGGGAGTCCGTCCCACTCTTATGCAGCGAGATCATTCGCCGGCTCCATTCGCCGTCAATCAAAAGCACTCCGGATAAGATCACATGATCCAGGACCTCTGTTACCGGACTGATACCGAATCGAGACTGCAGTTGTTACTGCCCGGGCTTAGATTGAAAAAGAACCACAATACCGAACGGGGATCGATTCGTCAGGCTACAGCCGGATCGATCCCAACGGAGTAACAAGGAGGCAGTCATGAGTACGGTGATGCAGTTGATTCGGAAATTACGAAATCCGGAGAACAGAATCGTTCTGCAAGCTGTTGCGGAATTGCGGGCCAGGGGTTGGCTCGAAGACGGTTCTCTCAAAGGGATCCCCCTGTGTTACGCCCATCTGCAGAATGCGGACCTGTTCAAAGCAAACCTGACCAAGGTCGACTTGCATCAAGCGAACCTGGAATCCGCCGACTTGAGTCTGGCAAATCTACAAGACACCAAATTGGCCAGGACAAATATGCGGAACGTCAACTTCGATGAAGCCTTCCTCCAGGATGCCGATTTCTTTAAGGCCAATCTGCACGGAGCCCACAACTTGAGCGAACGGCAACTCACTCAGGTAAAACGCCTATGGGGTGCCATCATGCCGGATGGCACATCGTACGATGGACGCTACAACTTGTCCGGCGATCTGGAATTCGCCAGGTGGGGCAAGATAGATATCGCCGATCCTGAGGCAATGGCGGATTTCCTCGGCGTTCCGCTGGAAGTCTACCTGCGCGGCCAAGAACGAACCCGGCTCGTCGTCGAGGAGACTTCAGAACTGTTCATAGATCTCAGCGAAGAGATGCTGTAATCCTTCAGAAAGGAATTGCGACCATGTCCAAGATTCTGATTATCGATGACGATCCCGATATTGTGACCGCCGTTCACATGGTTCTCGAAAATGCGGGCTACCAGGTACTCGACGCCGCAAACGGAAAAGAAGGCGTCAAGGTCATCAAGGAGGACCGACCCAATCTGATCATTCTCGACGTGATGATGGACACGGCCACCGAAGGTTTTCAGTTTGCGCTCAAACTCCGCAATCCTGATCCGGCGTCGGATTATGCGGAATTCAAAGACATCCCCATTCTGATGTTGACGGCTATCCACAGCACGACCCCCTTGAAGTTCGAGCCGGACATCGAATACCTGCCCGTCGAACTCTTCGTCGATAAACCGATCGATCCGGATGACCTTCTCGGTAAGGTGGAATGGCTGCTGGAGGCACAACAAGTATCAACAGCAGAGTAGGAACGGATCTTCCTGGTTGAACCGATTCACGAGGGTCGAGAGTGGCGACTCATCCGGAGGGAACGCAGGTAACGCATGGCTACGTCGAGATGGCCGCCGACCGTTCCCTCTCTTCATTTTCCCAATCGACATTCGATTCATTGAACCGGACGGCGGACCAAGATTACGATGTCTGCGATAGCGTTCACGCTTTTTCAGAGATGGCAGGTGGATTGAGATGAGTCAATTACTTCTGCGTATGCTGGGAGGCAGAATGCAGGTCGTCTTGATCGGATCTTTCCTGCTCATGGTTGCATTGACTTTGGGACTCAATGCGCTGGTGATCTCGAGGGTGATCGACGATTATCTGAAATCCGCCGAAGCCGAACGTATCGATCGCGACATGGATTTGGCGAGCCAATTCTATCGCCTCAAGGCAGAGGAGATCACAGACGTCGGCCAACGCGTTGCGAAAGACCCTCGAGTGTTGCAGGCTCTTCCGGTTGCGCTGGAGGGCCAATCGGAGGCGCTGGCGACACTGGATGAAGAATTGAGCAGGAAGATTACCGTTCCCAATCTCAGCGGCACACACTTCATTTGCCTGCTGGACGATCGTGGCAACATCGTCTTGGGCCGGGCGCTCTGGTCCAACGACCAACTCTCGAAACGAATCACGAACGGAAATTGGGGGGAACTTCCCATCGTCGAACGCGTGCTGACCCAAAACACGGCAATTACTGCTACCGAGATCATTCCGGAAGAATTCCTATCCCAGGCAGGGCTTGCAGGGCAGGCTTTCATCCAATTGAAGGAAACCCAAAAAGCTGCTTCGATGCCGTACGATCCGCGGGAGGGGACGGCCGGCCTGGCACTCACCAGCGTCATCCCCATCGATCTCGAGGGCGCAGCGAAGCGCATGGCCGTGGTCGTCGTCTATCTGTTCAATAATGATTTTACGCTCGTAGACCAAATTCGAGACGCAGCGGGCGTCGATACCGCCACGATTTTCTACGGCGATTTGCGCATATCGACGAACGTACCCGACGAAACCGGGGAGCGAGCCGTCGGAACCCGGGTGTCCCGGGAAGTCTTTGACGTCGTACTCACCGAAGGCCGGGGATACGAAGGGGAGGCTTTCGTCGTCAACGAATGGTACATCACGCGCTATGAACCTTTATTCGACCACCTCGATCACGTGGTGGGCATCCTGTACGTCGGCGCCGTGAAATCGTCCTTCGAACGTCTGATCGACACCTTCGATCAACGCGTCACCCTCGTCGCCTTCATATGCATCCTGTGCGCGGCGACCTTCAGCGTCCCCATCTCGCGGTTCATCGCCCGTCCGATCGCGGAACTCGTCGATGCCAACCAGCGTTTATCCCGAGGGGACATGAGCGTGCGCGTGCAGACTTACGGTAAAGGGGAATTGTGCCTCTTGGGAGATTCCTTCAACAACATGGTGGAAAAGCTGGACGAGACGCAGAAGAAATTATTCCACCAGGAGAAACTCGCTTCCGTGGGCCAACTCGCCGCCGGCGTGGCGCACGAGATCAACAACCCCCTCGGAACGATCCTGCTCCTGACCGACGTGATGTACAAGGAAACACCGCGTGATGACCCGCATCACGAAGATCTGGCGATGGTCATCGAGGAAGCAACCCGTTGTAAATCGATCGTTGCGGACCTGCTTAATTTCTCGCGCCAGCAACATTTACTCACAACGAATACTGACATCCACGCCCTGCTGGAGAGAGTCGTGTCGGACGCACGTCGGAAACCGCGTCTCGATCAAATCGAGATCGAGACGCACTTCGACGAGGACGTTCCAGAAATCCAGGTCGATCAGGACCAAATCCAGCAAGTCTTTACTAATCTTTTGAACAACGCGGCCGAAGCGATCGAAGGTAAGGGAAGAATTACGATTTCGACGCAAGTGGAATATGATAGATGGCTGATCATCAAACTGGCCGATACGGGGTGCGGTATTCCAGAAGAGGACATGGGCAAGCTCTTCACGCCATTCTTCACGAGGAAAGTTTCCGGCAAAGGCACCGGGCTTGGTTTATCGATCGTATATGGCATCGTTAAAATGCACCGCGGCCAAATCCAGGTTCAAAGTAAAATTGGGGAGGGAACCAGCATCATCGTATCGCTTCCCATCCAACACCCGTCTGATAACGGAAGGTAACGGGATCCATCCATTCAACATCAACCGAGGTGAATATCTTGATATGACGGGTAAAGGTAAAATTCTCGTTCTCGACGACGAAGCGGGCATCCGCAGAGCCTGTCGCCGGGCTCTCGAGCCGCAAGGCTATGATATCGAAACGGTAGGGACGATCGAAGAATTTTCGCGCAGACTCGATGAAGAATCTTTCGATCTTGTCCTGCTGGACATCATGCTGCCGGATGGTCGTGGAATCGATTTGCTTCCACTGCTGAACGAGGAAGACGAAGATCTCGTCTGCATCGTTATCACAGGCTATGCCACCGTGGAACTGGCGGTAAACGCCATCAAACAAGGCGCCTACGACTTCATTTCCAAGCCGTTTACTTCCGAACAGCTTCTCATGACCGTCGAACAGGGATTGGAGAAGCGGCATCTCTCCCTCGAGACGAAGCGATTAAAAAATATCGAGAGGGAAGCCGAAGGATTACTGCGCACCAAGCAAGACATGGAACGACTCGATGAAATGAAATCGACCTTCATGCTGACAGTGGCACACGAACTGCGCGCTCCCGTCAGCAGCGCACTGAGTCTGCTGCGTTCTCTGCTGCACGGCTTATCCGGCGAGATACGTCTCGAAATGCTGTTTGATCTGATCAACGATCTGATCGAACTCTCAGCGAGTAAAACTCCGGCGCTGGTGGAATCGCACGAGTCGATCGCCGTTCAGCCTGTGCTGGAAAAGATGATCAAACATTTTTCGGTGGAAGCCGAAAGTAAATCACTCACATTGAGCCTGCGAGCGCCCGCAGATACGGCGTACGTACAGGCCACAATAACCGGACTCGAAAAGATATTTTCCAACCTAATTCACAACGCCATTAAATATACGCCTGCCAATGGGCGTGTCGAAATCGCACTCGAAGATTCGGATGGCTGGCTGAAAATTACAATAGCGGATAACGGCATCGGCATTCCAGAAGACGACATACCGCGCTTATGGAACGAGTTCTTCCGCGCTCAAAATGCCCGTGCTTCGGGAATTTCAGGCACCGGCCTTGGATTGAGCATCGTCAAGCAGTACGTCGAGGAGTTCGCCGGCACGGTAGAGGTCGAAAGTGTCGAGAACGAAGGCTCGACCTTCACGGTCGAACTCCCGAAGTCGTAATCGCCCTCCAACGATCATTTTCGAACCGTGGCATGCTAAAAACGCTTCTTACGGCGTTCAAAATGACCCATTTTTCAGCCTGAAAATCACATAGATAAATTCTATCGTCTGTTATTGAATTTATCTCTGACATTCGTCGGTTGAACGTATGCCCTCTATCACTTCGATCTACGTGAGAAATTTCACATACTTATTATGAAATTCACAATGTTTCCGGGGTGTTATGCAAGTCGAGCAGATGGTGAATCTAGCTGCGATCCAATTTGCCTGTCTGCTTTCTCATTGCATGACGGGCTATATTCATTTCAGTAAAGAGGTGCCTTATGACTGAAGGCCAAACCAAGAATGACTTTCTTTCGGAAGTAATCGCCAAGACAGCGGGTGGTGAGACTCTGCTGACTTGCCTGCAGTGCGGCACGTGTGGCGGATCCTGTCCTTCCGGGCCGGATATGGATTACACGCCGCGCAAGCTATTTGCCATGATCCAGGCGGACATGAAGGAAGAAGTCCTGCAGAGTAACACACCCTGGTACTGCGTTTCGTGCTATTACTGCATGACGCGCTGTCCGAAAGATATCCCCATTACCGACATTATGTACACGCTGAAAAACATGGCCGTCGAAGCGAAGTACTACGACAGCAGCGATGCGCCCGATTTCTCGGAGAGCTTTATCGGCTACGTCGAGAAATACGGCCGCAGTTTCGAATTGGGCCTGGCAACTCGCTATCACCTGACCCACAAACCCCTTTCGAAATTCTCCTACGGTCCATTCGCTTTGGGAATGTTGATGAAGAATCGCGTTTCGCTGACTCCGGAACGGATTGAAAACATCGATCAGCTTCGTGCCATTCTGAATAAAGCAAAGTCACTGGAGGTCGTCTGATGCGATACGGCTACTACCCAGGATGTTCATTAGGCAGCACAGCTGCCCCATATGATCAATCGACGAAAGCGATTGCCAAGCCACTGGGTCTTGAGCTCGAAGAAATCCACGATTGGAACTGCTGCGGCGCTACGGAGTATTTCTCGATTCAAAAGACGGCCGCCTACGCTCTGGTCGCCCGCAACCTTGCGCTTGCCGCCAACCAGGGCGGCATTACGCAACTCACTGCGCCGTGCAGCGCATGTTATCTGAACTTGCGCAAGACGGACAACTACATGGGCAAGTATCCCGAGATCAATGCCCACACCAACGAGGCTCTCGCCGCGGGAGGGCTGTCTTACAAACCCGGCAGCTTGAAAGTACGTCACCTGCTCGACGTCGTGGTCAACGACGTCGGTCTCGATGCCATCAAGGAGAAGGTAACCAGCCCGCTCAAGGGTTTGCGTTTGGCGCCGTACTACGGTTGTCTGCTCGTGCGCCCGACTCTCGGGGAAGAGGTGGACGATCCCGAATACCCCACCCATCTCGATGAGTTGCTGGACGTAGTTGGTGCGACGGTGGTCGATTTTCCACTCAAAGCGCACTGCTGCGGCGGTCACATGACGCAGATCAGCGCCGACACGGCGTACGAACTGATCCGCAGAATCCTGCAGAACGCCGACGAATATAAAGCGGATGCCATCGTTACGGTTTGTCCCATGTGCCAATTGAATCTCGATGCGTATCAATCGCAGGTCAACGGACATTTTGGTACATCCTTCAACCTGCCAATTCTCTACTTCACCCAAATCATCGGTCTTGCGTTTGGTATGAAACCAAAGGAACTCGGAATCGGTAAAGAAATCGTCTCAGCCTCCCCACTCCTGTCGAAAATCGGCGCAGAAGTGGAAGAGCCTGAAGCGAGGCCAGCACGCAGACGACGTGATGACAAATCATTGCCGATGCCAAAGATCTAGGAGGGCAGATGACAGAAAAAGTTGGTGTATACATTTGCCACTGTGGGAGCAACATCGCCGGCCAGGTCGACGTTGAAGGTCTCGCAAAGTGGGCGAAAGAAAATCTCGATGGAGTCGTCGTTGCGCGTGATTACAAATTCATGTGCTCGTCGCTGGGTCAAGAGCTGATCGAGGATGACATCAAGAACGAAGGCCTGACGCGTGTCGTGGTGGGCGCTTGTTCGCCGCACCTGCATGAAAAGACCTTCCGCCGTGCCTGCGCCAACGCCGGCTTGAACCCCTACCTCTGCCAGATGGCGAGCCTGCGGGAGCAAGTCTCCTGGGTCACTGAGGACAAGGAACTGGCCAACACGAAAGCCAAGGCACTCATCTCCGGCGCCGTTCATCGCGTTCAATTCCAGAAAGAACTTGAAGCGAAGGAGGTGCCGGTCAACCCCAACACCCTGGTCGTGGGTGCCGGAATCGCGGGCATCCAGGCTTCACTCGAACTGGCGGATGCCGGATACCAGGTCTACTTGGTGGAGCGAGAACCCTCCATCGGTGGACACATGGCCCAGTTCGATAAGACCTTCCCGACCCTCGATTGTGCGGCCTGCATCCTCACACCGCGCATGTCGGACGTCGGTGCACATCCGAACATCAACCTGCTGAGTTACTCGGAAGTGGAGGAAGTCAGCGGCTACGTTGGCAACTTCGACGTTCGTCTGCGGAAGAGAGCACGCTATATCAACGAAGACGATTGTACGGGATGCGGGATTTGCATCGATAAATGCCCCAAGAAAGTCATCGATGACGTTTTTGAAGCCGGTCTCGGTTACCGCAAGGCGGTCTACCGCCCCTTCCCGCAGGCTGTCCCCAAGTTCCCGGTGATCGATACGGAGTCCTGTATTTACTTCGAACGCGGCACCTGCAAGGCCTGCGAGAAATTCTGCCCCACGGGCGCCATCGACTTCGAGCAAGAAGACACCTTACTCGATCTCAACGTGGGGAACATCATCCTCGCCACGGGTTTCGATCTCTTTGACGTGCGCCGGATCCCACAGTACGGCTACGGACGTCTGGCGAACGTCTTCACCAATCTGGAATTCGAACGGCTGTGCAACGCTGCCGGCCCCACGGAAGGCAAGGTCGTGATGCGAGACGGTGTCACGCAGCCTAAATCGGTGGCCATCATCCACTGCGTCGGCAGCCGTGACGTGCACTACAACGAATACTGTTCCGCGGTCTGCTGTATGGCTGCCCTGAAATTCGGCCACCTGGTGAAGGAAAAAACGGGTGCTGAAGTCTATTCCTTCTACATCGACCTGCGTACCAACCAGAAGGGTTACGAGGAGTTCTACAACCGGCTGCTCGAAGAGGGCATGCACTTCATTCGCGGCCGCGTTGCAGAGGTAACGGACGCCGCCCGAATGCCCGGCGAAGAGGGCAAACTGATCGTACAAGCGGAAGACACGCTGCTCGGCAAACAACGCCGTATCCCTGTAGACATGGTGATCCTCATGGCCGGGCTCGAATCCCGTGCCGATGCACACGATGTGGCTTTGAAGTTCGGGATCTCCTGCAGCATGGCCGGCTGGTTCACCGAACGCCATCCCAAGTTGGCTCCCGTAGCCACGATGACCGATGGTATTTTCATCGCCGGCACCTGCCAGGGACCGAAAGACATCCCGGCCACCGTCGCGCAAGGCGCAGCCGCCTCAGCGAGGGTGCAATCGATGATCACTCGCGGCACGGTGGAGATCGAGCCGATCGTTGCCACCATTCACGAGGAAAATTGCTCCGGCTGCCGGATTTGCAATGACTTGTGCCCCTTCAACGCCATCGATTTCGACGAAGAAAAAAAGGTCAGTGTGATCAACCAGGCGCTGTGCAAAGGCTGTGGCACTTGCGTCGCCGCCTGCCCTGCCCAAGCCATCTCGGGTGCACACTTCAACAACGATCAAATCTTTGCCGAGATCGAAGGCCTACTCTACGATGCGGTAAGTGGCAATGGCGCCAAAGCCGCTGAGCCGGCCAAAGAATCGGTGCCAGCTTGAGTGTGAGGAGTATGAATTCTATGAACACAGAAACGTTTGAACCCAAGATCGTGGGCTTTTTGTGCAACTGGTGTTCGTATCGCGCCATGGACTTAGCCGGGACCTCTCGAGTTAAATACGAGCCGAACATACGCGTAATCCGGGTGATGTGCACTGGACGCGTCGATCCCACCTTCGTACTCAAAGCGCTCGCCCTGGGCGCGGATGGGGTCATGATCGCCGGCTGCCATCCGGGAGAATGCCACTACCTGGAGCAGAACTACAAAGCCATGCGGCGCTTTCAGATGCTCGAGCATACGCTGCGGAAATTCGGTATAGAAGATGACCGCGTACGCCTGCAGTGGGCTTCCGCCGCAGAAGGTGTGCAATTGGCCGAAGCGATCGACGATATGATTGAAAAGGTCCGTGCACTCGGCCCGCTGAACTGGTCCGAGAATTATTCTCAGAACGGCAAAGTGGAAGCCGCCATCCAGCGGCTTGCTGAAGAACATGCCGAAGCCATGGAGGTGCCCGCATGAGTGAAAAAGGAAAACTCGCACTGTACTGGGCCGCCTCCTGCGGCGGCTGCGAAATCGCAGTACTGGGGATCAACGAAAAGATCCTCGACGTGGCCAATGCTTTCGACATCGTCCTCTGGCCTGTCGCTGTGGATGCCAAAGTGCGCAGCATCGAGAAAATGCCCGACAAGAGCATCGACCTGTGTCTCTTCAACGGTGCCATACGCACGAGTGAACAGGAGTACATGGCCCGCTTGCTGCGTCAGAAGTCGAAAGCGCTGGTGGCCTTCGGTTCCTGCGCACACGAGGGATGCATTCCTGGGCTGGGAAACGTAGCCAATCGCGAGGAAATCTTCCAGGTTGCCTATCACGATACGCCGAGCACGGACAACCCGGACGGTGTCCGTCCACAGACTGAGACTCAAGTCGAAGAAGGCACGCTCTACCTCCCGCTGTTCTACGACACGGTCAAGACCCTCGACCAATGCGTGGCTGTCGATTACTACCTGCCGGGATGCCCGCCCGAACCGGAACGCATCTGGGACGCCGTCGTGGCGATCCTGGAAAACAAACTACCGGCGCCCGGATCTGTTATCGGCGCGGAAACTACCGTTTGCCACGAATGTCCGCGGACGCGGTCGGAGAAGAAGATCACAGAATTCAAGCGAACCTGGGAGATCATTCCCGACCCGGATGTCTGTTTACTCGAACAAGGTTTGGTGTGCTGCGGTATCGCCACGCGCGCCGGTTGTGGCGCACTCTGCCCGACGGTCGGTTCACCCTGCATCGGCTGCTATGGTCCTAATGAAGACGTGATCGACTTCGGCGCTCGTATGATGACCGCGCTGGCTTCGGTGATCGACTCGGAAGATCCAGAAGAGATCGACCGCATCATCCAAGAAGGCATTCCCGATCCAATCGGAACGTTCTATCGTTTCAGCTTGGCGCACGGCCAACTTCGACGCAGCGCCCTCAGTGGAAACGGTAAATCCGTCGAGGCCTGAGAGGAGAAGTAAACATGAAGCGAATTTCAATTGATCCCATTACCCGACTCGAAGGCCACGGAAAAATCGACATTTTCCTCACCGACGAAGGGGAAGTGGCGAACGCATATCTGCAGGTTCCGGAGTTGCGAGGCTTCGAGCGTTTTTGCGTCGGCCGCCTGGCCGAGGACATGCCCAACATCACCGACCGTATCTGCGGGGTGTGCCCCGAGGCGCATCACATGGCCTCCACCAAGGCTCTCGACGCGCTGTTCCACGTCGATCCCCCACCGACGGCCAAGAAGCTGCGCGAATTGTTCTACAGCATCTTCTTCGCCACCGATCACACGACTCACTTCTATGCACTCGGCGGTCCGGATTTCGTGATGGGGCCCGACGCGCCCGTCGCCGAACGCAACATCCTGGGCATCATCAAGAAAGTCGGCATGGACATCGCCGGCAAAGTGCTCAAGATGCGCCACGACGGCCATTACCTGATCAAGATGATCGGCGGCCGCCCGGTCCATCCGAACTGGGGCCTTCCCGGTGGAGTCAGCCGCGGCATCACCGAAGAACAACGCGATGAGATCGAAAAGCTCGGAAAGGACGCCATCGAGTTCGCGAAGTTCTCGATCCAGCTCTTCAACGACATCGTGCTGGGCAACACGGCTTACGTCGATCTGATCAAGAACGACGCTTTCGTACACCGCACGTACAACATGGGCACGGTGGACGAGAACAACCACGTGAATTTCTACGATGGCAAGGTCCGCGTCGTCGGACCGGACGGCAAGGAACACGCCAAATACGATCCCAAGGATTACCAGGACTACGTCGCCGAACGCGTCGAACCCTGGTCCTATCTCAAATTCCCGTATCTGAAGAAAATCGGATGGAAGGGATTTGTGGACGGTGAGGACTCGGGTGTCTACAAAGCCACGCCGCTGTCACGTCTCAACGCGTCGGACGGCATGGCCACGCCGCTGGCGCAGGCGGAGTTCGAGCGCATGTACGAGACGCTCGGCGGCAGTCCGGTCAACCACACCCTGGCGACTCATTGGGCGCGTTTGATCGAGCTACTCTATGCAACGGAACACTGGGTGGAATTGGCCACCGATCCCGAAATCACCGGTGAGGAATTCCGCGTGCTGCCAACCGAAACGCCCACGGAAGGCGTCGGTGAAGTCGAAGCGCCGCGCGGCACACTCACGCATCACTACTGGACCGACGAGCGGGGCGTGCTCACCAAGGTCAACCTGATCGTCGGCACGACCAACAACAACGCCGCCATCAACATGTCGGTCAAGAAAGCCGCCCAGGGATTGATCACCAAGGGAGTTGAGATCAAGGAAGGCCTGTTGAACACGATCGAGATGGCCTACCGGGCCTACGATCCGTGCATGGCCTGCGCCACGCACACACTACCCGGCCAGATGCCGCTCGAAGTCGTTCTTCGGGATGAAGACGGCGAGGTCATCGAACGCTTGACCCAAAATCTTTGATCCGCACAGAATTCCAAACGGGGATCAGGATTGCTTTCGCTCCTGATCCCCCCATTTTTCCCGGTATAATGAAATAGTGAAAACGCTTGTACTTGGACTCGGAAATCCGCTTCTCAAAGACGACAGTGTCGGATTACGTGTCGCCGAAATGTTGCGCGAGATTCTTCCGCAGAACGAACAAATCGAAATCGACGAGGACTACTGGGGCGGTTTACGCCTGATGGAACGGATGATCGGCTTCGATCGCGCCGTGATCATCGACGCCATCCAAACCGGAGCTGCGCCCGGTACCATCCACGTTCTATCACCGGACGACGTCCCCACGCAGCGCAGCGCCTCGGTACACGATCTAAACTTACCTACTGCACTCGCCCTCGGGCGTCAGGCGGGCGCGCATCTTCCCGATTCAGAGGACATCCTACTCATCGGCATAGAAGCCGCCGACGTGCTGACCTTTGATGAATGCCTATCCCCCGAAGTCGAAGCTGCGCTTCCGCACGCCGTAGACGCAGCCTTATACGCTCTCGAAATGGAAAGGGAAATCCAATGATCTCACCTGAAATCCTACGACGT
>Ga0307426_1001252_pt1 | contig 16942 bp, 18 predicted proteins | sample SalMarWE160340MG_FD_202165 | JGI IMG/M metagenome (GOLD analysis project Ga0307426, IMG submission 202165) | Salt marsh sediment microbial communities from the Plum Island Ecosystem LTER, Massachusetts, United States - WE1603-40 | ecosystem: Environmental > Aquatic > Marine > Intertidal zone >... | reverse complement strand
GGAAATAGGATAGGTATTTTAGAAGCACCTAAAAAGTCAAGAACGAGATGCAAATCATAGAACATCCATCCAATAAACCATAAAAAGAAAAAATTTTCATTTAAAATTGGAAAAATAATAAGACTTACAATAAAAGATGGTACAATTGCAAAAAAAATTGAATGTGATATACCCTTGTGAGAAAAAAGTGGAGATTTAAGAAATTTATTAATAATGGGGAAAAAAAACACATCTAGATCGGCGAAGATCGCCATAAATGCAGCATATATGACCATAGTGGGACCAAGGAAATGCAAAGAAAAAAAACTGATCAAAATTCCTATTAAAAAATGAGTAAAAATATCCATGATTGCATAAAATTAAACCAAATTTTTAATTTTCATATTATATAAAAAATAATTTCTGGAGACCATCCAGATGTCAACCTTTCACTCGCTTTTTCTGAAAGATTTCATCCAAAATTTATTTAGATTTCCGAGTAAAATAGTGAGAAAATTCTTTACTGTTTTTTCCATATTTTTCAAGGATAATGGACTTCAATTTACCGATGTTGAGCCTATTTTTCACTTTTTCTCATCAGCACCCAACATCTGGTTGTAATTGAATTAAACTATCGGGATATAGATTAAAATCTATGTTTTCTCGAATTGGGTTAAATTTTCGCATGATCTCATTTTCATCGGGACCATAAGCATAGATTCCAACGTCATTATAGATATATCCATCCTCTAAATTCACGAACATTTGAAGATAATTATGTATGTATCCATCATATATCGGAAAAATGGATTCATTTGGATTCTCTTGATCTTGTTTATCCACCATGGCTAATGCTTGTATTATCGTTGCATCATCATCCACAATGACAGTAAATTTTTTCCCCTTTTGTAGCCCTTGTATTGGAATACTTATATCAAATTTAATCGTTTTCATATCCAACAACTTAGATTTTATTTACATTAAACCCTTTTCTTCTAAAAGTCTTGGTAGATCCCTTTTTAAGGCAGCAGATGTCGTATATTTTTTCTTGTCGTCCACGATTGCACATTTTGTGAACAAGTTCATCCGACGGGCTTCCTCAGTGTTTAGTGATTTTGTTTCATGTTTGATATATTTAATATATGGTGTAATTGCTGAGAACATTAAGTTCATGAATTGAGACCATTCACATGCGCACGCATCCAAGGGTACGTAAATATCGATATATAACTTACTTGAATCATTGAATTTCTCATTTGAATTCTCTAATTCTTCTAATTTTGAAACTTTCTCATCCTTTGATTCTTCTACTTCAGCTTCAGAACATGTACACCCACATCCACAAGAATCCTTAACTACCTTTATTTCATCATTTATGCTTTTTTCATTCATTTTTTAAATCCTCACTTTTATTTGTTATTTTAATTACAGCAAGAGTTCGTTGAACCCTTGTTCTTAATTCGCTGCCTTGCATCCCATAAACACCCACAACCTTTTTGTTCATACATTGATATGGCTTGAACTGGGCAATTTCTTTTACAAGCACTACACTCGGTACATAAATTGACATCTGAAATTATATATTTCCCATTTTCTATGGGTTGAGGGAGTCCAAATGGGCATACTTCTCCACATAGTCCACAACCAGTACATAATTTTTGATCAATAAGTATTCTGATGTTAGGTAATTGTGTTAGGCTTGTTGATGGACTGCAACAGGAATCACTTTTTAATTCTGTCATTAATTTCACCTTTATTTTATTATCTTTATTTATTATTTATTTTTATTTTTTTATGGTTTTTTTAATAGATTATAATTCCAATTATTGATAAAATGATACCTATAATTAGTAAAAATTTATTTATTTTCTTAAAACTTGAATATTCTTCCTGAATTTCTCTTGGACTGGTTGCCATGGTATATCCGCTAAACGACATCGTAGAAAAAAATGCGATCCAAAAGAATAAAATCACATTCAATAAAATGAATATGAGCGAGCCATGCAATAACCATGATATTCCTCCAAGAACTAATGATGTGAGAAACCCAAAAATCATTCCTTTCTTTATGAAACTCCTCGTGAAACTTGAGAGAGGAAATAAGATTGCTATTAAAGCATTAGATATAATGATCCATGATATTAATTCCGCAACCCAAGTAAGCTTGTTTATCCATGGTAGGCTTAATAAAAAAATAATGAAGAACCCAATGATTGGCAGTAAAAATATCTTTCTTAATAAAAATGTTGTATGCGTGACCCATGCTCTCATTCTATGAGATAAACTGAATTTAGCTAATTTCATGTAATCTGGTTTTTTATTAGGTTTTTCTTTAAGGTATTGTGGTAGGTGTTTAGACCATACTGGTCCAAATTTAATTTTAAAAGGAAATTTTTCAGATTTTTTTGGTAATTGTGGTATTGAAACTCCACCTGCGGATAGTTGAGGGAGAATTAAAGTTTTTTGTTCTGTAAAATTTTGGATTCCTGTCGCTTCCACCGCTTCTAGGATTTGTTCATTGCCAAAATCATTACCCCTCGCCGCACACCACACATTAATGCCATTACTATCCACACATAGAACCCAGGCATCGATATGGCGCAAATTTCTCATCACCTTGATGTATGTAAAATCATAATTTGAAGTGACTATAATTGGAGAATTTTTCGTTGGGTTTCCCGATCGATAAATCCCCGGCTCAATAGGAACTCTATCGGCTTGACCAGTTAGAGTACATCTAAAAATTCTGAATTGAGATCCAATCCCACTAAATTTTTTTGAGGATGGAATGTAATACCCTGGCTCATCGAGATTATCTTCATTGGTTTTTATTAATTCCAATGCTTGAATGGATCCATGTTTCCATTTTTTACTCTCAATTATCTTGAATCCAATTGGTGTTAGATATTTCATGAACCATTTAACGAGATAAGTATTATCTAAACGAAGTCTTCTTAATTTTTTTTTAAATCTCCATCTTTTCAATTTAAAACCTAATTTCCATAAACCAGATGGAACGAACTCAGCACCTATCAATAATCTACCTTCTGGTTTTAGTACCGACCAAGAATTACGTAAGAAAATTTGCTGTTCAAATGGTCGAAGTTCAGATAACATGAAAGTACTAACAATAACATCTTGAGAATTTGGTGGAACGGGTAAATCTTTAAATGATCCTATTTGATAGAGAAGCGTTCCATCGATATTAGAAGGGTAATTCATCATTGCTTGATTAATCATCTGAAAATTTTTATCAATAGCAACCACACTTCTACCATTTTTGACCATTTTCGAAGCGAGAATACCAGTTCCGCATCCTACTTCTAAAATCGTTTTACTTTCTTTGAGGTGATTTAGTACCCAATTATGAACTTCAAGATTTATCCCATTGGTTAATGTGGTGAAATTCGAATCATATGTTTCAGGTTCTTCTTCCAATTTTCGCATATATGTGACTGCCACTTTACTGTACCTCAAAATTCAATAAATTTGAATTCTTTTCTTCTGATTTCCAAAATCCGCGCTTTTCTAAATACCTCCCTAAATAAACAATCGAAAGCATTACAGGCACTTCCCAAAACAGCCCCATTGTTGTACCTAAAGCCGCTATGGAGCCTATTCCATACATCGCGATAGCGGTTGCAATTGCAATCTCAAAATGACTAGAAGATCCGATAATTACCGTGATTATAGCTTCCTTATATCTCATTTTAAAGATTTTAGTAATGAATACATTATATCCTACAACAATGACAAATCCTAGGAGTAAGGGAATTGAAACCAATAATAACAAATCGGGGTTATGAATCAAAACATTTCCATTTAATGAAAAAAGCACGATTAGTGTAACTAATAATGCACCAATCGAAATTTTCCCAACAAAGGGACGATAAGTATTGTTAAACCAATCATCTCCTTTAGATAATACAATGACTTTCTTTGTAATGATTCCTAACAATAAGGGAATCCCAATAAAAATGATCAGTGATATTATTAACAGCATCACATCAATTGGTATATTCTGCAATCCTGTAAGCAATGAAACCATGCCTACATATAAGAAAATAATTGTTACGGTATTTAAACTCGTATTTAATACATTTTGTTCTTGATTCCCTTTGGCCATCCAACCCCATACAAGTACCATAGCAGTGCATGGTGAGCTTGATAATAATATGACTGCTACTGACAATTGTTCATTTCCCTGTAAAAAAAGTTTTACCATGGCTAAACCCACAAATGGAGCAACTAACCAATTTGAAATTAGAGTCAGAATAATTGGTTTAGGATTTTTACCCAATTTTTTTAATTCAGATCCTTTCAGATTTAACATTGCAGGGTACATCATTAGAAATAGGCAAATCCCTATTGGAATAGAGATTTGTCCAATTTTAAGTGAATCTATTGCCAAACTTATCTGAGGTACCAATTGAGATAACGCAATCCCAATTACTATACATATTGCCACCCAAAGTGGCAACAGTTTTTCAAAATAACCAATTTTTTTTTCGTCATCACTCATTATCAAACTTTTTAAATTATTGATCGTTTTTAAAGTTAATCGAAAGATATCGATTTGGGTGTATATGAAGTTAGAAATACCTTACATTTATATTTATCGATGTATTTAAATAATTGTGATTATGTTGATAATAATTGGTGATTAATATTAAACCTCAAAGAGTTAAGGAAATTAAAAGCATGCTATGTTCTTGTAAGGAACGCGATGAAACAAATTCTTATTTTGAAGAATTACGGAAAATAAAATTAGATTTAGATAATAATAAAAATTTTGATAAATTACCACTTTTTACTATGGCTTTAGCTTCAAAAGAACGGCTCATAATACTCCATTTATTAAGAAATAGAGATAGATGTGTATGTGAACTAGAAGCTGTTTTAGATAAGTCTCAATCAACAATTTCTCATCATATAAGAAAACTCGTTAGTTCTGGTTTAATTGAGGGTTATAAAAAGGGAAATTTTACTTATTATCATCTTATAAAAGAAAATCTAAACATTCAATTAGAAACTCTTAATGATTCCATCCTGAGATGATCAAGATCATTTGATGGTAGAATCTCAAATATAATATCTAGTTGAATCTTGTGTAAAATTATATTATTTTACTTTATAAGTAGAGAGTTATATTTTAAATTTAGAATTCGACTTTCCCCAATATAATTAATTATTTATGTTTGAATTTTTATGCAATACCTTGAAAATTATTTTAAATTAATTTAGAATGGATAGACAATTATGAACGATGCACGAGAGGAAATGAGCTTTTCGAAATACTATAAAATTATTTCCTCATCTGAAATTAACATCAATAGAGATCAAATATATTTTAGGGAAAAATATAACGAGATTGTTAATTATTTAAGAGTTTTACTAGTAAAAGATGATGACGAGTTAATAAAGCAGTATTCTCATCCAAAAGGGGCTTTATTGTTGCATATCAATAAAGGTACGGATATACTCGATTTTTTTAAATTTATCTCTGCAAACTATAATCTAAATCTTGTTCAATTTAACATTGATAAGCTCTTGGAAACCCCACAAGATTTTTTTACCAATTTTAATTTAATAATAGAAGAGATCTTGAGAAGCAATGAAGCCACAGGGGAAGTTTCAGAGAAATACGATGAAGTCTATAAAATAAAACGAATATTGCTAGTAGAGCAACTAATAGAATTTGATTCACAAAGTAAAAGCTTTTTAAAGTTTTTTCTGAACTATTTCTTAAAAAAATCTTCTGATTATAGTTTTATTGATCAACAAGCTTTACTGTTTTGGATAAATTATAATGTTGATGAAATTAATGAAAATTCTCAAGAAGTATTTCAATTTTTTGATATATTTATTAAAATTCATCGATTAAATCAGGAAGATCGAGAAATAATTTTCTCTAATATTTCTGAAAAGTACCCAAAAATTGTTTTTGACATCAAAACTATGGTAGATTTAACAAAAAAATGGGAAATTAGAGACATAACTCATTTGATCAAGATAGCAATTTTCAAACATTATTTAAACTCAGAACTTAATGACATTTCAAATGAAATTACTCCTCTATTGAAAGATTTAATCGAATCCGGAGAATATATTCCCTCTTTTTCCATTAATAATCAAATAAATCCTGAAAATGGCTTGAAAAACCAAAAATATGAGATAAAAGATCCCGAAGAATTACAGAAAAACATCATTTCTAATATTCAAAATCAAAATATCTCAGATTTTATGTTAAATCAATTTTACGAAAATGCTGCTTCCGAAAGATATACTGAACTATTGATCATATTAGATAAATTAAATAAAAAAGAAATTCTCGAAGAAAACGATTTAAAATTATTATCGATGTATCCGTTCATTTTAAATGATAATCCTCAAAAAGCTCAAATAAATTTAGAGAAAGCAAAAAAAAAAATTGAACAAATTAAGCAAGCCTTTGGAAAATGAATTAAGAGGGGATCAATAACGGTAATACAGGCGCAAGCACTAGAAAAGAGACAAAATATGGTTTATATTAAGAAAATTATCTTAGAGAATTTCCTCTCTTTTCAAAAGGATGAAGTAGAATTTTCAGGAGATACCAAAGAAGTTGATCCACGCTTAATTCTAATAATTGGTCCAAATTGGTCCGGTAAGACTTCTATATTCCAGGCTATCAAATTTGTTTTGGGAAGTAATGAAAGAGATGATCGGTATAAAAAATGGTATGATTTCATTCATAATGGCCAAAATCATGCTATGGTAGAGATCCATTTACATTTTAAAGATGAATTAATCAAACTTCGAAGGATTGTAATTAGAGGTAAATCTCCATATTTCGAAATTCAAAAAGATGGTGATGATTCATTTAAAAAAATTTCCGCTATAGATATTCAAGAATTCATATCTCAATTGAATATTAATCCGGATAATCATTTCGCATTTGTTAGCCAAGGGAAAATCGATATTATTAAAAATTTAAAACCAAAAGAGTTATGCTCTTTCTTGGAAGAAGGAATTGGGCTAAAAGGATTAAGATTGGAAATTTTAGCTCAAAAACAAAAATTAATGGGCTTGAATAATGATTTTCTTGCACTCAAAAGCAGAAAGAATGCGCTAAATTTCAATTTGGATTCATTATTTCCTAAATTAAAACGATTAGAGATTAAAAACTCATTATTGACCTTAAAAAAACAATATGATGATGAGCTCTTATGGGCTAATCGGGAAAATTTATTAAAAATCATTGGGAATTTGGAGACTAAGTTAAATGAAATAAACTCACGAGTTAAGGAATTAAATAATAAAGTTGATTTAAATAAAAAGATTATTGAGCAGAAACGAAATATAATACTACAACTTGAATTTCAATTAAACGATAATTTGAAACTAATTGGAGAATTGAATTATAAAAAGAAAGACATATTAAAAAAAATAGAAATATGGAAGAGTGAAAAGCTCACAAGGAAATCAGAATTGGACTCTTTAAAAAAAGAGATTCTGAAAAATGAGCACGATTCTAAAAGTTATACACAACAAGAAAAGAACATTCAGGACGATATTACGAAACTTAAAAAAGAAAAAAATCTGATCACGAAAAACATAAACCAATTAATAGCGGAACAAAATGATTTAACAGTAAAAATTAAAGAAAATGAAATATTTTTCCAAGAGCATGAAAAGCTTTTAGATGAACAAAAGGATTATATTAGAAAAATTGAAATAAAAGATAAAGAAATTGACGATCTTAATCATGACATAAATGATATTCTCCTAAGTCTCCAAGACATAGAAAATAAATTTCAAAGTAACCCCTGGTTCGTGGAAAACCCTTCTCAAGATTTAATTAGAAAATTGGACAAAGATCTTAATAAATTATCTCAGGAAATTTTCGAAATTGAGTCAATTTTGAAAAAAAATGAATATGAAAAATCAAAGTTACTGAAGAAATTTAGTACTTTGAAAGAATCATTAGAAAAACGTAAAATAATTCTTCCAATGAACATAATTTTATTAAAAGAAGAAATTGAGAAGCACAATTTAAAAGTTAAAGGACCCATTATTGAATTTTTAAAATATGATGATGATCTTAGTTATGCTATCGAATCTGTTTTAGGAGAGAGATTATTATTTAGTTTTGTAGCTGATAATTGGGAGACTCTAAACACTCTAAAACAATTAAAGAAGAGATTAAATGCTTATTGCAATATTTACCTATCAAAAGAGGCAGTCATTACTCCTTTAAGAAAATTCATTGCTCCTGGGGTTATAGGGTATCTTGCAGATCTAATAAATATTGCAGATGATGATTTAGATATTAAGAAAGTAATTTATTCAAAAATAGGTAATTGTATTGTCATTCAGGAATATAGTAATAGTAAGAGTATATATGAGAATTCAGGTTTTAAAGGTAAATGCGTAACTCTCAAGGGAGAACAAATCGTTTCTTATAAATACACTTATGAAACTCCCTTCATAAAAAGATTAAAAGGATTTTTAAGTACAATCACTTTAAAGGAACAGATAGATGTTATTAGTGAGGAAATTGAAACCGTAAATAAATATATTTCAAATAAAAAATCCTTTCTATTAAGTCGAGAAAAAATCCAGCGAGACTTATATGAAAAAAAGGAGCTTTTCAATGATCTAATTTATAATTTTAATCAACAAGAACGATTAAATCAGAAAAGAAATCGATTTTATGAGATGATATATGAATGTGAACATCAAAAATCTATATTTGCGGAAAATATTAAAAAAATAAGTAAGCAAATTAAAATTTTAGAATCTCAAATAGAACCAGAGTTTATTGAATGGAATGATAGAATTAAAGAGATTCCTCTCATTCTTAAGGAGTATAATGAAAAATTGAATAAGTTAGATATAATTCAAGAAGAAAAAAACAACAATCTAAATGATTTGAAATCTAAAGCACTATCCATTAATAGTTTCATCTCAGATCTTAAAGAAAGATATTCTAAAAGGAATGAGGATTTTGAGAAATCAGATAAAAATTCTTTTAATATGTTCAAGAATTTAGAATCCATAAAAGAACAAATAATTATTAGCAATTCCGAAGAGCAACAATTAAATGAGGATAAAAGAAGGAATAGCACAGAAATAGATGATAGACAAAATGATCAAAATCGTTTAAAACTAAATTTGGGTCAAGAAAATTTTCGATTACAAGAGATAAATCAAGAATATAATGCAAAAAAGTTAGAAATAGAGAGGATTAATTCAGAGATCCAACCTTCGATACTGGAAAAGCAAATTGAACTTAGACCTATCGAGAAAATTAAAGAGGATATATATAACACCCAGAAAGAATTGATGAAGTATGCTGATGTGGACAAATCTTTACTTATTGAAAAAGAACGTTTATTATCAAGTTTAAAAGAAATTAATACAAATCAGAATTCATTAGAGAAAGATATCAAAGCAGCAATTAAAACAGAAGATGGAATGGAGAACACTTATTATACTAAGTTTAAAGGAATGTTGAGTGATTTAGAATCAAAAATTAATAATAAATTTAAAACTACGGGTATAAAGTCATATTGTTCGTTGGAATTAAATGGTAATTTTGAGGATTTGGGAATTATAATTAAGGCTGCAGTTTCAAAAGATCAATTAAAGTCATGCACTGCACTAAGTGGAGGACAGATCTCAATGGTCTCAATTTGCCTAATGCTTTCATTACAAGAAATTAAACCATCTCCTTTATGCTTGTTTGATGAAGCAGCAATGTTTTTAGATGACAAAAACGTAGAGATATCGTATGAGATGATAAAGTCCACTCTTGAGAACTTACCAATCCAATTAATGATGTTTCTTCCTAAATCCTCGAATGCATTATTCTCCTTAGCAGACAAAATAATCGGAGTTGCAAGAGTGGGTAATAAGGAATTATCAACAATTTTTCATCCAAAAATTATAATGACGGATTGAAGTATGATGGGATATGAGGATATTTCACAAGAGTTAACAAGATATATTGATACAATCAAAGAAGATGTAGTTACTGGTAAGATATCATTACTAGAACTGGAATTAAATCCAATTTTCAAACAATTAAAAGAATCTCTTAACATTTACAATATCTTCAACTATTCTCAAACATATGAGAAAGCTTGTATCTTACTTTCTCAAAAATTTGAGGAACTAAAGAATTTGTTAAATCATCTTGATAACGATGAAATTTTTATGCAATTCTTGAAATCTAAACCTAGTGATGTTGAAATAGAACAAATTTTAGGAAATTGTTGGAGGAAAGTATTTCATCTAGAATCAATTTCACCTGAATTTATGTTTTGGAGCAACCAACGTTTCAGTAAAGATCACCCATTTACAGAAAAGATTGAGCATGTTAAAAAAGAACAGATAGGAGGCTCATTCTTATTGGAGATTCCTCGACAAAAGTTCACTGAAAAAATGATGGATTTTTATAGCAGCATAAAAAATAAATTACCATGTAAATTTGATGAGCTTTTTGATGGGATCCAAGATCAAATAGAAGTCTACGAATTTTTCGTTTATATTCTACATCTTCTCCAAATAGGATTACTCAAGTATCAAAAAACAACAACTATAATATATGAGTGAAATATAAAAATGAATGAGATATCAATATTAATGCATCTATTAGGCAGACGAGTGAGTCTTTATGAATTTGGAGCAACAGAAGATGAGCTTCTCAGATATTTGAACATTAAAGGGAAAAATAAACATGTATGTCTAAAAAAATTAATCATAGATTTATCTAATTATATAAAACCATTAGGATATCATATAAACTTTAATCCTCTAAACTCTTATTGGTACTTATCAATTAATTCTGAAATTTCAGATATGTTTAAAACAAATCCATTTGAAGGTCACCCAAGTTTAGCAGCCACTTTATTTTGCACCCTAGCCTGTTGTTTAAAAAATAGCGGATACACCCAAATTCAAGAAATCATAAAATTAAGAAAGAAGAAAAACCTTTCAGAGGATTTAAAGGAATTGTCCAAAAAAGGGTATTTACTAATAGACTATGATAATAACGAGATTAGACTAACACCTCTTATTGGTTATCAATTAGACCTAAATCAATTGATTTTGAACTTATATTTAAAGAAAAGTGAAATGGATTCAAAAATTAATTAATTAAGTAAAAAGAGTTAATTTGTTGTAGTAATTTTTAAGATCATGGAAGCGACATGATCGTTATATTTTTCAACATCTTCAAAATTATCAACAGTTTCTCCACACGTGATAAAATAATCTTTTACATTAATTTTTCGTTGCTTGAAAAAAGTCGTGATCTTTGATTTGATTTCCTCCACTTTTGCTTCCTTATCACCTTCCAGCAAATCAATCTTATTAATGCATACAAAGATATTATCGGGAAAAAACCTAACATCATTGAAGAAATCAAATTGCGGATCTAATTCTCGTTCAGCTGAGAAAACTGCAATTATTTTAGTCGCTATTCTTGAAATGGTAATAATGCCCATTTTTACTACCGCGCGCTTTCTATCGCCTCCTGGTGCAAATATCGTATGAGCTTTACCATTTTCCTCTTCTCGAAAAACTACCCTATTGGGATGAATAGTTTTTGTTTCTTTTTCATTCAAAGCATCAGATTGTTCCCCTCCTGGAAGAGTAGCTTCACCACTAAAATCTGTCTTCAAAATACTGCATTTCAGTCCTCCTTCTACATTTTCAATCTCTCCTTTATTAAGATATCTAACAAAGAGACGTAATATTGAAGTTTTTCCTACTGAAACATCCCCCAATAAACCGATATTCGTCATCAGTCACCCTCCAATAACTTATTTAATAATAATTCATAATCAGTAACTAAAAACTGTTCTAGGAATGCGTTGTTATGAGCATGTATGAGTGCGATTAAAACTTCTTTTAAATTCTTTGCTTTGCTTGCGTATTTTATAAGATTTTGAGGAGTAGGTTCTTCATTAAATTCCCTTGGTTGTTGCTCAAAACCGAAATTTGATAAATCTGGTAAAGAATCAAAAAAGCCAAAGGCAGAATATCCTTGATATTGGTAAAAAACAAAAAATCTTGTCTTGATGGATTCAATTACTTTAGATAAATAAGCCGATGGATAAATTTCTCCTAAAATAAGGTCCTCATCTTGTTTTATTACGAAATATGGGGATATTGGAGAAATCTGATTTCCATACATTTCCTTAGGAGGTAAAGAAACAAAAGGTAATTTCTCAGCTACTATTGTCCATAGATCTTCGCGTTTTGAATTTAATAATATCTCTTTAATTTCGTCAAATGCAAAATAAAAATCTGATTGGAGTGCTAATAATGAACTCAAATATACAGAAAGTGAAGCAAAAGTAGCTTCTAACAGAGGTCTTCTTCCTTCATCTGTTCTAGATGGTTTCACGGCACCTTTCCAAGCTCTTAATCCCGTGTATGCAAAACCTTTAATGTCAAAAAAACTTCCTGAAAGAAATATAAAGGACGGTACGACTTCTTGTTCTTTTGTCAATAATTCTCTTGATTTATCATTAAGAGCATCTTCGAGCTCTTTATCATTAAATTTTGAATGGACTATTGGCATTATTAGCCATTTCTTTTTCTTCGCCAATTTTGTTGCACTTCCCTTATAATAATAAATATAATAAAAATTTTGAATAATTAATTTTTTGTATTTTATTTTATTTATCCATTTGGTATGTTAATACTTCTCGAATTTTTTCGGTAATTAAATCATAATCTTTAATTGATGTAAGATTGTTAATAACAATGTATTCTATATACTTCGTATTCTTATAAAAATCATAACTAATATTAAGATTTGGAGTCGTTTCCTTTATTTTTATCAATGCTCCCTTTAAAAAAATATTCATAAAATTTTCATTAGTTTCACCAATAGCCCGAATTTCGGGATCGATAAATTTAATGCTAACTTTTTTATAATCATAAAAATTAAGTATACAGATTAGGTGTTCTTCTTCATTCTTATCTTCTGAAAATATCTTTCTCTTAATATTTGTTCCCTTGAATTCTTCATTGGGGATGTCTTCCTTGAAATAGTCATCAGAAGTTTTTTTTTTTTCCGAATAAAGCTGGTCAGCACTTAAAAAAGATTTTGTAGAAATTAATGTATTTAAGCTAGAAAGTATTGAACGTAACTCTTCAATTTCTAGGTGGAGCACTTCTAGTTGCTCCTTTTTCTGATGATATAGAGTTTGTAATTTTGAAAGGAGTTCAGTAAGGCTTTTAGTATCTTTTTCATTCGAATGCATTGACATAATTATGTATTTAAATAACTTAAATTTATTTATTCAGTGGACTTGATTTAATTAATAAGAAAGAGAGGACACACATGCACTCAATGATTATAACTCCAAATCCATCAGATCCAGAAGTACAAATTTTATCACAAGAATTTAAAAATCGAGATTATAGTGTTAAATATTTCATTCCATCAATAGTATCTGTCAAAATTAATATCAATAAATTTCAGAAATCTTTTGAGAATCTTAATCCTCCTGCTGCATTGGTAAGAGGATTTGGTGCGGCAGCAACACAAAAAATATTTTTTAGATTAGATATTTTAAGTGCGATTGAAGCGATTGGTATTCAGTTGATCAATTCAAGAGAATCGCTAGAAATTGCTAGCGATAAATTCCTAACCTCACTTTTTCTGGAATATAATAATGTTCCTACTCCTAAAACTATTGTATGTGAAGGCACGGAGGATGCTCTTAAAGCTTTTGAAGAATTAGACAACGATGTCGTATTAAAACCACTTTTTGGCTCAAAAGGTATTGGTATTATTAGAATAAATGATAAAGCTTTTGCTGAAAATGTAATATATTCCTTAGGACAATTGAATTACGTATTTTATCTTCAAGAATTTATTGAACATCATAATCGTGATATAAGAATTCTTGTCTTAGGAAACAAAGCGATTGCAGGAATGTATCGAGTAAGTAATAATTGGAAAACAAATATTCATGCTGGAGCAAAGATGCAACCTCTTGAATTGACGAATGATCTAAAAAAGTTGGCTATTAGGGCTGCAGAAGTGACCCACACTCAAATCGCCGGAGTTGACATAGTAGAAAGTGAACAAGGATATCAGGTATTAGAAGTAAATTCGATCCCTGGATTTACAGCTTTACAAAAAGTGACCGATATTAATTTATCTGAAGAAATTGTCTCCTTTTTTCTGAAAACTGCAAAGAATTAATAAGAAAACAAAAAAAGAATTGATATTTGTTTAAAATTCTTCAATGAGACCAATTAAAAATGCGATAACGAGACATACAACTGCCCACACACCTGCATTAAAAACTGCTAGAAGTATTGCTAGAATGAGTAACGTGAGCCAATGGAATGGAAGAACTTCCCTCATCCCTACCAATATTGTTATCACACAAACTACTAAACCAATAATGAAAATAAGTACAGGCTCAAGACCTAAATTTACATGAATATAGCTATAATTCGGGATATTTAAAAACCCTAAGATAATCGTGATCAATCCAATAATACCTCCAAGGACAGTTAAAATCCTCATGATATCGTAATTTTTATAATGCGTTTTCATTTTATTTCTCCTATTTTGATTGATTATATATTATTTATTTAGAACATCAATTAATTATTAAGTTCTTTACTGAATAATGGTTTTTATAGATTTGCTTTTTAAATTGTCAATTTATTATGCCATTTTACCTCTTTATTAGGGGTGAATAATGCTTTTCTTTTATTTCAAAATGTATTATCACGATATTTCTTCTTATTAAATAAAATGACTTTTGTCAGTTGGATGTGATTGAGGATAAAATCATTAGATATCGGAATAATATAGAGATTGCAAAAAGGTTAGCTACTCATCAATATGCTGATAAGAAATATTATGAAGAAATAGTTTCTAGTTTAGAAAGAGTCTTAAAATTCTATGAAAGATTAAAAGGATGGAGAGAAACTTCTTAGTATTTTCTTTAAAAATTAGAATTATCATCTTAATAAATTTAGACTAAATTCATTTTTTAGAATTTCAAATACTTTATGCATTGGTAAACCTATAACATTAGACGAGGAGCCATGTATATACTTTATAAATAGACTGGCTTTATCTCTTATTGAATAACTCCCAGCCCTTCCTTTCCATTCTCCTGTTTTGATGTAAGAATGGATCTCTTCATCAGATAAATCAGAAAAACATACCTTGGAAGAATCATAATCAACAACTATTTTCTCATTGCCAATTTCGGTTATTGCTAAACCTGTTATAAGATTATGGGTTTGATTTTTAAGAGATTTTATCATTTTATATGCCTCCTCCTCACTTTTAGCCTTCCCTATTATCTGACCTTGAAATTCAATAAGAGTATCTGCGGAAATTATGATAATATCTTTCTTACGATTATTTATCATTTTTTTTGCTTCTATCACTTTAGCTTTTGCTAATTCTTTCACTAAGAGTATGGGGTCTGATATTTTCTTTTTATATTCAGTTTCTTTTACATTTATTGATAATATTTCGAAATAAATTCCTGCTCTTTCAAGGATCTCCTTCCTGTCATGTGATTTTGATGCTAAGATAATTTTTTTCATTTATGATATCTTTACCTATTTACTACTGAGATATTTACAATAAAGAAGAATTTCATACTAAATCTTTCTTTTCAATTGAGTTCATTAAAATTGATGAAATCAAATTTCGTAGGATTTAATATTCCTCAAATAATTAATAATGATTATATTAAACGAAATAGTAAATGGTTTCAATTCTATGGTAATTTTCTTCGAATGGTTTTTCGTCCTTTTAATTTCTTATTTCTTAATTTTATTCCTTTATTTGCATTTTTCGGATAAGAATGTCTTGTATGAAAATATCATAGGGTTTGGAGCTCTTTTTATGGTTACAACTCACATTCTTCTGTTCCTAATTTTAATGTTCCAAGATAAAGCATTACATCAGACAATTTTACCATTATGGTTGACGACATTAGGCTTACCAATTATAATATTTTCGATTATCGTATTGATCTCGTCATTAGTGTATGTAATTATTAAGTTTGGATTTAAATCTGACGTTTTTGCAAGATATAAACTAAACATGACAAGAAGATTGCTTAAAAGGAGTAAAATTAGATATGATATCTATAGAAAATTGGCTCATGTATTAATCTTTATTGCATTATTTCTCTTATGGTATATAGGGGTTATTGTTGTAAAAGATTTTAGTGGTTCTACCCAAGGTATGATTCCTTATGAGAACAATATGTTCTATTTATATCTAAGGATTTTTACTGAACCAAATAGCATGAGTGATGTGTTATTTACCCTTGGTTGGTTCTATTACTTACTCTTCTTTTTCTTCTATTCCTTTACATTATTAATGCTTGCAATGGAATTCACCCGAAAAACGAGATATTTTACGTTCCCTTTCAATTTTATTTGTTCTATATATCTTTGTGATCATGAAGAAGAAGGTTATGGAGCTTATATGTATTTTACTTTGGGACAAATGTTTGCTTCATTCCTCTGTCCTCCAATGGTATATTTTGCTATCCTGGGAATGAGTTCCATAGCCGATTTAATGACGAGTCAAATCGGTATACGATATGGAACAAGAAAAATTAAAACTAATGGTAACAAATCATGGGAAGGGACACTAGCAGGATGTATTACCTGTTTTATTATTTGTTTTTTCTTTACAGGAATGATATGGTCAATAATTTTTACATTAGTCTTTTTTATCATTGATGTCCTCACAAAAAAACCTGTCAACGTTTCAGATAATTTATTGATTCCCATATGTTGCGCGCTTATATACGTATTAATTCGATATTTCTTTAATTTTAATTATTTCACAATATTTTTGAGTTGGATGTAATAACCTTAATTTTCTCCCACATATCAAAATAAATAAATAAATACAAAAATATAGAAATTAGAATTAAAAAAAAATTGTCATAAATATTCTTAT